>OIGD01002318.1_pt1 | contig 15088 bp, 13 predicted proteins | sample 1582211 | NCBI WGS metagenome assembly OIGD01 (sample SAMN04414078, study PRJEB24778) | human gut metagenome | material: faecal | host: Homo sapiens
ACGCAGATCGAGAATGTGCTTCTCACGGTCGCCCAGTGCATGTATAGCCTCCTTCAGTGAGATCTCGTCGAGCCAGTTGTCGTCATCGTTATGATCGCCGAGCTGATCGAGGACGTAGATAGTATCGCCGGATTCTGAGAACACAGGCTCGTAAAGCGAGATCGGTTCGCTGACTGCTTCGAGAGCGATAACCACTTCGGAGCGTTCCGCGCCTATTTCTTTGGCGATCGCTTCGATTGTAGGCTCCCTGCCGTTTGCCGAGGTGAGGCGTTCCCGCGCCTGCATAGCCCGGTAAGCGAGATCCCTCATTGAGCGGCTGACGCGCACCGGCGAATTGTCGCGAAGGTAGCGCCGGAGTTCTCCCTGTATCATCGGAACGGCATAGGTTGAGAACCTGACCGGCTGAGTGATGTCGAAGTTGTCTATTGCCTTGATCAGACCGATACACCCGACCTGAAACAGGTCGTCAGGACCTTCGCCGCGCCCTGCGAACCGCTGGATCACGCTCAGAACCAGCCGGAGATTTCCATTGATAAGCTCCTCACGTGCCTGCATATCGCCCTGCTTTACTTTTTTCAGCAGCTCCATCTTCTCGCTTTCGCGGAGCACCTTGAGCTGCGAGGTATTTACGCCGCTGATTTCAACCTTGTTGTAATACAAATAAACCACTCCCGACCTGCTTGATTTTGTACAAGTAGTATTGTCAGGAAGTGGTTTTTCTATTCTGTGAAATTTTACCTGTTTAGTTGCAGACCCGTTCGAGTTCTTCGCGAAGCTGCTTTATAATGCGCTTTTCCAGCCTTGAAATATAGCTCTGAGAAATCCCGATTTCGTCGGCGACTTCTTTCTGTGTTTTCTCTCTGCCTCCCTTCAGTCCGAACCGCATTTCCATGATCTGGCGCTCCCGCGGAGTCAGATGGTTTACAGCGTCGTGGAGCAGCTTCTTTTCGGTTTCGTCCTCGATTCGGGCGTTTACGCAGTCGCTGTCCGTGCCGAGAACGTCTGAAAGAAGCAGCTCGTTGCCGTCCCAGTCAACGTTCAGCGGCTCGTCTATTGAGATCTCGCAGCGGCGCTGGCTGGTTTTTCTTAGGTACATCAATATTTCATTTTCAATGCAGCGGGAAGCGTAGGTCGCAAGCTTTATATTACGATTCACGCTGAATGTGTTTACCGCTTTGATAAGTCCGATGGTGCCGATCGAAACAAGGTCGTCAAGGCCTACGCCGGTGTTCTCGAATTTTTTAGCGATGTAAACCACCAGCCGCAGGTTGTGAACGATAAGAGTTTCACGGGCAGCCGCGAAGTCTGTTTCAAGCAGCTTGAACGCCTGCTCTTCCTCCTCCCGGGTGAGGGGCGGGGGAAGCGACTCGGAGCCGTTTATGTAATACACGCCGTTATCGCCGCCGGAAGCGTACTTTATAAACGCTTCAAGTCCTTCGTCCAGCAGTTTCTTCAAAAAATCTAGCATGATAATTCCTCCTGTTTTATATAATGATGTTGGGATCAAATATGCAGTCGGCTCCGGAGATGGGCTCACGAGTTACCCCCACAAGGACGTCAGCAGGTTTTTCGTTGATAAGAACCTCGGCAGAGAATACCGGTACCACGCCTTCTTAGGTTATGGTGCGGCAGGGAGCCGGCCTGAGCCCCTCCAGCCCCTCTGAACAGCCGTTAAGATAGTTCGTGACCTGCGGGGGAGATATTTCAGCCACCTTGCCTATTGACGTGATCACAACAGGTTTACCGGTGAAGCTGTCCCGTAGTGAGTTTCCAGTGTCCGCAAGGCCGTCCAGAGTGACTTCCGCGGCGCCGTTTCGGATTCTAACGACCGCGTGGCTCTGCGGTTTTCTTCTGTCTATTATCGTTCTGAATACGCGGAAGCCTCCATACAGAGCGGCTGTAAACAGTGCAGCGGCAATGATCGGGATATCAAAATACGCAGTACCATTTCGCACGAATATACCCGCCGGAGCCGCAATGTTCAACAGAGCAGTCATTGCTCCGCCAAAAATGAAGCTCACGACCAGGAATGACAGCGAGCTGATAAGAAAGTCGATTTTGTTCTGCCTGCCAAAGGCGGCGAAAGTTATGCCTATCCCAAGCGCTATTTTGATCAGCACGCATAGAATCGGGTTCAAATCCGGAACAAGAATCAGCAGCGAACCGACCGCTCCCACGGCTGAAGCAAGGATAACTCGCCTTGGGGAAACTTTGCGTCGCAGCATGAGCGAGGTTCCGCGAACCAGAAAGTAGTTTATGTAAAGATTCACCACTAAAAGGACGTCAATATATATAACCAAAGCCATCACCAACTTGTACACTTTCTTTTACTATTATATATTCATTCGTCTGAGAAATATGTCATAATGCGGCAGTATTTTCTGAGCAGAATTGCCGCGTAAAATAAAAAAAGGGCGTGCAGCAATGAAAGCTGCACGCCGCGTGTATTGAAATGTCAGTCTCTGTTGAATTCTGCAAGCTCAAGACCGGGATTCTTGTCGAGCGCCCACTTGATGTTCCACTCGCTGGTGAATATCAGCAGGTAATTGCCCTTGACGTCCTGAATAAGCTTGGTATCGGAGGTGAGCACCAGCTTTTGAAGCTCGTCAAGACCTCCTTCAAGGTGCTTCTGACTGGTTATCCAGCGGATATGCTCGTATGGCAGACCTTCGCGGATTATGTCAACGTTGTACTCGTTCTTGAGACGGTACTCAAGCACTTCAAATTGCAGGACGCCGACAACGCCTACGATTACTTCCTCAAAGCCGCTCTGCGGTTCGGAGAATATCTGGATAGCGCCTTCCTGGGCTATCTGGGTGGTACCCTTTATGAACTGCTTGCGCTTGAGGGTGTCCTTCTGGCGGATACGCGCAAAGTGCTCCGGAGCGAATGTCGGGATACCTTCGAATTTAACCTTTTTCTTAGGCGAGCACAAGGTGTCGCCGATTGAGAAAACTCCTGGGTCAAACACGCCTATAATGTCTCCGGCGTACGCTTCGGAAATTACCTCGCGTTCGCTCGCCATCATCTGCTGAGGCTGAGAGAGCCGCATGGTTCTGCCGTTCTGAACGTGCAGTACTTCCATATCCTTGTCGAACTTGCCGCTGCATATGCGCATGAACGCGATACGGTCTCGGTGAGCTTTGTTCATGTTAGCCTGGATCTTGAATATGAACGCGGAGAACTCCGGGTCGAACGGGTCAACTATTCCATCAGGAGTGCTGCGGGGCAGTGGGGAAGTAGTCATTTTAAGGAAGTGCTCAAGGAACGGCTCAACGCCGAAATTCGTCAATGCAGAACCGAAGAACACCGGTGAAAGCTTGCCCTTGCTGACAAGATCCATGTTGAACTCTTCGCTTGCGCCGTCAAGCAGCTCGACGTCCTCGGACAGCTTTTCGTAGTTGTGCTCGCCGATGAGGTCGGCAAGTGAAGCGTCTGAAAGGTCGGCTTCTGTTGCGGCAACCTCGCGTGTGCCGTTGTTTGCCTCGAACGAGATTATGCGGCGCTTTTCGCGTTCGTAAACGCCCTTGAACTCCTTGCCGGAACCGATGGGCCAATTTACCGGATAGGTCTTTATGCCGAGTTCAGTCTCGATCTCATCGAGCAGGTCGAAGGGATCGCGGGCTTCGCGGTCCATTTTGTTGATGAATGTGAAAATCGGGATATTGCGCATTACGCAGACCTTGAACAGCTTACGGGTCTGGTTCTCAACGCCCTTTGCCGCGTCGATCACCATAACAGCGCTGTCCGCCGCCATCAGGGTACGGTAGGTATCCTCGGAGAAGTCCTGGTGTCCGGGGGTATCGAGGATATTTATGCAGTAACCGTCGTAGTTGAACTGCATTACAGATGAGGTTACTGAGATACCTCTCTGCTTTTCAATTTCCATCCAGTCGGAAACTGCGTGCCGGGTGTTCTTTTTGCCTTTAACTGCGCCAGCGAGGGAGATTGCGCCTCCGTAAAGAAGGAACTTTTCAGTGAGCGTCGTTTTACCCGCGTCCGGGTGAGAGATAATCGCAAATGTGCGGCGTCTTTCGATCTCGTGTCTTAAATCAGCCATGTGTCTACTTCCTTTATTCTTAATTATTTTATTTCTGGGTCGTTTTCTGTCTGCTGCTCCATGTCGTAAAGCATTTTTTCTGTCTCGCCGTCCTGAGGCTCTTCAATGCCCTTGTTTTTCATTGTAAGGGTGAAGAACAATCCAACGATGATCGGCAGGTAGAACGTCATGATACGCCAGAGCATCATAGCGGTATTGACATAATGCTCGCCGAATATGTCCTTGAAAAAACCGTGATAGCCCAGCTCAGCGCCTCCCATAGCTCCGGGCAGCGGAATGAAGGATGATATCATCAGAACATACGCCTGGTAGCTTATGATCTGAAGGAGACTGGTTCCCTCAAGACCGAATCCACGGTAAAGCACATAAGAAATGCTTAAAAAGAGTGTGAGCTGAATAAACGTGAAAAATACGGATTTAAGCAGCAGCGGAATGTTCTTTTTCAAATATTTGAAATTGTTGTAGAACTTGTTCACCTCACGCGTGAAGTATACGCGCCACTTGATCGGCCGTTTTACAATATGCATTCTAGTAAGCAGGGATATGAGCCAGTTTGCGAATTTCAGCGTACCTTTGCGAAATAATGCAATAGCTATAAGCGCCACGATTACCGCAGTGTTGATTATAAACCCGATAAGTACGAACGGCATAAGACCTTTCTGTTGGAGATCGTCGCCAAAATGTTTGTATCCGACAGCGAGGGTAAAAATCGAATAGCCGGTAAGCACGAACTGATAGACGATAAATCTGCTGAGCAGCGCGGTAATTCCACAACCAAGCGGCACGCCGAATTTCACAAGATAGTACGCCTGCATTGGCTGCCCACCCGTAGAGGAGGGAGTAATACAATTGAAGTACTGCCCGATGATGGTAGTAAGCCAGCTATTCCAGAATTTCATTTTAGGGTGCATCGATTTCAGCATAACATGAATTGTTGAAGCTTCACTGAGCCAATATCCAATCATGAATACAACGCAGATAATGAGTGCTCCTTTGTTTATTTTTGACAGTGCAGCCACGACATTATCAATGCTGTCTACAAATACTAGATAAACAATCATTATAACGAAAGCGACAGCGCAGATGATCAGATTGGCTTTTTTGCTGATCTTTTTCTTCTTCATTTATTCATACCTCAAAATTGGTTCCTCTGAAAAGTCCACAAAGATTATTATAGTATATTTTTACGCTGTTGTCAATAGCTTTTACATTATATGGCACTACAAAAAATTGTAGTGCTACAATAGATATTGTACAAAATAAGAAAAAAGATTGAGAGACAGACCAAAATAGATCATAACAGATTCTATTCTTTTCTTCATGTGATGACCTTAATCAGCAGCTATAATACCATCTCGCTCGGTCTAATAATCGTCCGACGTTTCCTCTTGGCTGGCTTTCTCCCGTTGAATTTCTTTCTATCTTTCGTGTTCAAAATCATTGACAAACTTACACTGAATATATAAAAAAGCATTGACTAAATAAACGAAATATGCTAAAATATAATATGAATATTTATGAAACAGGATTGATAACAATGAATAAAGGAAAGATAATAGTACTTGAGGGACTTGACGGCTGCGGTAAATCCACCCAGCTTAATATACTTTTCAATAATTTGCAGAGCGCAGGAAAAACCCGGCTTATCAGCTTCCCGAATTACGAGAGCAGCACCGGACGGGTCGTGTCTGAATATTTGCAGGGGACAATACCCTGTGAGGGCGCTGCCGGAGCCTACGCGGCGTCGGGATTTTACGCTTCCGACCGATATGCAAGCTACGTCACCGATTGGAAAAACGACTACGAAAACGGCTCGGTTATCGTGTCCGGACGTTATACGACATCTAATGCTATATATCAGATGACGAAGCTTCCGCGCGACCAGTGGGACAGCTTCCTCGCCTGGCTGAAGGACTACGAGTATACGCGGCTTGGACTTCCTGAGCCGGATCTTGTTTTGTTCTTGGATATGCCGATTGAGATATCGCAAAAGCTGCTATCCGCGCGCTACAACGGCGACGAAAGCAAAAAGGATATCCACGAGAGCAGCGCAGCATTTCTCAGGAGATGCCGCGAAAGCGCTCTCTATACTGCAAAGCGCTGGGGCTGGAGGATCATTCAGTGCTCTGACGGGACTGCTCCGCTTCCCATTGAGGATATCGCCCTCAGAATAAAGAAAGAAACAGAGGAAATCTGATGGCTGAATTTGATTTCAGACCGCCTCAGCTATCCGACAGGGAATGGGCAGTTAAACTGCTTGCCGAATCGGATTTCCGCGGCTGTCTGTACACTTTTGGAAACAACTATGTCTGGCGGAATGCCTACAACGCGGAAATATGCAGGTTCGAAGATTTCTACCTGCTGAAAAACACCGACCACACCAGCGGCACGCCGCGCTTCCTATATCCGTCTGGAAGTGGAGATATCCGCAGATTGATTCCCGCATTAAAAAGCTATTGCAGGGAGCTGAACATTCCGCTCCTCATGACCGCAAACGCTGAATGCACAGCGGTTTTGAAGTCACTGTACCCGGACGTGAGCGCCGTTGCCGACCGCGACGGATTCGACTATGTTTACAATTCTTCTGATCTTGCTGAGCTGAAAGGGAAGCGCTATCATTCGAAACGGAATCACCTGAATCGCTTCTACGAGAACGACTGGTCGTTTGAACCGATAACCGCTCACAATATCCCTGAGTGCCGCGATGTTCTCGCTAAATGGCTGGAATCAGGCGAGCCTGACGAAGAAAAATCCGTGGAAGCAGATGTGGTAAGCGAAAGCCTCGATTACTTCACGGACCTGAATTATACAGGCGGACTTCTTCGCGTAAATGGCGAAGCGCAGGCGTTCACATTCGGCGAACCTTCTGCCGCAGATACGTTCGTAGTTCATGCGGAAAAAGCCCTGCTGAATTATCAGGGCGCATACACCGCAGTGAACTGCGAGTTCGCCAAAACGCTCGCCGACCGATTCGCCTATATAAACCGCGAGGAGGACACAGGCTCAGAAGGGCTTCGTAAAGCCAAGCTGTCATATCACCCCGCTTTCCTTGAAGAAAAATATCTGATAACATTTTCGGAGGTATAATTATGATATACGTATTTTTAGCTGACGGATTCGAAGAAACAGAGGCTATAGCGCCTATTGATATGCTGCGCCGCGCAAAGCTCGACGTAAAGCTTGTCGGAGTCGGTACGTCCACACCCACGAGCTCTCACGGTATCAGGGTCACTGCCGACCTTACAGAAGCCGAAACAAAGCTGGACAGCTCTGTACAGCTCATCGTGCTCCCCGGCGGCATGCCAGGAACCCTTAATCTTGAGAAATCTCCGGTTGTTCAGTCAGCAATAAAGTACTGCGTTGAAAAGGGCATTCCGGTCGGTGCGATATGCGCCGCGCCTTCGATTCTGGGCAAGCTCGGACTGCTGAACGGCAGAAAAGCCGTTTGCTTCCCCGGCTTTGAACAGTACCTTACAGGGGCTGAAGTCCTGAACAAGCTGTGCGTTACCGACGGTCAGTTCACGACCGCATGCGGCGCTGGTGCGGCGATCGAGTTCGGTCTGGAACTTGTCAAGGTTCTCTGCGGCGAAAAAAGATCAACAGAGCTTCGCTCTGCCATAGTAGCCGACAGATGAACATTCCGGACGAAAAGAAGGCGCTCCGCAGGGAACTTATCCAGCGCCGCAGGAACATGCCTGACGATGTGAAATCTGCCGCTGACTCACGGATATTTGATCGACTGATTCCGCTTCTTGAAAAGTGCAGCTCCGTATTCACCTATGTCTCGACTGAGATAGAAGTCGACACCCGACAGCTCATGAAATGGTGTTTTGAGCACGGTAAAACCGTTGCTGTGCCAGTTTCCGGCGATTCGGAACTCACATTTTACCCTATCCGTTCATTTGACGAGCTTTCCGTTGGCAGGTTCAATATTATGGAACCTGTTGACAGAAGCGTCCCGGCAGTGCCAGACAGCGATTCGCTATGCATTGTTCCGGCGCTTTGCTGCGACCGCGGCGGACTGCGGCTTGGCTACGGCAGGGGATACTATGACAGATTCCTTGCGGGTTTCCCCGGGAAGTCGGTCGTGATATGCTATTCGGATTTTGTGATGAAAGTACCCGCCGAGCCTCACGACATGAGGTCGGACGAGATCATCACAGAATAAAGCAAATACATGAGGAAAATATATGGATAAGAACAACTTTGATCAGCTCGGGTTTCCGGTGAACGACAACTCCGATGATTTCGGAACGACCCGGGAACTCAACAGCATACATGACGCGGACCCCGAGGATCCTTCCGGGATCGCGCCGCGTGACCGCTTCACAGAAATGAACAGCGCGGACGATCCGGGCAGCACCCGCATGATGGATTCCCTTACCGCACCTGACGAACCAGAAGCGTCACCGACTGCAAATCCCGTCAGGAAACGCAAAAAACGCCGCAAAAAGAAGAAATATACAAATCACACGCGCACGATGGGACATGTTTTCCTGGGGGTTGTGCTTTCGGTTGCCGCTATCTGCGTGGGAGTTTTCCTCGCGTGGAAGGTGATAGTAGGTCTGATGGACTACACCGGAATGGCAAAAAAGAGCCATGAAGCAGATATTGTGATCGACAGTACGATGAATGTCGACGATATTGCCGAAACTCTGCATGAAAATGGTATCATTGAAATGCCGTGGCTGTTCAAGACGTACATTAACATGAAGGACGAGGCAGAAGGGTTCCTCGACGGTGAGTACACCGTCAATTCCACCATGTCCTACAGCAACATAATAACGCTGCTGAAAACCGTTCGTCAGTACACAAACACCGTTACTGTAATGATTCCCGAGGGTTACAACGCGCAGCAGATAGGTCAGCTTCTTGAGGAAAACCTCGTCTGCCGTGCTGATGATTTCGAGAAGTACTACCGCTCCAAGCTGGAAAAATACGACTTTGAGGAGCAGATCACCGTTACTGAAAATCGCTTCTACGCTCTGGAGGGCTACCTTTTCCCAGATACCTACGAGTTCTATGTTATCGACGATCTCCCGGATAAGCCAAGTATGGACACAAGCCAGTATGCAAAGCAGGCAGATAACAGCCGCGAACAGATGACGGCTTTGACGGATGCTATGGGACGGATCAATGAGACATCAACCAAAATCGAAAATATTATTTCTGATATCGAAGATATTGCAAGCCAGACGAATCTGTTATCCTTAAATGCAGCGATCGAAGCTGCCCGTGCAGGGGAAGCGGGTAAAGGATTTGCGGTTGTTGCGGACCAGATCAGGAAACTGGCAGAGCAGAGTGCGCAGTCAGCAGTTGATACCCGCCAGCTGATCGAAGGTTCCCTGCAGGAGATCGCAGAGGGGAATAAGGCGGCAGAAAGCGCTTCTGCGGCATTAGAGGAAGTAGTTGAAGGAATCAAAGAGATCGCTGAGGAATCAAAGATGTTAAGCGAACAGTCGGCAGAGCAGGCAAGAGCGATGGAACAGGCAGAATCAGGGGTAAACCAGATCTCAGAGGTGGTTCAGTCAAATTCTGCAGCAGCACAGGAATCATCTGCAACCAGTGAGGAGCTGTCTGCACAGGCAGTGTCTTTAAATGAACTGGTGGGACAGTTTGTCCTGAGAAAGGATTGATCATGTCAAATATAGAAAAGTTCTTAGAAATGGTACAGGAGTCAGATAATATTGTATTTTTTGGGGGAGCAGGTGTTTCTACCGAAAGTGGCATCCCTGACTTCAGGAGTGTGGATGGACTCTATAATCAGAAATATGATTATCCACCGGAAACGATATTAAGTCATACCTTTTATATGAGACATACAGAAGAATTTTACCGTTTTTACCGTGATAAGATGCTATGTCTTGATGCAAAACCAAATGTGACACACCAGAAACTTGCAGAGTTAGAGGCTGCGGGCAAGGTAAAAGCCGTCATCACACAGAACATTGACGGACTGCATCAGATGGCAGGAAGCAGGCGTGTTTTAGAGCTGCATGGCAGCGTGCATCGCAATTACTGTCAGAAGTGTGGAAAAGGATTTGATGCAGAATATATTTTAAAATCTGGTACAGAGATTCCGCTGTGTGATGCGTGTGGAGGTAAGATCAAACCGGATGTGGTGCTCTACGAAGAAGGGCTTGATATGACCGTCATGGCAAGAGCCATCCAGGCGATCCAGGATGCAGATATGCTGATCATCGGCGGAACCTCCCTGATCGTCTATCCGGCAGCCGGACTGATTGATTATTACAGAGGAAATAAACTGGTCGTGATCAATATGAGTGTCACATCGCAGGATAAAAATGCAGATCTGGTGATCCAGGAACCGATCGGAAAAGTATTTGCCGGCATCTGAACATATAACGATCTGTAAGAATATATGAGATCATTTTGTAGATTGGGAGGGACAGGATGGATTATGAAGTAGGCGATATCGTGAAACTGAAAAAACAGCATCCGTGCGGAAGTAAAGAGTGGAGGATCCTCAGGGTAGGAGCGGACTTCCGACTGGAGTGTATGGGATGTTCACATCAGATCATGATACCGAGAAAACAAGTGGAGAAAAATACCAGGGGGCTTCGCAGGGGGCGGGTTTGTGAACGTGCAAATGAACGAATTCTCCGGCCAAAACAATCCTTGAACAGTACAGCTATAAATATTCGGAAATGAAGTGTGTCAGTGCGATTTGTTTTCGAAGATTTATGGCTGTTTTTTTCTTGCTTAAGTTGCCATAGCGTAGACTGTTAAGTTACACCGGGAAGAGGTTCTATCTTTCGGCAGTGTAAATGAAGAAGTGTGTGAAGTGTATATTATATGGTGCTGGCTAGCCAGAAACTTTTGCACATGCATATTTTTGGAAGCCAGCACTTTATAACACCTTCATCCCATTCTTTTACACTGAAAAAGAAAAAACGATAATTTTTTTTATCTTTTTTTAGAAAAACTTTATGTGTATATCCAACAGCGATATGCTATACTGAAAGGGATTTAAAACCGAGGCAAGGAGCGATTTTTATGAAATTAAAAACGAGGCTTATCATAGCCTTTTTTGTTATTATCTGTGTGCCTCTTTTGCTTGCAGGAGTATCGCTGGTTGGTTTTTCTACGTATCAGATCCGTAATCTGGAGGATCATCTCGGCATTTCCGGTGTGACTTATGAAAATATGTCGGATTCGGTGCAGGTTCTGAACAAAGCGACGAACTCCAATTTTGAACAGATCAAAGCAAAGGGCAGTGAAAATCCGGATGCATTTCTGAATCGTGATTATCTGGATCAGCTGAATGATGAGCTGAAAGAGAAATATTCTTTTCTGATCGTAAGAAAGGGCGACAGCCTTTATTATTCCGGAAGTGATGAGAGCGTGAATAAGCTGTTTCCGGAGCTGCCGGAGTATAGTGACGTGGTCAGCCAGTCGGACAGCGGCGTTTACATCGGTAAGGATGTGAAGGCGTTCGTCAAGCAGATGGATCTGACGTTTTCAGATCAGACAGAAGGCAGTGTTTTTGTAATCACCAGCCTGACGATGGTGCGTCAGATAAGGACTCTTACAAGAGATATGCTTGTTTCTATCGTGATCATTCTGATCATGACAGCAGGTATGCTGACGATGTGGATTTACAATGGAATCAACATTCCGCTGAAAAAGCTTAAGGAAGCAACGCAGAACATCAAAGAGGGAAATCTGGATTTTGTTCTGGATGCAGAAGGTGACGATGAGATCAGTGAGCTGTGCCGCGATTTTGAGGAAATGCGGCAGAGACTGAGGGAGTCATCTGAGGAAAAGATACAGTACGACAAGGAGAATAAAGAGCTGATCAGCAACATTGCACACGATCTGAAAACTCCTATCACAGCCCTGAAAGGTTATGCGGAGGGGATCATGGATGGTGTGGCGGATACGCCGGAGAAAATGGACCGTTACATCCGCACGATTTATAATAAAGCAAATGATATGGATCGTCTGATCAATGAGCTGACGTTCTATTCAAAGATCGATACAAACCGTATTCCATATACATTCAATAAGATTAATGTACGTGAATATTTTGATGACTGTGTAGAAGAGGTCGGACTGGATCTAGAATCCAAAAATATTGAGCTGTCTTACTTTAATTCAGTTGAAAATGATGTGCTTGTGATCGCCGATGCAGAGCAGCTGAAGCGAGTCATTAACAATATTGTCGGAAACTCTATCAAATATATGGATAAGCCAAAAGGCTATATCAGCATCCGTGTCAAAGATGTGGGTGATTTCATCCAGGTTGAGATCGAAGATAACGGACGAGGTATTGCGGCAAAAGATCTGCCGGCAATCTTTGACCGGTTCTTCCGGGCGGATGCATCCAGGAATTCTTCCAAAGGAGGAAGTGGAATCGGTCTTTCCATCGTACGCAAGATCATCGAAGATCACGGCGGAAAGATCTGGGCAAACAGTAAACTCGGATGTGGTACAGTGATGTACTTTGTCCTTAGAAAATATCAGGAGGTGCCTGTAAATGAGCAGAATACTAATCATAGAAGATGAGGAGAGTATTGCAGAGCTGGAGAAAGATTATCTGGAACTGAGCGGATTTGAAGTTGAGATTGAGAGCAAGGGAGACGTTGGACTCAAACGTGCCCTGGAAGAAGAATTTGATCTTTACATTCTCGACCTGATGCTGCCGGGAATGGACGGATTTGAGATCTGTAAAGAGATCAGAAATCACAAAAATACGCCAATTCTGATGGTTTCTGCAAAGAAAGATGACATTGATAAGATCCGTGGACTGGGACTTGGAGCAGATGACTATATGACCAAACCGTTCAGCCCGAGTGAACTGGTAGCGAGAGTCAAAGCACATATGGCACGTTATGAGCGTCTGGTCAGCACAAATATGCCGAAGAATGATATCGTAGAGATCCGCGGCATCAAGATCGATAAGACAGCACGCCGTGTGTGGGTAAATGGAGAAGAAAAAGCATTTACCACAAAAGAATTTGATCTGCTGACCTTCCTTGCGGAGCATCCAAACCATGTATTCACAAAAGAAGAGCTGTTCAGTGAAATCTGGGATATGGAGTCGATCGGAGATATTGCGACGGTTACGGTGCATATCAAGAAGATCCGTGAAAAAATAGAGTTTAATACGGCAAAGCCGCAGTATATCGAGACGATCTGGGGCGTTGGATATCGGTTTAAGGCATAAAGAATCTGTGTTTCGGGGAGAGATAAAATGGGAAAAATTTACTATCTGATGGGAAAAAGTGCGTCAGGGAAAGATCATATTTATGAGCATCTGATCCAGGAGACGGCGCTGGATTTAAAACCGTTTGTCCTGTATACAACACGGCCGATCCGGAGCGGGGAGCAGGACGGAAGAGAGTATTTCTTTGTGGATGAAAAACGGCTTTCGGAACTGCGGGAGGCCGGAAAGATTATCGAGGAGCGCATGTATTCGACGGTGCAGGGGCCGTGGTATTATTTTACGGCGGATGACGGGCAGATTGATCTTGCGAAGCATGATTATCTCGGAATCGGGACACTGGAATCGTATCTGAAATTAAAGGCATATTTCGGGGAACAGGCGATGGTTCCGCTGTATGTCGAGGTGGACGACGGGCTGCGGCTTTCGCGGGCACTGGAACGGGAAAGAAAACAGACAGAGCCGAAATACGCGGAGATGTGCCGGAGATTCCTGGCGGACTGTGAGGATTTTACGGAGGAGAAAATTGCGGAAGCTGGAATCGTCCGCAGATTTTCCAATAATTCTACGCCGGAAGACTGTTTTTCCGAAATTCAGAATTTTGTGGAACAACAGAAAAAGTTGTGATATACTTAATGCAGTATTAGTAAGAAATACAAAAGAACTCCAGGGGGTGATTTTATGCAGGGTTTTCAGAAGGTTGTAGGACATCAGGAAATCATAACGCATTTACAGAATGCCATTTCGATGAATAAAGTATCTCATGCTTATCTTTTTGGCGGAGAGAGTGGATCGGGAAAGAAAATGATGGCTTCACTGTTTGCGATGACGCTTCAGTGCGAGAAGCACGGGGTCGAGCCCTGTATGGAATGCCCGTCCTGTAAAAAGGCACAGAGCCAGAATCATCCGGATATCATTTATGTGAAGCATGAAAAGCCGAACACCATCAGCATCGATGAAATCCGCGAGCAGCTCATTAACGATGTGATGATCAAGCCGTACAGCAGTCCGTACAAGATTTATATCATCGACGAGGCGCAGAAGCTGACACTTCAGGCGCAGAACGCGCTGCTGAAGACGATCGAGGAGCCGCCGGCCTACGCAGTTGTCATGCTTCTGGCAGACAACCCGGATGCGCTGCTTCCGACGATTTCGTCACGCTGCGTGCAGTTAAATTTAAAACCAGTGGGAGACCAGCTTGTGAAAGATTATCTGATGAACGAAATGCATGTGCCGGATTACCAGGCAGAGGTTGATGCGTCCCTGGCGCAGGGAAATATCGGAAAAGCAGAGCGGATTGCCCGTTCTCCGGAATACGAGGAGACGCTGGAAAATGCACTCCGCATGGCAAAGTACGCCGACAGTATGCCGCTGTATGAAATCGTGGAGACGATCAAAAAACTGACGGCCGAAAAAGACAATATTGATGATTACTTCGATATCTTTTCTTTATGGTTCCGCGATGTTCTGCTCTTTAAGGCGACAAAAGAGGTCGATTCCCTTGTGTTCAAGCAGGAGCTGAATGGAATCCGTGAGAGAGCAAATAAGAGCTCATACGAAGGCCTGGAGAAGATTATAGAGGCGATTCAGAAGGCTAGAGCCCGCCTGAACGCGAATGTTAATTTTGATTTAACCATGGAGCTTATGTTCCTGACAATGAAGGAAAACTGATAGCATGATAACAATTATAGGAGTACGTTTTCGAAACGTAGGAAAAGTATATTATTTCTCGCCGAGAGAGCTGGACATCTGCGTGGGCGATCACGTTATCGTTGAGACGGCGCGTGGCGTAGGTGACGCTCGGCTTTGTCACGCCGAGGTGCTCCGCCACGTCAATGGAG
>OIGD01002325.1_pt1 | contig 15050 bp, 11 predicted proteins | sample 1582211 | NCBI WGS metagenome assembly OIGD01 (sample SAMN04414078, study PRJEB24778) | human gut metagenome | material: faecal | host: Homo sapiens
TAATTTCCATCATCGCCATCCTTGCCGCCATGCTGCTGCCGGCACTGAACAAGGCGCGCGACAAAGCAAAAACCATTGGCTGTACTGGAAATCTGAAGCAGTGCGGCATTGCTCTGGAAAACTACCGGAATGACAATGAGGACTGGTATCCGTGTTCCCAGTTCCCGTGGGGAGCTCCTTACAATCAGGCATGGTACGATATGCTGAACTGGCTCGGTTATACCGGCTTCCGGAGGGAAACGACAGCGGCTCAGACAAAACCGGAAGGACTTTTTGTCTGTCCCGGAGATGAAGACCGTTATTCCGGCAATCCCAACGTCGTAAAAAATGCATGGAGCGGATTCAATTATCAGTCTTACTATTCCTACGGGACAAATTCATTGCTGACCGGCATCAAGACCTTTTATCCGCAAAACGGGATGTCGCTGAAGGAAACGATGAAAATCCGGAGAAATCAGAATCCTTCCATTTATACGCTTGCCGGAGATACCAGAAAAAGCCTGATGATCAATTTTCACCTGAATAAAACAAATTCGCCGTTTGATTCTGTGAGCCCGGCGTATGGCGTAGCCGCGCGTCATTCGCGGGGAGCCAATTTCCTGTTTGCGGATCAGCACATCAAATGGATCCGTGCACCGTTCCCGACGAACCTGATCGACATCCGGTACGGTTCCACTGCAAATGTTCCCCATTGAAAATTCAGAAAGGAAGAGAATTATGCGCAAATTTCTTTTTACGGCGTTCTGCGCCGGTGCGGTTGTCGCTTCCGCTGCGGAAGTGCTGATCGGGGACCGGAGTTCCAAACCGTTGGAAAACGGGACCGCATGGCAGAGCAATCTGCTTTCGGTATGGTTCCGCAAGCTGCCCGCCGGAAACTATTATGTGCTGTGTGACGGTATTCTGGAAAACGGTGCTCCGGGCGGGAAACTGCATGCGGAGGCCGTGGCAGGCAAAGTGAAAACAGGGATTCCGTTTCCGAATGCCTGTTATGTTCAGCAGCTGCGGATTCCGCTTAAACTGAAATCCGCTTCCGGAAGCATGCTGCGGATCAGCGGAATTCCCGCCGTGACCGCTCCGGGAAAGATCCGGCTGAGCGGAATCCGGGTCGTTCCGGCGGTAATGAAACCGGGAGAAAACCTGATCCCCGCGTCCGAACTGGAACTGCTTCCGGACGGCAGCGCTCCCGCCGGCGGATGGATGGTCACCAACAACGACCGGAAACGGAAACGCGTTCTGAAGTTTTCCCGGACGGACGATATGCTGCGGTGTGAGGCGAACTCCAGCTTCTCCCTTTCTTCTCCGCTGCTGATTCTGCCGGAGAAATCGCGGCTGAAAACTTCGGTCCGGGTCCGGGGCAAGGCGGAGATCCGTTTTTATCTGACATCGGGCAACTGGAAAAAAGTTGCCGGATGGAAAGCGACGCATACCGCGTCTCCCGTTATTCACACAACGGATGAGAACAATACTTACGAATTCGTGTTTCCCGCCTCTTCCGACGATCAGCTCTACCGTTGGCGGCTTGATGTGAAAGCAGCCGCTCCGGTGGAGATCGGGAAACCGTTCCTGACACCGGACGACAGTTCCGTCTCCGACCGGAAAATAGAAAAGGCGGAGCTGATTTTCCGGAATGATTTCATCGGAGCGTCGCCCGGGCAGCAGGAAAGGAACATCGTCCGGAAAAACGATCCGTTCATGGGTGCCTGTGCGGAATTTTCCAGAGAAAGCAGTCTGCATTTTCCGTTTGCGGAAAAACAGAAACTGATGTCGGGCTCTCTCTCGTTCTGGGTCCGTTTCAATAAGGACTATACATTCGATCCGTCCCCGGAAGGATTCTGGCGGCTTGACAAAACCAGCTGCTCCGCCGATCTTGCACATGCACGCCTCTATTTCCAGAAAACGCTCTACTGCAGTGTTCCGAAACAGATGTTCAAAGGGGAATGGCATCATGTCGCCTGGGTCTGGGACAACAGCAGTTACCGGAAAATTTATTTTGACGGGCGTCTCGTTCTGTTCCGGGACTGGATGAGCGGTCCCGAAACGGCGTCCGGGATCAGTTTCGGACGGTACGGGCGCATTCTATCGTTCCAAGGCGCGATTGCCGGAGTGCGTCTTTACCGGAATGCGCTGACGGCGGACGAAGTCATGAAACAGTATGTGGAGCGGAGACCGCTGACGCCGTTTATGCTGGATTTTTCCGCGATCGCCGGAGAAAAGACCGCGTTCCGCGTCGGGTTTGACAATCCGGGTACGGCGGAACGGACGGAGACCCGTTCCGTGACGGTGTATGCACCGGACGGCAAAGCCGTAGCCGGAGATACGCTTTCCGTCACCGTTCCCGCCCGTTCCTATGCGGTCCGGGAGTTTTCGTTCACGCCGGAAAAAGCGGGAGATTACCGCGTGACCATGACGAATTCCGCGGGTGATTCTTTTTCCGCGGTTCTTCCCGTTGTACATAACATCCGGCTTTCCGACCAGCCGGATTCCGGAACTCTGAAGAGAGAGCTGATCGCGGAAATCGACTGTTCCGCCGCGCCTTTGCCGGGACGGTATGCGGATGACGGCGTCTGCCGTATCGGAACCCTGAACGGCAGGAAATTCCGGGAAACGCTTGGCAAAGTTCCCAACAGCGGGTTCACCTATCGGGTTGCCCTGAAGAATCCGGGACGTCCCCACTGGTTGGAATTTGAATATCCTGATGATCGGATCCGCACGTTTTACTGCGGAATCTCGCAGGTTTCAGGGGATTCGTTCGCGTCTCCGTTTCTGGATGCGTGCGGCGTCATTACCGGCGACAATTTTCCGCTGACAAAGCGTTTTCAGACCAAAGGTTTTTTCTTCATGACGGCGAAGAACAAGCCGGAAATCGGCATTATGTTCGGCTCCCATTTCAACCCGAACGGGGAAAACGGTCCGGCGGTTTCAAAAATACGGCTTTACGAACTCAAAGAACATCTCCCGATGAACCGTCTGAACCCGGATGGACGGAAGATCATGATCTGGAACGAGGATCCCACCATGCTCTCTTACACCTGGTTCAACCAGTATCAGTGGAACCGGGTGACGACGAATTACGATTTCTGGCGGGAAAAATACGATGTCATGGTCCGGTACTCCCGTTATATCGGCTGGAGCATCTGGAATACGCTGTTTTACGATTACGGCGGCAACAGCGCTCCCGGTGACCGGCGCCTGTCCGACAGCCTTTATTCACAGGGGCATTTTCCCCCTGCGCATCTTGACATGCTGGCGAAGACCGCGGACCGTGAGCGGATTCCGTATTACCTTTCCCTCAATCATCTTTCCGGCTGGGGAACCCGCAATCTTCCGACCGGGTTTGCCATGGAGATGGGCGGAGAACTGCTGAGCCGGGATTTCGATCATGCCGCAAGCCGGGGCGCGGACGCTCCGGAACTGTTCAGCGCGGAGAATTCTCTGGCACAGATCCGGCACCGTGCGATCAACCCGATCCATCCGGAAGCGGTCCGGACGTTCCGCAGGATTTTCCGCGCCTGTGTGGAGCGCTATCAGAGATCGCCGATGTTTCAGGGAATTGATTATCAGGCTTCCGAACCGCTGCATTTTTCGGATCCGCGCTACGGATATGGTGATTATACGACTTCCCTGTACCGGGAAGAGAGCGGCTCCGGGCTTCCCGCCTTCTCCGGAACCGACCGGTTCGGGAAACGGTACGAGTGGCTGAAACAGCATGAGTGGGAACGCTGGATCAGTTGGCGCTGCCGGAAAGTGACCGGGCTTGTCGAGTCGCTGGTCCGCGAACTGAACGGCAGGAAGCTGATTCTCCGCGTCACGCTTGCCAGAGTTGCGCCCGCATTGAAAAAAGAACTGGAGCAGGGGAGACTTCCGGACCTGAACCGTCACTACCGGGAACAGGGACTCGACCTTGCCGCTCTTGCAAAGATCCCGAACCTGACCGTATTGCCCGATTTCCGTCCGAATTACAGCAGAATCCGCAACGACAAGGCGGACGAACGGACGATGAATTTCTCAGATGAACTGTTTTCTCTCTGGAAAATCTCCGGCATCCGGTCGCTTCAGATCACGCAGCACAGCAATCTGGAAATGTGGGCGGGCGGAGGGCACGTTCCCACGTCAAAGGGAACGGAACGCAGAAATCTGATTTCATTTTCCACTCCACTGCCGGACAATGCGTTTGCGTTGGAAAATTTCGCGTGGGCGGTTGCGCAGACGGATCCGCAGATGATCAATTACGGCTGGTGGGGCAATCCGGAAGCCGGGGCTCATGAGGAATTCCGCCGTTTTTACCGCGCGTTCTCCGAGATTCCGCGTCTGCCGTTTACACCCGCGCCCGGAGTCAACGATCCCGTATTTGTGCGGCAGAACGGTTCCGTTCTCTACATGGTCAATCTCTGCGCGTGGCGCTGCACGGTGAAACTGGAGGGGAAACGGCCGTTCCGGCTGACCGATTCCGTTACCGGAAAACCGGAAAATTCCGCTTCGGTCGGCCTTGACGCTTTTGAACTGCGGGTATTCCGTCAGGATCATGCGGTTCCAGTCGTGCGGGTGGTACAGCAGATTCCCGAACCGCTCAAACAGTTTGTAGAATCGCGTCTTGCCGCTTCCGGGACGAAAAATCCCGCTGCGGATCGGGCGAAAAAGCTGTACGATACCGGACGGGTCGCCGCGGCGTATTATGCTCTTCAGCATAAGAGTTTGAAATCGGACCCCAGCCGTTCAGGATTTACAGTAAGACCCCGGTTTTCCGCAGATGGGAGCAGGCTGGAGCTGATCCTGAAGAATCATTCCGCCAAAAACGTGAAAGGGCACTTTTCTCTGACCTCGCTGCCGGATGGATGGGAGGTCAGGCAAAACGGTAAATCCGTTGCGCTTTCCGCCGGAGAGGAACGCCGGGTGGAATTCGTATTTTCAAAGCACCGGAGCGCTCCGGGAAAACTTGCGGTTTTTCATCTGTCCTGCACCGTGGACGGAGTGGAAGAAGTCCGAACGATCCGTCATCTTCCGATCATTGCGGAGCGTTGGAACGGACTTTCCGGTTCCCGGTTTCAGATTCCGGAAACAGCGTCCCGGCATCCGCTTCCCTGCTGTTCTGCCGGAATGGGTTACAGCCGGGCGGCGAATTGTTCCGCGGATTATGCGGTCCGGTGGAGCGGAGAGGGAATCGCGCTGAACGTCCGGGTGGAGGACCGGGATTTTCTGCCGCCGCCGGGGAAAACGGATTTCTGGAAGTATGATTCCATCGTTGTTTATTTCAATCCGGGAAACAATGCGCGGGAAGGTGTCAAGTCGTATGACGCGGACGATATGCCGTTCCGCATTGCTCTGACCGGCGGCAAGCCGGTTGTGCTGGCGGGAGAGCCTGCGCGGGAGACGGATCAGGTGAAAGCCGTCATTGCGCCCCGGAACGGAATCACACAGTATGAGCTGTTTTTCCCGTGGTCTCTGCTGCCGGGGGTGAATCCCAAAGCGGAGGACGGCTGCGGGTTTTCCCTGGAGGTTGTCAACCGGGATGCCGGAGGAAAGCGTGCGGTTTTTACTCCGCACCCGGAGCATCCGCATCAGAATCCGTTTGTCTGGGGAAACCTGATTTTCAAACCGTAGAATACAGAAGAGAGGGTATTTATGAAACGGTTGTTTCTGTTTCTGCCGCTGATTTTCGCGGCGGGGTGTCAGATCGTTCCGACGGAAGAAGACCGGGCGCTGGCGGAACAGCTGGTTTGGCGGAGAGGGGACACCCTCTGGGCTACGGAATGGTCAACCAAAGCGCCACGCCTTCCGCCGAATCGAAAGCAATCCTGAAAGGCCGTTTGATCCCGTCTGATCCGGCGGCATACGATACCGCACGGAAGAGGCTGAGAGATTTGGAATCGGAAGTGCGGAAAGGCATGGAATGGCCGGAAAAACAGCCGCCCGCCGTTTCGATTCCGTATACGAGGATCAGACCGGAAATCGACGGGTTACGGAATGAAGCCGCGTGGAAAAACGCGCTGACGTTCCGGGATGAATATCCTGTTTCCGTGTACCGGAAAGCCCGGACAGGGAGCGTCTGGAGCGTGATGTGGGATGAAAACTTCCTCTATGTTTCCGCCGAATTCCGTCAGCCGAATCCGACTGCGGAACCGTATGATCCCGATGCGGGCAAAGCGCCATGGCGTGCGGATGCGCTGGAATGTTTTATCGGCTCCGGTATCCGTTTCCGCACTTACTGGGAAATCGTCGTTGCACCGGATGGTTCTGTCTATGACGCGCTCGGTCAGAACAACCGCTGGGGCTCCTGCATTGCCACTCCGGAAGATTCCGTGCGCGGGCTTTCCGCCGCCACGAACCGGTCCCCGGCGGGATATTCCGTCGAGCTTGCCGTTCCATGGCGGGAGATCCCCGGATACGAACGCGGCAATCCGCCCCGTCCCGGTGAAACGGTCAATTTCACCCTGATCCGCTGCCGGAACGGCAAGCAGAGCGCGTGCCATCCGCTGCTTTACGGCGGACATAACATTTTCGGACATTTACGCGGAACGCTGGTGCGGTGAACCGTTTTTCCGGCGCTGCAGTTTATTTGTCGTAAATCCAAGGCTCGTTCAGCGAGAAATCCGCATCCGGAAGTTCGGGATTCAGGACAAAGGAGACGATTCGCGTCACGTCCGTTTTCCCGCCGACGGTGACGAGCGTTTTTTTCGCCATTTTCACACCGGAGAACCAGGCGTAGTCTTCCGAAATCGCCGTGTAAAGGGAACGGCCTCCGCCCTGCGTATAGAGGATCGTTTCAAGACTGCGCGTGAGATAGGTTTCCGCGTCGATGTAAAACACATACGGAGCGATTCCCGGATCATCGACCCGGCAGATCAGACGGTAATACTTTTTGCCCGCCTGATAATTCACGTCGATGTCAACGGTTTTGAAAATCTGGTTATACTGGTTTCCCGGTTTCAGCATACCGGTGAAAGCCTTTACCAGATTCAGCGGCGTTCCGTTCGGAATCTTCTGGTTTTTCATGTTGACCGGGTTGATGTACCACGCTTCCCCGTTCTTATAGAGAATCATCATGAACGCTTTGCCGTTTTTGATGGATACCTGCTTGATGAAATCCGGGTCTTTGAACAGAACAACCGTATTGTAGAAATCGCGGGATTTCTGTTCGGAAACGGATTCAACCTCCTGTACCAGTTTGTATGTTTTCGCTTTTGCGTACAACCCTTTCGGATCGGTGGCGGCGGTCATACGCTTGTACAGCTCCTCCACGGAGATGTCCGCCGCCTCTCCGTTTTCCAGGTCCAGCAGATCCTCGCGGAACAGGGAGCAGGAAACGGCAGAAAAAAGAAGCCCGAACAGAAATGTGCAGGAGACGAGACGCAACAGTGCAGCTTTTGTATTCATAAAATACCTCTCTATGCGTTGTAGGTGGTTGATGTTGCAGAACCGCCGAGTCCGGTCCAGTCCGTATGAAAGAACTGTCCCGCGGGACGGTCGGTGCGTTCATAAGTGTGGGCGCCGAAGAAATCCCGCTGGGCCTGAATCAGGTTGGCGGAAAGATTCGCGGTCCGGTAGGAATCGAAGTAGGCAAGTGCGCTGGAGAATGCGGGAACGGGAACCGAGTAGGTGATCGCATCGACCACGGCAAACCGCCATTCGTTTTCCGTCCGCAGCAATTCCGCATGGAAGAATGGGTCAACCATCAGATTGGCGGGATTTCGTCCATCCGCATATGCTTTACGGATATTGTCGAGGAATTTTGCCCGGATGATGCAGCCGCCACGCCAGATCGCCGCGAGGGAGCCGAGATCCAACCCCCAGCCGAACTCATCGGAAGCTGTTTTCATTAATTGGAAACCCTGTGCGTAGGCGCAAATCTTGGATGCGTACAGAGCGTGTTCCGCATAGCCGATCAGTTCCCTGCGGTGTTCTTCCTTGAAAATCTGACTGACCTTTCGCCGTTCCGGAAACAATTCCGAAGCATGCAGCCGTTCCTGTTTCAGAGCGGACATGGCACGGGCGAAGACCGCTTCCGCGATCGTCATTGCAGGCGTGCCGAGATTCAGAGCAGCTTCCGCGGTCCACTTCCCGGTCCCTTTCTGTCCCGCACGGTCCAGAATCACATCCACGGCGGGGAGTCCGGTTTCCGGATCTTTGGTATCAAGGATTTGCGCGGTGATTTCGATCAGATAACTTTCCAACGGGCCCTTGTTCCAGCGGCGGAAAATCTCCGCGAGTTCAGACGTCGGGTAATCGTGCAGACTGCGCAGGAGCAGATACGCTTCCGCGATGAGCTGCATATCGGAATATTCAATCCCGTTGTGAACCATTTTGACGAAATGACCGGAACCGCCGCCGCCGATCCATTCACAGCACGGGGAACCGTCCGGAGCGGATGCGGCGATCTTTTTGAAAACGGGTTCGATCAGCGGCCAGGCCTCTTTGTTTCCGCCGGGCATGAGCGAAGGGCCGTGCAAGGCTCCTTCCTCGCCTCCCGAAATTCCGGTTCCGACGAAATAGATCCCTTTCTTTTCCAACTCCTTCACACGACGTTCCGTGTCGTGGAAGTCAGAATTGCCTCCGTCGACAATTACATCGCCCGACGAAAGGAAAGGGAGCAATTGCGAGATCAGCTCGTCTACAGGACGCCCCGCTTTGACCATCATCATGATGATATGAGGACTTTTTACTGAATCGACCAATTGTTCGATCGAATGCGTTCCGATAAAACGTTTGCTTTTGCCCCGGCCATTGATAAAACGGTCTACGACTCCCTCTTCGCCGGGTACGCTCCGGTTATATACGGCAACCGTGAAACCTTTGCTCTCCATATTGAGCGCCAGGTTCTCGCCCATCACGGCAAGCCCGATCAATCCTATATCTGCTTTCATATTTTATTTGTTTTTATGTTGAATTCTATTTAAGGAACATTCTTTTTAACCTAATTGTTCCCAATGAGCATCTATTTATTGCTTTGTTTTCTCTCTGGAAATCCGTCATTTCTCATAAACTTTAGATACATTTGAACTCACAAACCATCTGAAACATTATAAGACGGATAAAATGAATAAAGCAATAATAGCCATCGACTCTTTTAAAGGCTGCCTGACCTCGGAAGAAGCCGGAAGTGCAGTAATGGAAGGTATCAAAACGATCTTTCCCGATTGCGAGACCTTGCTGTTTCCGATCGCCGACGGAGGCGAAGGAATGTTAGACATACTCACCTCCGCAACAAAAGGGAAATACCGGACCCTGCCGGCACACGGTCCTTTGATGGAGCTCGTGCAGGGACGGTACGGTATTTCGGGCGACGGGCAAACAGCTCTGATCGAGATGGCAGCCGTCAGCGGCTTGCCTTTGGTTCCCGAAGACAAAAGGAATCCGATGCTGACGACTACTTACGGGACGGGAGAACTGATTCTTGACGCCCTCGAACAAGGTTGCCGCCACTTTATCGTGGGCATAGGCGGCAGTGCCACCAACGATGCAGGGTTAGGTATGCTGCAAGCCTTAGGGTTTCGTTTCCTGGACAAGCAGGGAAATCTGTTGGGGACAGGAGGCAGGATCATGTCGCAGGTAGCCTCCATCGATACATCTGCCGTACATCCGGCTTTAAAGGAGGCCCGCTTCACGATTGCCTGCGATGTACGCAATCCCTTCTGCGGGTCTGACGGGGCGGCTTACGTATTCGCTTCGCAAAAGGGAGCCGATGCCAAGATGGTCAAAGAACTGGATACCGGTATGCAGGCACTTTCACGGGTTATCCTGTCGACTACTGGCAAAGACATTTCGGATATCCCCGGAGCTGGGGCAGCCGGAGGAATGGGCGGAGGTTTCCTTGCGTTCCTGAATGCCGAGTTGAAACCGGGTATCCGCCTGATGCTCGACGTGCTGGACTTCGGTAAGAGAATAACGGGAGCCGACCTGATCTTTACCGGTGAAGGACGGGCTGATCGGCAAACAGTGATGGGGAAAGTGCCTTCCGGTATCTTGGAAGAGGCCCGGAAACAAAATATTCCCGTCATAGTACTTGCAGGAAGCATAGAAGATGCAGCTCAAATGAACCGGGCCGGCTTCCAGGGAATATTCTCGATCACACCCGGTCCAGTCACAATGGAGAAAGCGATGGAACCGGAATTTGCGAGAGAAAATATCCGCAGGCTGGTGACTCAGATTTGTTCGGTAATCCACCCGTTCGCCACGCGCTAAAACAAGAAAAATATGTACACGGAATATCAACCTTGCGGACTATTGTCGGCCTATATTGATAAATATTGGGTATTCAAAGGAAAAACCGAACTCGGCACGTACTTCAAAATATTGCCGGACGGTTGCTGCGACTTTATCTTTTCCATTGGAGACACTGCACAATGTGTCGGCACGAACCAGCCGGTCATGCAACCCTATCGTTGCTTCTTCGTCGGTCCGATGACTACTTTCTCGGAATTGGTCACGAACACGCCGAGCGTTCACATGCTGGGAGTCCGTTTCCATCCTTGCGGGTTAACCGCTTTCTGCAAACCGCCTCTCTCTGAATTTACGAACCAGAGGATAAGCTGCAACGACTTGACGCTTCTCTTTACAGACTCGTTTGCCGAATCATTATGTGAAGCACAGACTTTACAGCAGCAGATTTGCCTGATCGAACGGTTCCTTATCCACCGCCTGAAAGACAACTATGAGATTGATCCTCAGATCCCGTTCGCCGTGCAGCAGATTAATCGCTCGAAAGGGCGTCTCCCGATCCTGCAATTGATGGATGAAATCTGCATTTGCCAACGTCATTTCGAACGCAAATTCAAAGCATATACCGGCTATACTCCAAAAGAATACAGCCGGATCATGAAATTCAGAAACACCATCGACCTGCTGAAAAATTGCGTACCGGACAACCTGCTTACGATTGCCGTTGAAGCGGGCTATTACGACCTCTCCCACTTCAATAAGGAAATCCGGCAGTTATCCGGCAATACACCGGCTTCTTTCCTCTCGATCCCTATCCCCGAAGATGTCTTGCTGACTTACCTGGAATGAAAAAGTCGTTTTTTTACAATAGAGCAGGGCAGTTCCACCCCTACATTTGCACGTAACTAATAAAACATTGAAATATGAAACTTATGAAAGAAAAAGCAGAACAGTTATTGCAACGTTGCGAGGTTGTGGTTATTACTTCCGTCAACGAAGAAGGGTATCCCCGCCCTGTCCCCATGAGCAAAATCAAATCGGAAGGATATTCCGTGGTCTGGATGGCAACCGGCAACGACTCTCTGAAAACGAAAGATTTCCGTCTGAATCCCAAAGCAGGCTTATGCTATAGCGAAAATGGCAATAGCGTGGCATTAACCGGAGAGGTAGAGGTAATTACCGATGCTGAAATAAAAAAGGAGCTCTGGCAGGAATGGTTTATCGCACACTTCCCGTTAGGACCGGCTGATCCGAATTATGTCCTGCTCAAATTCAAAGGACAAAAGGCTACGATCTGGATCGATGGGGTATTTATTCACGAATAGCCAGATTCAGATTAGAAATTCTTCTTCTCATCGATAATATATTCCGGACGTGCTTTGATCTCGTCAAACAAGATGCCGATATATTGCCCTAACACACCGACTGTCAGCAATTGGACGCCGCCAAAGAAAATAACGGAGGTCATGATGGAAGTCCAACCTGTTTCAGCATTGCTGAAGCCGTATATCTTGCCTAAGGTAAACCAGACGGCCAGCACGATGCCGACCAATACGGCGATAAAGCCCAAGCTTGTCGCCAGGCGCAACGGTTTCTTGGAGAAATAAAGCATAGCGGTGGTGGCAAACTTCCACATTTTGCTGAACGGGTATTTCGTTTCTCCGGCAATACGTGCCTCTCGTTCATAATAGAAAGGAACCTGCTTGAAGCCTACCCAGCTGATCAGTCCGCGAATATATTTTCCACGCTCCTGAAAACGGTCGAACTGATCCATCACCTTGCGGTCTATCAAGCGGAAATCGCCTGTATCTAACGGGAAATTCACATCACTCATGTAGTTCAGCATACGGTAAAAAGCCTTCGCCGTCACTTTCTTGAAAAGCCCTTCCCCTTCGCGGGACTTGCGGACGCAATAAACCACGTTCGCCTGCTCCTTTTCCTGCAATTCGAGAATGGATGGGATAAGTTCGGGAGGGTCCTGCATATCGGCATCCAGAATGACAGCCAAGTCGGCATCGCAATTGTTGATACCTGCCGTGACAGCCGGCTGATGTCCGAAGTTACGGGAGAAATGGATCACCTTCACCTGCGGATCGGAAGCCGCGATCTCGTCCAGCATCAGACGCGTCCGGTCTCTACTGCCGTCGTTGATATAGATAATTTCCGTTAAAACAGGGAGCTTATGCAACGCCTCCCGTGTACGCCGGTATGATTCGGCAATGACCAACTCCTCGTTATAACAAGGGACTATGACCGCAAGTTTCTTCATCTGCATTTAAGCTTTAAACGTATAAAACTTATTCATGATAAAATTAATCACCGTGTAAAAAGCCATTGCTATCAATTGGTTATAATATGGGTCGATCGACAGGTATGGATTCAGGACATACACTAAAAGCCCCAATTGCAACAGATAACACACTCCGAACACGACACCGAAACGGACGGCACTGCCGATCCATCCAGCCGAACTTCGGAATGTCCATTGCTTATTCCATATAAAACTATTCAATACGCCTGCTACATAACCGACCATATTCGAAACAACATCCGAACATCCGAACAACTTCATCATGATCCAGATGACAACGGCGGTTATCACCGTATTACTCACTCCCACTATACCATATTTAATGGCTTGCTTGACTGTTTCCTCCATTCTTTTTTATAATCTCTTCCACTTCCTCGGCCGACAACTCCTTCACATTCGTGATCGTGAAGACCTGCGAAAGAAAGTTTCCATACTGGTTACATTCGTTGATCACCTTGTCCAGCGCCTGCTTGATATCTGCCCGGACAGGGATCAGGAAAACCAGCTCCATATATTTTTCACCTATTGTCAACCGCTCGATTTCGCAACCCGCCTTTTCCAAGGAATAGGGGAATTCACGTTCAATCACTTTCTTCTGATACTCCAAGAACGGTTTCAGCTCATTCGCCAGGATCAGCACATAAAAACGCAACTTCTCCCCTTTTCCTCCCAAACCGGTAGAGATATAAATCTGCTTCTCGTCCGACAGTTCGGATTCCAGAGCGATACGGCTTTCCATCAAAGCCATATATGCCCAGTCTGCCACATCCGGATCCGGAGCCTGGGCATATTCTTCCAATATCCTGTATGCTTTTACCTGTCGTGAGGTCGCGAGCATAGACAATACATACTTCTTATGTTCCACAGTCGATTCGGGATCATCCAGACTATCCTCGAAAACCGAAAAATCCATTTTCGAGATATCCGGCTTATCCTGATCTTTCCTGATCTTTTCCGAGTATTTAAAATATTCCATCTGCCGTTCTACGGGTACACGCTGTTCTAATATATGGAAATGTCCGTCAATCTTACTAAAAGAGTCCCGGAACTTCTTGAAAATATCATTATCCTCTTTCATAAAGCCTGCTTTTTAGTTTTGTACATATCCAATAAACAAGAAACTAAGACAAATGTAAGGCTTTTTCGCGATAAATAACTTATAGCTGAGATAAAACGCACCAAAATTATTGCAACTTCCCCAGAACCGTTCTTGTTTTAGACTCCGACTCACGCCCCTGCATAAATAAGGAAGCCCAGGCCAATCACAAACAGGACGAACATTCCGGCATTCAGAAAATCCGAAGAACGTGGAGCTCTTCTGAATTCATGCCATATCAGAATCCCCCAAAGTGCGGATACAAGTGTCGCCCCCTGCCCCAAACCGTACGAAATGGCAGCTCCAGCCTTTTCAGAAGCGATCATACTAAAAGACTGCCCGATACACCAGATAACGCCTCCTAATATACCCACCAAGTGTGTCTTGGTATTCCCTTGAAATAACCGGAGATAGAAACTGGTTCACCTTCCACCGGACGTTTCATAGCGATCGTATTAAACAGGAAATTACTAACAAACACGCCTAAAGAGAAGATAAACACAGCGGTATAAGGTGTCAGCTTGCCCAATGCGGGCTCTGCAAAATTATCCAGATCCATCGAAGCCGCAACAAAACGGTAGAAGAAAGCCATGATCACACCTGCTGCGACAGAAATAAAAAGACCTTTTCCCGACACTTTTTTCGAACCGACCAATGCTTTCTTATAGGCCAGACCGTTCAGCAGGATAGCAACTGCGATCAGAGCTACGCCAATAAAGATATACAAAGGTTCTCCTTTAGCCGCTCCGAAATAATTGACTAATACGCCTAATACCAACGCCAGCCCGATTCCGACCGGAAAAGCTACCGACAGGCCGCAAATTGCAATAGCTGCCGATAATAGGATATTGGCTGCATTAAAAATAATGCCCCCCAGGAAAGCGCTCCCTAACGATCTCATATCAGCTTGTGCCAAATTAAGCAGAAACCCCTGCCCCTCAGAGCCAAAGCTGCCCAACGTAAAAGCGGAAAAAACGGAAAAGAGCAACACTCCAATCACATAATCCCAATAAAAGAACTCATACCGCCAAGTCTTCGAGGCCAGCTTCTGTGTATTTCCCCACGATCCCCAACAAAGCATTGTGACAACACAAAACAGGATCGCCAACGAATAATCTTGTACTATAAACATAACTTCCTTACTTTGAAACAGGTTGATGCATCATATAATTTTCAATAAGAACCGCCATCTCCACCGCCGGCACTTTCTCGATCAGACGAAGGTCCTTACCTTTCCCATCCGGTGTCCAGCTATTGGCTCCTCCATCATTCACGACACGGAATGTCCCGCGCTCTACATTATAATAGGGTTCATACCCCTTGACGGCCACCAGCACAGCCGTAAGGTCCCAGCTCATCCGGCCGTCCGGATCACCTTCGGCAAAACAAAGCAAATAGGCGTCTTTCACCGGGCTGCCCTTCACATCCATCTGCACTAGCTTCTTTCCGGTAAAGATCACATTCCCGATTTCGAAACCACTGAATATGATT
>OIGD01002331.1_pt1 | contig 14997 bp, 9 predicted proteins | sample 1582211 | NCBI WGS metagenome assembly OIGD01 (sample SAMN04414078, study PRJEB24778) | human gut metagenome | material: faecal | host: Homo sapiens
AGCGAGTGAAGATGGGGGGACGCCCTTCTCAGGGAAAGTTCTTGGGGTTCTTAGCCCCTTCTTTCAAGAAGGGGCTAAGCGGGGTTCGGGGCAGCGCCCCGAGGTCTTTCATATCTTCTGTTCGAAATACCGGTTGATGATTGCGGCGCAGACGGAGGCGCTGGCTTCATCGGGGTGCATGTCCGAGAAGCGGACGGCAACGGTGTGGTTGCGGGTGATAACGGATTGGGCGTTGATGCGCTCCTGGAGAAGCGTCTGTAAGCGCTCGCCGCGATAGGAAAATTGCCCATGAATGACAACGCCATCGAGGTCGAAAAGGTTGACCGAATTGATAATCGCGCAGGAGAAGCAGTCGGCGATGTAGGCAAGTACCGTGTTTGCCTCGCGGTCGCCCATATAGGCATCGTCCACCAGCTTTTCGTAGGACGGAAAATGAAACTTTTCCTGAAGCGCCTTAATGGTGACATACTTTTCGAGACACCCGAAGTTGCCGCAGGAGCAGGGGATGCCACCTGCGTGAATGCTGGTGTGCCCAAGCTCGCCGGCAAACCCGCCGAAGCCGCGGTAAATCTTGTCGCCGGTCATGATTGCGGAACCGATACCGTCGGAAACAATGACGAACATCCAGTTGCGATAGGAGGTCTCGGCGCGAAAGGATTCCTGAAGCGTCAGAAGCACCGCGTTGTTGTCAACGGTCACCGGCAAACCGGATTTTTCCCGCAGGTAGTTGCCAACGTCCACATGATGGAAAAAGGCGAAATCCGGCGGGTTGAGAATCGTCCCGGTTACGTAATCCAGCGGTCCGGGCGCACTCACACCAATGCCGAGACACTTCTCGCGGGGAATGTTCAGCTCGGCGAGAAACCGCAGCACTTCGCTCCATGCGAAATCCAGCAGCTGGTAAGCGTCGTCCCACTCCTCGGTCCGATAGCTGGAGTAGGCGACAATGTGCGACTTGAGGTCGGTCACGCAGACGTAAATGTACTGCCGGTGCAGCGCGATTCCGGCGGCGTAGCGATGGTCCGCTACAATGTCGAGGAGAATCGACTTGCGCCCATGCGAGGAGGACATCGCGCCAACTTCGGTCACCTGACCCTCGCTGATCAGGTCGTTGGTAATCATCGTTACCGCGGATTTTGACATGTTGGAAATCTTCGCAATCGCCGCGCGCGAGATCGGCTTTTTACGAATGTAGTTGAGAATGAGCGCGCGGTTCTCATTCTTGATGGTTCGCACGTTGTGCGGATAAACTTTCATAGCACACCTCGTTTTCCTTCTATTGTTATTATCATATCACAAAAAATGTTGTTTGTAAAGCCTTTGGTTCAAGTTTTGAATGAAATAATCGAAAAAATTCCGTTTTTTGACGGATAGAGGAAGAATACCTGTATGAATCAAACGAAATTGATAAACGGACCGATCTTTTTTAAGCGGAACCGGGTCTGGCGGGTCTATACCGGCGGGCGCCTGTTCGGGAGCTTCTTCGGCGACGAAGCGGCAGACGGATTTTACCCCGAGGAATGGGTCGCATCCGATGTCCATGCGCTCAACGGCACCGACCGCGACCCGAACGAGGGCATTTCCCGCACCCGGGAAGGCGAGTTGCTGACCGACCTGTTCCGGACGCACCGGCGCGAACTGCTGGGCGAGCGGCACGAGTGGGGCGTGCTGGTCAAGCTCTTGGACAGCGCCATCCGGCTGCCGGTGCAATGCCACCCGGACCCCGCCTATTCCCGCCGCTACCTGAACTCCGATCACGGCAAAGCCGAGTCGTGGGTCATTCTGGAAACGCGCGAGAATGCGTGCATCTACTTCGGCTTCAGGGAGCAGATCACCAAAGAGGAGTTTGCCGCAGCCGTTGCGGCGAGCGAGCGCGACCCCGAGGCGATGCCGGCGCTGCTCAATCGCATTCCCGTCAAAAAAGGAGACGTTTTCTTCATCGGCGCGAATATGATCCATGCTATCGGCGCGGGTTGCCTGCTGCTGGAAACGCAGGAGCCGACCGACTTTACCATCCAGCCCGAGCATTGGTGCGGCGACGTCAAGCTGACGCAGGAGCAGATGTATCTCGGGCTTCCGGCAGACGTAGCGCTGGATTGCTTCCACTACGGCGTCTGGGGCGATGCGGCAATCGCGCTGGGCAAAAAGACTCCGCGCGTGCTGTATGATGGCGGACGCGTAAAGGACGAATCGCTGATTTCGTTTGCCGACACGCCCTGCTTTGCGGTGCGGCAGCTGACGGTCACAAACGCATCCACCGGACGGCTGGATTATCCGGCGGTCTGCGTGATAACGGAAGGCGAGGGAACGGTCACCAGCCCTGCCGGGACCGAACCCCTGAAGAAAGGCGACTACTTCCTGCTGCCGGATTGCCTGCGCGGGCGCATTTCGCTTGCAAGCACCGGACAGATGGAGACCGTCGTCTGCATCCCACCGGAGGAACGTATATGAAACGCTATCGTTGGCTGATTGCGTTTGCCGCATGCCTGCTGCTGATTACCTCTTGCACCCGCTCCCCCGGCGTGCAGGACCCCGTGACCGAAAGCAGCACAGCGGCAACGGAGGAGCAAACAGAACCCGAGACAAAGGAACCCACAAAGGAGAAAACAACCATGAATGTGATGTCATTTAACGTGCTGGGAATGAACCGCGAAACGCAGACTGCGAAGGAGCCTTACAAGACCGTGGATGCGACCGTTGCAACGCGGGGCGAGAAGCTCAATAAGCTGCTGGTTGGAGAGCAGATCGATATTGCCGGCTTTCAGGAACTGACCGCGCCGTGGCGCATCTGGTTCCGTCAGGAACTGAACGAGGCATACGGCTTTGTCGGAACGCCGACGCGCGATACCGGCGAGGGCGGCTACATCGCTTACCGCAAGGATAAGTACGAGCCGATTGACAAGGGCGTGTTCTGGCTGTATGACGGCGCGCCGTCCTCCCCGGCAAAGTATGAGGAGTCGATGTTCGACCGCATGTGCTATTGGGCGCTGTTCCGGGTCAAGGCGAGCGGAGAATACTTCCTCTTTATGGATACGCACCTCGACCACACGGGCGCAACCGCCAAGCAGGCGCAGGTGATTGTCGATCAGATTCCGGTCATCAGCGAGAAGATGAAGTCGACCTACGGAATCAGGAGCCTGCCGGTGATGTTGGTGGGGGATATGAACTCCCGCCCGGACAGCGAGGCTTACCGCGTCCTGACCTCCTCGCTGCGGGATTCGCGGCTCTATTCCAAGGGAGAAACGGTTGACGGACGCTATGCCACCAGCCCGGATTTTCGCTGGGTGGAAAGCGAAGCGGACTACCGCCAGGACGGACACGTCATCGATTATCTGATGATCTCCCGCCAGATCACTGTCAACAACTACAAAATGGTCTGGACGTCCACCAACCTTTGCCCGTATGGGGAGTTTATCTCCGACCATAACGCCGTCATCGTCAATGTCGGAATCTGATTCCGAACCGCAAAGACAAGAAAGGAACATTTCATGGATTTTTTGAAGGATAAGATCAAGGTCACGCTCCGCGAACTTGACCGGCACCGCAAAACGCTGCTCACCGGTGTGGGCGGCTTTACCTACCTGCCCTGTGAACCGAAGACCGACAACACCCTGCCGCCGCCGAACGACCCCGGATTCGTCCCGTTCACGGGCGAGGATTGGAAGATCGGGCGCGACAGCCATGCCTGGTTCTATAAGCATCTGGTGCTTCCGCAGGAATATCACGGCAAGCAGGTGCGCTTTCAGGTGCTGACCGGCACCCGTGGCTGGAATGTCAACAACCCGCAGTTCATCGTTTATGTGGACGGAGAGTTGCGCCAGGGGCTGGATGTCAACCACATCAGCCTGCCGCTGGGTGACCGCGGGGAATATGACCTGTATCTCTATGCCTATTCCGGCGCGCTGGCGCAGGACCTCAAGTTCTATCCGTCGGTTTATGTCACCGATGAAGCCGTTGAGAAACTCTGGTACGACCTGCGCGTGCCGTATGAGCTGTTGGACTGCCTAAACCCGCTGGGGAAGGAATACGCAGACATTCTCGGGTATCTCAACCGCGCGGTGAACCTGCTGGATCTGCGCGTGGCGCCCGAGGGCGGCTTTGCGGAATCCGTGCGGGCAGCGGACGAACTCTTGGAAAAGGAGTTCTACGGTTCCTGGTGCCATACGCAGGAAAAGAGTGTCATCTGCGTCGGTCACACGCACATCGACTGCGCCTGGAAGTGGACGCTTGCGCAGACGCGGGAGAAGGTGCAGCGCTCCTTCTCGAACGTCCTGACCAACATGGAGGCGTATCCGGAATACACCTTCATGCAGTCTCAGCCGCTTCTGTACCAGTATATCAAGGAGGAAGCGCCGGAAGTCTATGAGGGCATCCGCGAAAAGATCCGCGAGGGCAGATGGGAAGCTGAGGGCGCAATGTGGGTCGAATCCGACTGCAACCTGCCCAGCGGCGAATCCTTCGTGCGGCAGTTCCTTTACGGCAAGCAGTTCTTCCGCGAGGAACTGGGCGTGGACAGCCGGGTCTTCTGGGTGCCGGATGTCTTCGGTTACACGGCGGCGCTCCCGCAGATTATGAAGAAGAGCGGCGTGGATTATTTCGTAACCTCCAAGCTCAGCTGGAACGAAAAGAACCGCTATCCTTACGATATTTTCAAGTGGCGCGGCATTGACGGCAGCGAGGTGAACGCATATTTTCTGACCTCGCAGGAGCGGACCGAGCCGAACCGGACCGATTACCGCAACCGCACCAACTACAACGCACATCCGACCGCGAAGTACATCACCGGTACTTTTGACCGGATGCAGCAAAAGAACCTGACCGACACGGTGCTGCTGCCGTTCGGCGCCGGAGACGGCGGAGGAGGACCGACCCGCGACGACCTTGAGCAGGTGCGCCGGCTGTCGCGCGGCATGCGGTCCTGCCCGCAGGCAAAGATGGGCAAGGTGCGCGCATTCCTGGAGAATCTTTTCGATGCAAACCGCGACAACCCCTATCTGCCGACCTGGGAAGGGGAGCTGTATTTCGAACTGCATCGCGGTACGCTGACCTCGATTGCGAAGAACAAGCGCAACAACCGCCGCTCGGAGTTCCTTCTGCAGGATGCCGAGCAGCTGTCGGCAGCGGCAAGCAGCCTTCTGGGCGAGGCTTACCCGGCAGAGGACCTGCACAGCGCGTGGCTGACGGTGCTGACCAACCAGTTCCACGACATCATCCCCGGCTCCTCGATTGACGAGGTTTACCAGGTCAGCAACGCGGATTACGAAGCGGTGCGGACGACCGGCGAGCGGATTGTGCGCGAGAAGCTGGCTGCGCTGGCAGGAAAGATCGGAACCCGTGGCGGCGTGCTGGTCTGGAACCCGCACGGATGCCTGCACCGGGGCGAGGTGCGCGTCGGCGATGAGCTGGTGTACGTCACCGACATTCCCGCCAAAGGCTGGTGCGTGACCGAGCCCGTCCGGGGGACCGGCAGTGTGACGGTTGACGCGCGGGTGATGGAAAACGCGTTCTTCCGGGTCGAACTGGACGAACATGCGGTCATCACGCGCATTTATGACAAGCAGAACGACCGCGAGGTCCTGCGTGCCGGAGCCAAGGGCAACCGCCTGGTGGCGTTCGAGGATTTCCCGAAGGACTACGACGCATGGGAAATTTCCGAATACTACACCGAAAAATCCTGGGAGCTTGACGACGTACAGAGCATGACACCGGTGCAGGACGGGGTTCGTGCCGGGCTGCGCGTGGAGCGGAAATTCCTCTCCAGCACGGTCACGCAGACCATTTGGCTCTATGAGCACACGCCGAAAATCGACTTTGAAACCGCCGCCGACTGGCACGAGCATCATCTCCTGCTCAAGGCGCTGTTCGATACCGACATTCACACCGCGCGTGCAACCTGCAACATCCAGTTCGGTAACCTGGAGCGCTCGACGCTGAAGAATACCACCTGGGATACCGCGCGCTTTGAAGTGCTGGCGCACCGCTTTGCCGACCTCTCCGAGGGGGATTACGGCGTGGCGCTGATGAACGACTGCAAGTACGGCTACAGCTTCGGAGACGGGCAGATCGGTCTGTCGCTGATCAAGTGCGCAACCGACCCGAACCCGGTGGCAGACATGGGCGAGCATCACTTTACCTATTCGCTCTACCCGCACGCAGGCAGCATGGAGAAATCCGATGTGCAGGCGCTGTCGTATGAGCTGAACCAGCCGATGACCGCAACCGAAATCTGGGCACAGACCGGCAGCCTGCCGGAGCGCTTCTCGCTGGTGTCGGTTGACCGCGAAAACGTCATCCCCGAGACCGTCAAGCTGGCAGAGGACGGAAACGGCACGATTGTGCGTCTCTATGAATCCACCAACAGCCGCACGCGCGTGGCGGTCCGCTTCGGCATTCCCGCCGCGCAGGTTACGGTCTGCGACCTGCAGGAGAACGAGCTGGAGAGCCTGCCCGTGCAGGACGGCGCGGTGACCCTGACGGTCAAGCCGTATGAGATCGTTACGCTGAAGGTGCGGTGACCGCCATGCGGAGATTCACCGCAGCGCTGCTTGCCGCCGTCCTCGTGCTTTGTGGGGCGGCAGTCGGCTGCGCGAAACAGGAAGGAGAGAGGGAACCTGTGGAACAGACCGAACCGTTGACAGACGGAACCCAGGCTGCCGCGCCGGTCACGCTGACCGCGCTGCGCCTGGGCGGCGTGGAGATTGCCGATTTCCGGATTATCTACGCCGAAAGCGAATGGACGTCCGCTGTGCAGACCTACGGGGACGCGCTGCGGTTTGTGCCGGATTGCGACCGGCTGACAGCCGAGCGGCTTGCCGGGGTCATCCGGGAGGCGGTCGGCGTGGAGATTCCGGTTGCAAAGGATACCGAAACCGAACCGGCTGCGCATGAGATTCTGGTCGGCGGCACCAACCGTGGCGTCGGCGCGGAGATTTCCGACCCGGACAGCTATCTGGTTGCGCTGACGGACGGAAAGCTGACGGTTCGCGGCGGCGCGCCGGGCACGACCTGGCATGCGGTCGATGCCATTGCGGAATGGCTGGAGAAGCAGCGCGCGGCAGGCACGCAGGAGCCGGATTTTGCGTCCGGCAGCCGCCTGCGCGGCAGTTACCGCCTGAAAAAGATTGCCTGCGTGGGGGACAGCATCACCTACGGCTTGGAATCGAGCGACCCGGCGCTGTTTTCCTATCCGTCGGTGCTGGGGCGCATTCTCTGGCAGGAGTGCCTGGTGTACAACTTCGGGCACGGCAGCCGCACGGTGCGTGACGATGCGGAGCGCTACAACCGCGACCTGGGCGGGACCGAGAACTGCGGATACCGCAATTTCAACACGTACAAACGCCTGATGGCAAGCACGGTCCGGTTTGACCTGGTGCTGCTGATGCTGGGGACCAACGACAGCTATCTGGTCCCCGGTGATTGGACCGCCGCGGACGATGCCAAGTTCCTTTCCTGCCTGCGCGGGCTGGTGGACGATATTCGCGGGCACAACCGGAACGCACAGATTGTGCTGATGAACTGCCCGACCTATTTCGGCAGCAGCGGCTGGTCCAAACCGCACACCCGCGACCTGCAAAAGACATGCGCCGAACAGATGGCTGCGGACAGCTATCCGGTCCGGCTTTACAATATGTGCCTGTTTACCGAGCAGAAAATGGGGCGCCGGATGTTTGCGGACGGGCTTCACCCGAACAACCGGGGCTACGCCGCAATGGCAGAGGGCGTATCGGAGCTGGTGCGCGCGGTCCTGGAGGGCGGCGAAAACCCGTATCTGATTCCGCTGGGAAACTCATGATAGGAGGATTTTAGCATGCGAAAACTGATTATTCTGACGGCAGTCATTCTGTGCATCGGATGCCTGCTTGGTGCCTGTACCAATAACGAAAATGAGGAAAATACCGTGAAAACCGAGGAACCGACCAAAGATTCAACAACCGAATCCGCAACCGAAGCGGAAACCGAGGCGCCGAAGCTGGAAAAGCTGACCGTCGGCGGCGCGGAACTGAGCGAATACACCATTATCTACGCGCGCAACAGCTACTACAAGGTGCTCAGCGGCATCCGCGAGCAGCTCAAGGGCGACTACGACTTTGACCACCTGACCGCGCAGCGGCTGGCGGACCTGATTTATGAGCGCTTCGGCATCCGCATGACCGTGGCGCAGGACACCAAGACCGAGGTAGGGGAGAAGGAGATTCTGGTCGGCAAGACCAACCGGAAGCTGCACCCCGAAACGCAGGGAAACGATGACTATACCGTGTCGCTGACCGAGGGCAAACTGGTGGTCTGCGGCGGCGCGTTCGGCACGACCTGGCACGCAATCGATGCGGTTGAGGCATGGCTGACGCAGAAGGCGCAGGACGGCAAGACCGCCGATTTCACCGCTGCCGACACCATCACCGGGACCTATCATCTCAAAACCGTTGCCTGCATCGGCGACAGCATCACCTACGGCGCCACTTCGACCAACCCGCAGTACCTGTCCTTCCCGGCGAACATGCAGCGCATCCTGTGGCACGACTACCTGATTACCAACTACGGGCACAGCGGCAAGACCATGCGCGATGACCTGCAGGATTCCTACATGGCAACCGAAACCTGGAAAAAGCTGCTGGCAGACGAGACCGGCTACGATCTGGTGCTCCTGATGCTGGGGACCAACGACAGCCACCGCGACCAGGATTGGGACGACAGCGACGACAGCCGTTTCAAGCGGAGCTGCAAAACGCTCCTGACGGCGGTGAAGGAGAAGAACCCGAACGCAACGTTTGTCATGATGAACTGCCCGAAATACTTTGATCCCAACGGCAAATTCGCATCGCCGCACATCCGCGAACTGCAGCTGGAGACCGCAAAATGGCTCAACGCGGGCGGTTTCCCGATTCTGTTCTACGATATGTACAGCTTCACCGACAAGGAAATGGGCGCGGCACTCTTCCCGGACAACCTGCACCCGGCAGACGCCGGCTACGTTGTGATGGGCAAGGGCGTTGCGCAGCTGGTCCGCGCGGTGATGGAGGACGGCAAAAACCGTTACCTGATTGATCTGGAGGCTTGACACCGTGCTGTATACTTTGAAAAATGACCGCATGACCGTGACCGTGAACAGTCGCGGGGCAGAGCTTTGGTCGCTCGTGCGGGACGGAAACGAATACCTCTGGCAAGGCGACGAACGCTATTGGAGCGACCGCGCACCGGTGCCGTTTCCGATTTGCGGGCGGTTGTACGATGGCAAATACCGCTACGCAGGCAAGGAATACACCCTGCCGATTCACGGATTTGCAAAGGATTCCGAGTTTGCGGTCCGGGCTACGGAGGATGCGCTGATTTGCAAACTGGAGGCAAACGACGCAACGCGGGCGGTCTATCCGTTCGATTTCTGCCTGACAATCGTCTACCGCCTGAAAAATGACCGCACTCTGCGCGTGGAAAGCACGGTCTCCAACCGGGGTGGCGAGACGCTGCCGTTCTCCTATGGCGCACACCCTGGCTTTCGGGTGCCGTTGCGGGACGCGGATTGCTTTGAGGATTGCTACCTGCGCTTTGCGGGCGGCACGGTCCCTCGCCGGCTGGTCTTTTCCGACACCTGCTTTCAGACCGGCAGGACCGCAGAGTTCCCGCTCATGGACGGGGACCTGTTGCTCCTGCGGCACGGCCTGTTTGACCAGGATGCCATCTTTCTGGAGAACACCGGAGGGCGGGTCCTGCTGAATACCAAGAACCACACCCGTGAGGTATCGGTGCGCTTTGCCGATTTCCCGTATCTCGGAATCTGGCACCGACCGCACACCGACGCGCCTTACGTCTGCATCGAGCCCTGGGCAGGGCTACCCTCGCGCGACGGCAAGGTGGACGATTTTGCCACCAAGGATGCCATGCTGCACCTGGGCGCGGGTGACGAAAAAACGCTGACCTACGAGATCAGCGTGCGATAAGAAGGCTCTTTGTCAATAGTGGGGTAGAAAAAACTGACGAAATGGTTAGAAGCCGTTGAAAAGCATAGGGAAAGCGTCACGAAGCGTAGCGGAGTAACGCTTTTCCTATGCTCGTTCTTTTTTTATTTTCTTCGCCTGTCTGTTGGGAACCCCGATTTTGATTATAGTTCCCTTTTTTATGCTTTTGCTTCGAACTGACTGTTGTACAGGTGGGCATAGAAACCGTCCTGCGCCAGCAGTTCGCGGTGATTGCCCTGCTCAATGATCTGTCCGGCTTTCATGACCAGGATGCAGTCTGCCGATTCAATGGTGGAGAGCCGATGCGCAACCACAAAGCTGGTGCGTCCTTTCATCAGCACGGCAAAGGCGTTCTGAATTTTCAGCTCCATGCGGGTGTCGATGGAGGACGTTGCCTCGTCGAGAATCAGCATGGGGGGCGGGTCCAGCATGACGCGCGCGATGCAGAGCAGCTGCTTCTGTCCCTGCGACAGCTCGCCGCCGCCCTCACCAAGCACCGTGTCGTAGCCGTCCGGCAGCCGGCGAATGAAGGAGTCGGCATGCGCTGCCTTGGCTGCGGCAATCATTTCCTCATCGGTTGCATCCGGCTTGCCGAAGGTCAGGTTTTCGCGCACGGTCCCGGCACGGAGCCAGGTCTCCTGCAGCACCATGCCCCAACCGGCGCGCAGGCTGGACCGGGTCATGTCGCGGATGTCGGTCCCGCTGACCTGAATGCTGCCCGAATTGACGTCATAGAAGCGCATGAGCAGGTTGATAACGGTCGTTTTGCCGCAGCCGGTGGGACCGACAATGGCAACGCGCTCACCGGGACGGACAGAAAGGTTCAGGTTGCGGATCAGTTCGCGGTCGGGCGAATAGGAAAAGGCAACGTCGGAAAGTTCCACCCGTCCGTCAGCATGCTCCAGGACCCGTGCGTCCGGCGCATCCGGCGGTACGACCTCCTCGTCCAGCAGCTCAAACAGCCGCGCCGCGCAGGCGAGGGAGTTCTGAAATTCCGCAAACACATCGGAGATTTCGTTGAAGGGCTTGGTGTACTGGTTGGCGTAGGAGAGGAAGGACGTCAGCCGCCCGACCGTGAATGCCGCGCCCATGGACGGCAGGCAGAGCAGCGCGCCGACCAGCGCAACGCCCGCATAAACCAGGTTGTTGACAAAGCGTGTGGAGGGGTTGGTGATGGAGGAGAAGAAGGTGGCGCGCAGCGAGCATTTGCGCAGGCGCTCGTTGATTTCATCGAACACCGTCTGGGATTCGTCCTCGTAGCCGAACGCCGTGATCACCTTGTGATTGCCGACGTATTCGTCGATCATGGCGGTCTGTTCCGCGCGGGTCTCGGACTGCAGCTTGAACATCGAATAGGTCCGGGACGCGATGAAGGAGGCAACGAAGAGCGACAGCGGCGTGACGAAGATGACCACAAGCGCAACCGATGGCTTGATGGTCAGCATGATGACCAGCGTGCCGAGAATGGTCAGAACGCCGGTGAAGAACTGGTTGAAGCCGAGCAGCAGCCCGTCGGTGAACTGGTCGACATCGTTGACCATGCGGCTCAAAAGCCCGCCGGTGGAGTGGCTGTCGAGGTAGGAGAGCGGCAGATGCTGCAGCTTGTCAAAGGCTTCTTTCCGCAGGCGGTAGACCAGATGGAACGCCATGCGGTTGTTGAGCACGTTCATAATCCATTGCGCCAGAGCCGTGACACCGGCACAAACGCCGATGGCGATGCAGATGGTGACCACCCGCTGAATGTTGACGGCACCGGGGCCGAACATCTCATCGATGGCGTTTCCGACCAGAAGCGGGATGGCAAGCGTCAGAAGCGAGCTGACTGCCGCGCAGAAGAGCGACGCAATCAGAAGCCAGCGGGAGGAGCGGATGAGCCCGAGCACGCGCTTGGCGGTCACAAGGTCAAAGCCCTGCTTTTTGGGTTTCGGCTGCTTTTTCATGCTCACGCTTCCTCCTTTTTGTATTGGGAATCATAAATTTCACGGTAGACCTCGCAGGTGCGAAGCAGTTCCCCGTGCGTGCCAAGTCCGACCTGGCGTCCGTCATCCAGAACCAGAATGCGGTCGGCATGCCGGAGCGATGCGGTGCGCTGGGAGATCAGGAAGACGGTTGGATGGTAATCCAGCTTCCGGATTGCAGTGCGCAGTGCGGCATCGGTTGCGTAGTCAAGTGCCGAAGAGCTGTCGTCCAGAATCAGGATGGACGGCTTGCGGACCAGCGCGCGCGCAATGGTCAGGCGCTGCCGCTGCCCGCCGGAGAAGTTCTTGCCGTTCTGGGCAACCGGCGCATCCAGCCCGCCTTCCTTTTCAGCCACAAATTCCTTTGCCTGGGCTTCTTCCAGCGCCTGCCAGAGTTCCTCGTCGGTGGCTCCCTCTCTGCCCCAGAGCAGATTGGACCGCACGGTTCCGCGGAACAGTACCGCCTTTTGCGGCACGATACCGATCTCCTCCCGCAGCCGTTCGGGGTCACGCGCCCGGACATCCACGCCGTCCACGGCAACCGTCCCGGCTGTCGCGTCATAGAAGCGGGCAATCAGGTTGACCACCGAGGTCTTGCCGGAGCCGGTCGACCCGATGATGCCGATGGTCTCGCCCGGCGCGGCGGTAAAGGTGATGCCGGTCAGGGAAGGATCCGCGCCCTCCGAGTAGGTCAGCCCGACCCGGTCGAAGGCAACTGCGGTCCCGGCAGCGTTTGCGGGTGTCGGAAGGGAAGGATCGACCGGCATTCCGACAGGCTCCTCCAGCACTGCCTCCATGCGTGCGGCGCTTGCCATACCCTTGTTAATCATAATGATGGTGTTTGCCAGCTTGACCAGCTCGACCAGAATCTGGGACATGTAGTTGGTCAGCGCGAAGACATCACCCTTGGTCATCGTGCCGCCGTCCACCTGAATGGCGCCGGTGAGCAGCAGGGCAATGATGCCGCCGTCAATGATCAGCAGCGTCAGCGGGTTCATCAGCGCCGCGATTTTGCCAACGGTGTTCTGCAGCGCGGTCTGCAGGCGGTTTGCTTTTTCAAAGCGCTCGGTCTCGTCCTGCTCCTTGCGGAACGCGCGGATGACCCGCACGCCGGTCAGGTTCTCACGCGTCAGTGAGGTCACGCGGTCCAGCCCCTTCTGCACCTTGCGGTAAAGCGGAACGCCGCCGAGCATGATCGAGAAGACCACGACTGCCAGCAGCGGAATGACCACCACAAAGGCGACCGCGCCGCGCGGGTTGACGAGAAAGGCGAAGACCGCCGAACCGATGACGATGATCGGGGAGCGGAGCAGCAGGCGCAGTGTGTGGTTGGTTGCGGTCTGCAGCTGGTTGACGTCGGCGGTCATCCGGGTGATGAGGGTTGAGGTGCCCACGCGGTCGGTCTGACCGTAGGAATAGCGCTGGCTGTGCCGGAACAGCTCCCGGCGCAGGTCGGTCCCGAAGCCGACTGCTGCACGCGCGGCGAAATACTGCGCGGTAATCGAGCAGGCAAGCCCGACCAGCGCGAAGAGTACCAGCACGCCGCAAAGCTGCCAGATCTGCGCGGTGTCGCCAGCTGGAATGGCATCATCCATGATTCGCCGGACCACGAAGGGAACCATCAGGTCAAAGCCCGCCTCCAGCAGTTTGAACAGCGGCGCAATGATGCTTTCCTTGGTGTAGGGCTTGAGATACCGAAGTAGTTTTTTCAAGTTTGAAGCTCCTTCCGTTGTTTGATAACTTATCTATTATATACCTGAAACAGCAGAATTGATAGCGCAAAGACGAAAATGTTCTATGAATCAGTTGTAACGGATTGGTCCTGTCTTCCGAAAATCAAGAACAAGAACTGATTTTGTTTCAAATTACGGGAAAAACCGACCGGTTCCGCATAAAAACGCGAATGCGAGACATGCTACAACAGAAACGAACCGAAAAGGAGATGAGAGGATGCCGGCATGTGCGGTTGAGGACGGGCGGCGCCTGAGCGGCGTGTTTGACGAAGATCTGGGCGCCTTTCGGGAGCTGTTCCGGCGGGACGGGACCTTTCGGACGCGCGAAGTGCGGACCGGCGCGGGCGTGCGGTGCGCGCTGCTGTATCTGGACGGAATGATCAGCAACGAAACGGTGTACGATGCGGTCATCCGTCCGCTGTTGCTCTCCGGGACCCCGGCGGGTGACCCGGCGCTGTGGCTGCGCGACAAGGTGCTGTATGCCGGGGATGTCAAGTCCTCCGACCGGATGCGGGACCTGCTGCGTGCCATGCTTTACGGCGACAGCGTGCTTTTGGTCGAGGGCGCCGGGACCGCGCTGGTGATCAACACCAAGGGGTTCCGGACGCGCGGAATCAGCGAGCCGGAAAACGAGGCGGTGCAAAAGGGACCGCGCGAGGGCTTTGACGAGGTTGCCATGCTCAACCTTTCCCAGCTGCGCCGCAGGCTGCAGACGCCCGATCTCGCGGTCGAGATTCTGCGGGTCGGGCGCCGGACCGACACGATGGTGTTCGTCTGCTATCTCTCCTCGGTTGCGGGTTCCCGGCTGGTCAGCGAGGTGAAGCGGCGGCTGTCGGAGATTTCGATTGACGGGATTCTGGACGCGAACTATATTGCCGAACTGACGCGCGACCATCCGTTCTCGCTCTTTGAAACAACGGGCAGCAGTGAGCGCCCGGACGTCATTGCTTCCAAACTGCTGGAGGGACGGGTGGCACTGATCGTGGACGGCACGCCGGTGGTCCTGACCGTGCCGTATCTGTTCTGTGAAAATTTCCAATCGGACGAGGACTACTACCAGAGCTTTTGGGTGTCCTCGCTCGGGCGGTTTCTGCGCTACGTCAGTTTTTTCCTGACGGTTTCTCTCCCGGCGCTCTACCTGGCACTCCTGACGCATCACACACGGCTGCTGCCGACCTATCTGCTGCTGTCTGCTGCCGAATCGCGCGCGGGCGTGCCGTTTTCCTCCTTTGTCGAATGCCTGGGGCTGATTCTGGTGCTGGAAATTCTCGGGGAGACCGGCGCGCGGATGCCGCAGGGGCTGGGGCACACGCTGAGCATTGTCGGCGGGCTGGTGGTCGGACAGGCTGCCGTGGA
>OIGD01002336.1_pt1 | contig 14966 bp, 5 predicted proteins | sample 1582211 | NCBI WGS metagenome assembly OIGD01 (sample SAMN04414078, study PRJEB24778) | human gut metagenome | material: faecal | host: Homo sapiens
AGATTTTGAGTGTTCAATAATTACCCCACGTTTTACTTCAACAATAGCTTGTTTAGTTAAACCATTGTAATTTAAAGTAATAATGTTTTCGCCAACTTCAGTATAATCAATAGTACCAGTAATCATATCCATTGTTACAGGAATGTTCTTATCACCGATAGTAATTTCAAATAAAGTTGTTAAATCAATGTATTCTCCGTTAGGATAAGTTACTACATTTTTTGCTTTGATTTGGACTGTTGCATTTTCAACAACTTTTATACTAACAGTTTCACTATATTTTAACCCTTCGTAAGTATAGTTAAATACTACATTATATGTATTACCAACTGTTGCATTATTAAGTGCTGATGTATCAATCATACTTAATGTAACTTCTACTGCAGCTCCATCAATATATAAACTAAATAAATTAGTAAAATCATATGTTGATAATTCTTCTTCAGTTAAATCAAGCGTTTTATAAGAAGGTATTACTTCTAAAACTTTACCACTTGTTACGACAACTTTTAAAGTTTTAGAAACCTTACCATTAGTAACTTTTACATAATATGTACCAATTTCAGCTCTAACAGTACTTTCAACCATTTCGCTAGTTATATCAATTCTTTCATTATCAACAAACGCTGTAAATAAAGCAAGATAATCATAATTTAAAGCAGTATCCACAGTTACTTTTACTTCATCAACTGATAATCTTAATTCGTAAACGGTATCTTTTACATTAACTGTAATTGTTTCGCTTACGCCTTTATATGTACAAGTAACTTTGTAAGTACCAGCTTTTGCGATTACTTTTAAATGATCTACAAAACTTTCTTCAACAGTAACATTGTTACCCTTTTCAGATATTGTAAATAAAGTAGTAAAGTCATATGTATCAACTTCATTGATTTTTATATCAATTGAAGTTACTTTTTTATTAACTACTATATTTGATTCACTCTTATTGACATTAACTATTATACTTGCAGATTTTTCTTCATAAGTGCAAGTTACCGTGTAAGTACCAACTTTAGTACATAAACCACCCAAATCTATATAAGATGCTTTTACTTCTATTTGCTCATCATCTACAGTTATTTTAAATAACTTAGTAAAATCAAGGGTGTCTACCGCATCTTGTTCTACATCTATTATTGGTTGACTAGCAACCACACTTACTTTTTTTGTTGTTTCTGTTGTTTTTTCACAACCTGCAAGTAATGTGGTTACCATCATCAACATTAATGTAATTAGGGAAATAAACTTTGCTGTTTTTTTCATAATATTAATCCCCTTAACTATTGGTCTTATTTATTACGATTTAAAGTCCAATCTCCAGTTACATAGAAATAAATCCAGAAGTATTTTGTGTAGTTGTTTTCAATAACAATTTCTATATCACCTTTAACAAAACATACATATCTGTTACTTTTACCAGATTCACCACCTGTAGTATCAGTATTTGCAACAGATAATACAAAGCCTTCTGCTACTAAAGCGTCTTTAATTTCTTCCATTAGTTCTTCATAATTTGTAATTCTACCATTTTCATCATATTCAGAACTTGTTGTAGTCATTTCAATATAATCAGCATATATATCATTTCCATCAGCATCTGTGCCTTTTACTTTCCAACTAAAGAATGGGCCATTAAGGTTATCACCTAAGATATTTAATAATACACTTGGAGCAGGTAAATCTTTTACAGCTTCACCATAAATAGCATCTAATACTACTGATGCAGCTTCTTCGTGTGAATCACGTGTTGAGTGTGTTGCACTGTAGTATTTAACTGTATATTGATCCCATGAAGTCTTTAATACTCTTGGAACATAACCATCAAATAAATCATCATCTAAAACAGTAGTACCAATTTCAGAATATGTTGTAGTTACATAACCCTCATAAATATCATTGATTGAATATGGATAAGTAGTAGAAACTAGGTTACCATCTTGGTCTACAACGATGTATGTTAAGCTACTTGTTGAAGCTTGACCACTCTTAGCATATGTATACGCACTAACTTCCATTGCTACATCTCTAGTAATTGCAGTTTCTCTTAATACGAATGTATATTGCATCTTGTTACCTACCTTCTTTTGACCTGCAAATTCGAAGATGTTTGCAGATAAATCAAATTTAGGTAATTGATCTGTTACGCTACCTTTAATCTTCTTAGTACCAATTAATGAACCAGTTTTGTAATCATATGCAAATTGATCATAAGTTTCTTCATCAATTTGTTTGTAACCAGTATATTCAGTACGATAAGGTTTGCCATCCATTGTTTGTGTGTATTCAATTGTAGTAGCATATAAGATTGCTTCTTTTGTAACTTGACCATAGCATCCAGGAGTACCTGTTGCAGAAGTATTATCTGCTACTTTCTTACCAGCTTTTGTGCTAGATGTTGAATAATCACCAGAATCTGTAGAAGGTGCATAAGTTTGTGTATCTTTTGCATGGAATGTATAGTTATCAGCTTTTTGCATCTTTTCAATAGCTTGTGCTAAATATTCTGAATTTTCTGATGCTTCAAAAGGTGTTGGATCTTTAATTTCAGTTGTACCAACATTTGAGAATGAAACTTCAATTGTAGTATAACTCATGGCACTTGCATCTTCTCTTGTATCAGCACCATAATATAAAATTTCTGTTTGAGCAAGTAATTTTGTAATCTTACCATCTTCAACTACTAAGAATAATTGATCTAATGTATCTGAAAGCATTGGAGTTAATGAATAAGATAAATAAGTCATTAAATATAAATCATCAATATTTTCATGATTAATGTTATAAACATATACTTCTTGTTCAGCATCATATGTAAATTTAGAAATTTGTAAATTACCTAAATGATTCCATAAGTGTTGAGCTTCCCAAACTGAAGGTACACTCATATAGTCTTTAACTAATGCAGATTCAACTTCATTTTTCTTGTTAATATATATCTTTTCAAGGCCATGACCGATATTACCATATTGGTCTTTTAAACCATTTGTTTTACCTCTACGATAATTATCTTCAAGACGGCTTGTTTCTTCTTCACCTTTGATAGACCAAACACTATCCCAAGCACCATCATTCATTCTTACTTCAATGTTGTATTCATGAGTAGTACTATTGAATGATTGTTCGAAATCTTGATAATAGTCAGTTAAAATACCTGTTACAGTAATACTTGAATTACCGATAGCTTTAATCATATCTGATGTTAAATCACCAACTCTACCTTCAACTACAGGAGCTTTTACTAAGATTGCAATTGATGCTTTTACTAGTGGATCTTCTACAGAAGATACTGTAATAGTAACAATTTTATCTACAGTAATTTCTTTAACTAAAGAAACAACATCATTTTCAATTTTTACAATATCACTTGAGCATACATATGTATATGCTTTGTTTGTAGCATTTGAAACTGTTACTGTTAAAACTGCAGATGTATCTTTATCAATAGTTGTTTTATCAGCTTCAATAGAAATTTTTACGCTTTCCTTCGCAGTAAGAGTTATACTTGTTGTAGCACTCTTTGTTTTATCTGCGTTAGCAATTGCCATAATATCTATTTTACGATCAACTGTTATTTCGCCTACAACGCTAATTTCACCATCAGCACTAATTTTGATTGCTGAAGTATCATATTGTAATGTATAACTAGTATCACTAGAACCAGTTACAGTTACAGTAAGTTGAGCAGTTTCACCGCTCTTTATGCTACTTTTATTTACAGTAGCTTCAATTTGAACATTTTCTGTTTTATTTGTATCTTTTTTACAACCAGCAAAACTAATTGCCACACCAAGAATCAAAGCTAAAACGAAAATCTTTGAAAATATACTTTTTAAAACCTTCATATTTTTCACCTTTCTTTCTTATTTTTTCCAAACATAGATTACTAAATCTAGATTTGAGTCCTGAGGACTAATCCAAATATTATCTTTATTAAATTCTCCATACTTATTTTCTACAAAGCCAAGGCTAACCAAATAATCTTTTATATCCTTTAACGGCGCATCTATTGTGTAATCTAAACCAAGCGGTACGTCATAATAAAGTACAACGCTTAGTTCCGCATTACTTGTTCCTCCAGGTGTATAAATAGTTGTTAATCCAAAGCCATATGTATCTCCTAAAACATTCCCAAAGAATGGTAATTCATTATCAATATTATCATTCCCATAGAAAGTCTTGAAATACTCTAAAGCATTTACTTCTTCATCATCAACAGTACTTGGACCATCACTAGACACATTTACTGTTAATTCACTCCAAGAAGTTGGAACTTGTCTAGGTGTGAAATCAATATTCACATCTTGAGGTATTTCAGTTTCGTTAAAATCACTATATTTAACTTCAACTACACCATACATTGAACCAACATAGAAGTAGAATGCAGCTTCAATAATATAACCATCTTTTACTACTACATATGGTGTGAAAGTTTCTGTAGAAGAAATTCTTCCTTCAGTAGCAAACAATCCATATAAATTTTCATCATTTCCAACACCATAATAGAATGTTGAAGCAACTGAAGACATAACGTTATCTACATAATATGTAGTTGTTCCATCTTTAGCATTTATATAGTAACTTCTAAATATTTCTGCCGCAAAGGCAAATGTAGGTTTAGCAGCACTAAAATCTGTTTGATATGCTCTTGTTGCGTTATATCCACCAGCTTTATTTGTAAAGAATGTGTTATATAAATTATCATTTATCTTATGATATCCATAATCGGCATTTTCTTTATAATTGTGAATTTCATTACCTTTCTTGTCATATGTTACAGAGTAAGGCAAGAAATAGCAATCATTTTGTGTAACATATTCTGTATAACCACTTTGTACAAGACCAGTATACATATATGATGCTACAATACTCTTAAAATCTAGTGTGTAACTTTTCAAAGCTCTCATATTTGCAATTGCTTCTGCAAGTTCATCATGTACACCATTTTCATGAGAGAATTTTGTAATTCTTTTAACATCTACTGTTTCATCAAAGTTAATAGCAACAATTAATTCTTGAATTGCTTTATATCCAACAGCAATTGAGTAATCATCTTTACTCTTTGCGTAGATACCTAATATTTCACCATCTTCAATAATTAGTGAGAATCCATCAGCAATGAAATCATAAGGGTTTGCTGAAGCAACTATTTTTTCATCTAGTCTTTCATCGCTTCCCACATATTCATAACGCCAAGTCTTTTCATTAAATTGGAAATCAGAAAGTTTTAACCCTTTCAAATTATTATATAATCCAGCATCTTCCCAAGATACAGATGATCCATCATCAGCTTGCATTGGAGTGTATTGTTCTTCATTCATAAAACTTACACTTACTTGACAAGCTTTTTGATCATGATTTCGATAATATAATCCCATCTGAGTATTTGTATCACCATTTAGATATTCTGCATACCAATTAGTTCCATCCATTGCAGTTTTAACAACTGTTATATGAGTTGAATGTAATTTAGAATAAAGACCAATTGTATATAAATTAATGTTTATATATCCTTCAAAACCAATTGTATCAACGTTTAATGCATCTAGCATTTCTTGAGTTAATTCTGGTTTTGCAACTATTGTTATTACTTTAGTTGCAACAACACTTGTATCAGCAAGTGAAGTAGCAGTAACTTCAATAACTTTATCACCGCTTACCTTACTTGCAGTAAGTCTACCTTCTGAATCAATTGTAGCAAATTCAGAACCACTTTTTACTTCCCATAAAACTGTTTGATTATCACTACCAGTAACAACAGCTTCAAGGTTGATAGTTTTTCCACTCTTTACCTCTGAACTTCCTTTAATACCTACAGATATATTATCTTTAACTGGAGGTTTTATTGGAGTTACATTTAGAGTTATACTGATTGTTGCGCTCTTTGTTTTGTCCGCATTAGCAACAGCTTTTATTTCGACAGTTCTTTTTGTTGAATAATCGCCAATTACTTTTAATTGATTATTTGCATCAATATTCAGTAAAGAGGTGTCATACATCCAAGAATATGTTGTATCAGTTGATCCCATAACAGTTACTGTCAATTTAGCTACATCTGTTTTTTGTAATGTATATTTATCACTTTCAAGTGTGATTTTAACATCATCTTTAGGTGTATCTTCATGTTTTTTACAGCTAGTTACTGAAAAAATCATCAACAACACTAAGCAAAAGAGAATACCTTTTTGAAAAGTTAATTTAAACTTTTTCATTTTAATACCTCCTTAGTATGTGTATGTTGTGTATATTGTTACATCTTTTGAAGATGTAGTTTTAAATACACATTCTATACTAACTAAATTTTTGTTTTCAAACACAAAAACTATTTTTGCGTTATCTAAAATTTCAAAATCTTCAGTACCTAAAACCGCATTGATGTTTTCTTTTGTAACTTCACATTCAAAACCAGTTTTAGTCTTTTTATAATTTGTTACTAATTTCTTAGTTAAATTTAAACCTATTAAATTGTCACGGTTAAAGTTTTCAATAGTATTAACACTTGCTTTGCAGCGGATTTTCCTTCTACCTATGAAAAAAGCAGTGAAAAAGTGAAGTTTGATTGTTTCAAGAACAAATTTACTATTTAATTTAGATTCATTAGTTACAACATCAGCAGTACCAGTTTCATCAATAGAAACTACTTGTTCATTGTTATAAACTAATTCTTCACCATCTTTAACTGAATATACTGTTGTTACTTTAGTAACATTTTTAACAGATTCAGTTGCTTTTTTCATCTTTTTAGCAATTGAATTAGAACTAGAAACACAAACAATTGTGACTATTATTCCAACAACCACTAAAAATGCGATTGTAGAAAGAATTATTATTGATTTCTTTTTCATTATTTTTTCCTCCTACATATATTTACGTCTTATTCCAAAATAAGCAAACGCCATTGTCGCAAGCGATGTAGTTACGATGCCTATAATGTTCCAAGGAGTAAATGCTTTATTTGTAGAGTTTACAACTTTTACAGCTTCATCATTAATTGCATTTACATATTCTTCATATGAAGCAACTAATGCATTGTAATTTGTTAAATCTAAGATTGAACGATTTTCAAAAGTTAAATTAGATAATTCTTCATTTATACTTCTTAATAAAGTTATTTTAGAAATATCAAATGTTGTTGGTAAATTATTAATCTTTTCTTGTAATTCTCTAACATTCTTACTAGCACTAGCTAATTTTAATTTAGCTAGTTTTTCTTTTGCATCTTTTGCAATTTTAACTAAATTATTCCATTCAGTTTCACTATAACCATATTTAGTTGCATCTTGATTAACACTATTAAGAGCAGTAATTGCATTGTTAATTAATGTTTCATCAGAAAGTGTTATGACATTTAATTTACCAATTTGTTCAGCATAATCAATAAATTGAATTAAGCTCTTATTCATTGCTTCATAATCACTATGATTTGCTTCACTATCTTTACCAAAATATACTTCATATACAATTGAATCGTATCCAATCAAACCACTATTCTTTGGTAAAATCATTTTGATTGGAGCTTTTTTACCAACTAAGTCAATGAAATTATAGTAGTACAATTCTAAACTAAAGACATCAAAATATTTGTGTAGAATTTCATATCCTGGATCATCTTCAGTAAGTTGTGCATTTTTATTATAATTTGCTTCAAGAGATGGAGCTATAAATGATCTGAATTCAACAGTTTCTAGGTTAGTATAACCGAAGAATGCATAATTTCCAATTATCTTTAATGTATCTGGTAATACTAATTCTTTTATGTGTGTATTGGCATTACCCGCAAATGATTCAATACGATATGTATCTTCATCAATTACTAATTTTTCAATGTCTAGATTTGCAGGAACAGAAGAAAGTAACCAGTGGTTAGATTTCATATATGTGTATAAAACACCATTACTTAATTTTGCATAATCATTAATAGTACCATCATTAGTTCTAGTATTTGAACTATCTACAAAATAGAATGATTTTAAATTTGTGCATCCATTAAATGCATATGGACCAACTAATTCAATTCCGTTAGCAAAAGTGAATTCTGCTAAACTTGCATTATTACTAAATGCACCTTCACCAATTTTTATTAATTTTGGAGCATTTACTTTTTCGAAACGAGTACCTTGGAATGCATAATTACCTAATTCAACTAATTCACTTAAATCAAGAATGCCAGATGTATATGTTTGGGCAAATGCGCCTTCACCAATAGTTTTTACTTTTGATAAATTAACATTATCTAGCACATTACATGAAGTGAAAGCATAATTAGCTATTTCTTCAATGTTATCAAGATTTATTTTACTTAGCAATACGCATCCTGCAAAACTAAATAAACCAATTTTTTTGATTGTTGCAGGAAGTGTTACCTCTTGCAAATTGATACAATACGCAAACATATAATTATTAACTTCTTCTAAAGTTGCAGGTAAAGTTATTTCAATTAAGCCACTGCATCCTAAGAATGCACCTTCACCAATTTCTTTTAATGTGTCTGGTAAAGTTACACTTGTAAATGTAGGAGCACCAGAAGATGCGCTTTCACTATATTTTGAGAAAGCACCAGAACCAATTACTTCTACTACAGGAATATTTAAGTAGTTTAAAGATTTACAATCCGCAAATGAGTAATCACCGATGTTTTTAACAGTTAATAAGTTCGCTGATTTCAAACTAACACATCCATAGAAAGTTTCTCTTTCAATTGTTTCATCAAGTTTACTTAAATCAATTTTTGAAAGCTTAATATCATTTGCAAAGCATGCAACACCAAAATGAACATTACCAGCTTCAGGCATTGCAACTTCTTCTAAATATGAACATTTTTGGAATGCACCAAGTCCAAAGTTTGAATTAGCACCAAGTTTTACATATACAATTTTAGATTGGAAGAATGCACCTTCACCAACATTAGCGTTAGCTCCGAGTTCTACTTTTAGTGAACCAGTATTAGCAAATGCATAATCACCAATTTCTTTAACATATGCTAAATTTTCAACTCCAACTAAACTACTTGCATAATTGAATGCATGATTGCCAATTACAACTCCTGTTTTTGCGGGTAAAATTACTTTTTCTAAATTTTCGCAATTAACAAATGCGTAATTACCGATACGTAATTTGCTATTTAAGACAGTAAGAGTAGTAATGTTAGCACCACAGAAAGCACTATCTGCTATAGCAACATATTTTTCATCTAAAACTAAATCACCATATGCTTTGGCTGTTGCAGCAAAAACAATTGTTGTACCAAGTTTATCTAACAATAAACCATCAGCTGTAGTATATTTTGTGTTTTTTGGACTAACTATAAATGTTGTTAAATTAGTATTTTGGAAAACAGAGCCTAAATTTTCTACTATCTCAGTATTACTTTGGAATTCAACTTCAGTTAAACTTTCACATCTGTAAAAACAATAATTTCCTAGTGTAACCTGATTGTTTGGTAAAACAATCTTTTGAATTGAACTACATTCATAGAATGCTTGTTCACCTATTTCTTTTACTTCACCAATGAAGTTAACATTTTTTAAACTATGACATTCACTAAATGCACCCTTTGAAATAACTATTAAATTGTTATGGATATTGACAGTTTGTAATTTTTCACATTGTGCAAAACAGAATGTTGGAATTTGTACTTTTTCATAAATATCTATTGCTTCTATACCTGTATTTACAAACATAGCACTTGCTAATTTTGTATTTTCAGACAATTTAACTTGCTTTAAGTTTGTGCAATCTTTAAATGCTCTTTCACCAGTATTTCTTAAAGTTGAAAGATCAATTTTTGAAAGGCTTGTGCATCCTTCGAAAGCACTAACACCAATTGCATATATTTTATTTAAACTAATATTGTCTAATAATACGCAATCTTCAAAAGCTTGTTTACCTATAACCTGTATATTTTCTAGATTGATTGTAGTTAATTCTTCATCTTTACAGAAAGCATATTCTCTAATATATTTTACACTACTAGGAATCACAACTCTTTCTAGACTTGTACAATTATAGAAAGCATATTTTTGAATTTCTTCGACACCATCAGGAATTACTATTGACTTAATAGAAGTATTCATTGATGGTATTTTATTAGCATCATAATCATCATCAGTTAATTCTATAGATTGATCTGTATCATATAAGCAGAAAGCATAAGCACCAATATATAAAATACCTTCATCATCAGGGATTACTACATCACCGCCTAAACCTTTATACGCAACAAGCATACGGTTTTCAATGACAAATTCACTCTTAACTGTAACTCTGACACGGTCCATTACATTGGAACCTTCTACTTTTATAAGGATATTAGCATTACCCTCTTTATGGGCAGTTACCTCACCATTTTCATTTACTTGTGCAACACTTGGATTAGTTGAACTATAACTTATGTTGTAGTTTCCTTCAACATACCAAGGATTAACATCATACGCTAATTTTATTTTTTCACCTGGGTAGAAACTAATTCCTGACATACTAGATAGGAATTTACGATCACCAGTTTTACCTATTTCACTAGTCTGTGCAGCTCTAGAATATGCAAACAGTGTATCAAAATAAGAAAATCTAATTGATTCAATGGTTGCTTTAGAACCTTCACTAGTTTCCTTATTGCTTGATCTACATACACTTTGAGGTTTATAAGCTAAGCTTTCCTTAGTTTGAGTACGTTTTTTAACATTAACTATTAATACGGTTTGTTTACCATTTAATGCTTCTCTTACAGTTATTGTAGTTCTACCAGCATTAAGTCCGTATACTAAACCTTCTTTTATTGTAGCAACTTGTTCATTAGAAGATGCCCATTCTAAGAATTTTAAATAATCCTTGTTATCATCAACTGTTGTATCTGCAGTTGCGAGATACTTAGTTAAATCTAAAACTTCATCTTCATACATAGATAAGATTGTTAAATCAGTTCCTTCTAATGTACCATCTTTTGTGAACTTAAAGTCACCTTGAGTACCCGGTAATTGACATAAATATATATTTGAATTTAGCGCATAGTCATCAATTGAGAAGGCTAAAGCATTTGTTATCAATTCATCATTAAATATATCATCTAAATAATCAGTTATTTCGAATCTTACTACATTGTCTTTACCCTTTTCACTGTATACAGGAATAGGATCTTTAGTTAAGAAAGTGTATGTAGATGAAGATGTGAAAATAATAGGTGTAATTGATTGTACATATTGGTTATCATATACAACCATATTAATGTAATAACGGTCTTTCTTTAAAGTCTTATCATATACTTTTTCATAGCTTACTTCTTTTAATACTGGAGCTTCATCATCTAGATAGAAATCAAAACTAAATTGATTACGAACATTTGTACTTTCGCCACCATCCCCAAAGTCAAGTGTACCTTTCATTTTGAATTCATATTGACGATTGTTAACAAGACCAAGAGTAGATGATTTAGCTTTTAAATTTTCATAATAAGGTAGTGGAGAAGCACCATTAGGGTATGCTTTTGAAGCATTATAATCTATATATTCCCAAACTACTTCGCCAGTTACTTTATCAGTAATTGTAAATACCATTTTTCTAGCATTTCTAAGTAAACCTGCAGCAATAGCTGAAATACCATCAATTGTTCCAAGTGAATTAGAAATAGCAATGTGATCTAAAGAAGCAGGGATAGCATCATACTTTTCTTCATCGATATCATATAGATATGTTCCAAGTGGAATTAGATAATTATAGAAATAAGAACCATATGGTGTTGTTGCATAATAATCAGCCTTTATCTTATCTTCATCATCAATTGCCATATTATGAGCTTCTGATTCTACTTCAAAGTAGGTCTTATCAAACATTGGAGCTTCTGTCCAGTCACCATAGAAGGCAAGGAAAGGAATATTCAAATCAATTTCATCATCTTTATTAGTTGTTAATTTAACAAATCCTTCTACATACATTCCATATGGGAATAATTCATCAATTAAGTTCTTATCAGCATCGCTAAGATTATATGTTAATTTTATTTTAGCAATTTTATTAGCTTCAATAGTTACTGTTGTGCCATTTAATTTAGCACCTTCTACAGATGATATTACTGTATTTCCGTTTAAGATTTGTGACTTTTCAGCAACGTGTTTTTCATCAGATGTTGAAACACTTTCAGTCATACCTACTACAGATAAATCATAAGTAAGAGTTTCATTAGATAAGTTAATCAAATTAAATTCCATATTATATATACCTGTACGTTTAGCATCGTCTTTTAATTCTAATTTAGAACGATCGATTCCATCTACAGTTATATATGCTTTTGTATTAACAGAATTATATAAACTTGCAAGACCTGCACCTTGTTTTCTAGGTGAATAAGGATTCCCTCTTTCATCTAAAACAATGTTTGCGGTTGACATCAATAATTGGTTAGTCATTACAGCAACTTGTTTAGCACTTAAAGTTGGGTATTTTTCTTTAATATATTGACGAATTAATACAACAATTCCACAAAGGTTAGGAGTAGCCATTGATGTACCACTTAATTTGTCATAGCCACCACCAGGAATAGCAGACATAATTTCGCCACCATGAGCAGTAATTTCTGGTTTAATTCCAAGTGAAGGAGTAGGACCCCAACTTGAGAAATCAGACATAAATGGACCTGCTTGATATGTTGAACGCATTGTAAGCGTACCTGTATTTTTTGAGGCAAGAATAGTACCATCATCTTTTGATATAGATATTGTAGGTATATGTTCAGTTTTACCCATTGACATTAAAATATCACCATCAATGTTATTATAAATGATACAAGCAATTGCACCTTTATTTTTAGCTATCATTGCTTTTTCTTCAAAGCTATTATCGCCACGTCTTACTAGTGCTATTTTACCAGTTATATCACCAACATTTGCATAGTTAACTTCTTTACCTACACCAGGAATAGTAACGTATTCAAATGTTAATTTTTCACCATTTCTATATTTTTCTTGTTGTTCTAAGGGTAAGCTATTAACTAATTCATTCATAAAGTCATTAGGTTTTGCGGTAACAGAATTAGATTCTTTATAGAATAATACTTGTTCGCCATTAGCGATAATATATCTACTCTTAACACCACTAATAGATGCAACTGATAATGCAGCATCATATGTTGATGGTGAACCTACTGTTCCTGAATCTGGATTTGTAACAAAGTTAGTATTTCCTTGTTCGCCACCATAGCCTGAACTATAACTATTACTTGCGGCAGTAATTAAACTAATACCACTTTCATTTATTCTTTCGTATACTTCATTTATCTTATTGCCATCTTCTTCTCTTGCAAAACCACAAGATGAACCAAGTGACATATTAATTGCATCAACACCTAATAATACAGCATCTTCAAGAGCAGCTAGGATATCTTCAGTTTTTCCACCTTCACTCAAATCGGGGAAAACTTTCATAAGAACTAATTGTGTGTCTACTGCAACACCAGTGATTTTATCATCTAATCCACCAATGATTCCTGCAACGTGTGTACCGTGTTCTGAATCATATGGGAAAACATCTGAATCTTTATCAGCATAGTCATATACAAAAGGTATTTTACGACTATAATATACATCCTTTAGTTCTAGACCTTTTGTGAATTTTGAAGCATTCATATTGCCTAAAATTGATGAAATGTCTCTGTCAGTAATAACTTGTTCAGTAGGTTGTTTTTGGAAAACAGTGTGTGTACAATCAAACCCTGAGTCTAATACAGCAACTACAGTACCTGCACCTTTATAGCTAACGCTACTTGAATCAAAAATACCAGTTTCATATACATCTACTAAATTTACGATTGCGGAAGCATCACCGCTTATGCTTTGTGGTAAATTATAAGTATCTGATAAAATAGTTGATTTTACTGATGCTAAATTACCAATTTCTTTAAAATTACCATAAGTAGTTTTAACCGCTATTGCATTAATAATTGTTGAATAGTAATATTCAACTTCAGTTATTAAACCTTTTCCCTTTAGTTCTTCAACTAAAAGATCTTGTTCTTCTTTTATTTTAGAAGCTTGTTTAATACCTGTTGCCGAGTTTGCATATTCTGAAACAGTTTTATATAAAACACTATAACGATTATTATATGATTCTATTAGGGATTCACCATCTAATGTAACCATTGTAATGATTTCATCAGTATCTAAATAACCATTATTTTTCTTTATATTTTCTGCTTTAATTCTTGACATTACTTGTTCTTGTGTTAATTTCAAGTCACTCTTTAATATTTGTAGTTTTTGTGAATTTGATATAGGAGTAACTACTGGATCAACGCTGGGAACGTTGTTGTCTTTATTTTTATTTTTGCAACTAGGACAAGTAATTATTAGCAAAAGCAATATTACACCATATAATATTTTCTTTTTCATTTTACTTTCCTCTCATTATTTTAACCACAACAATATAAATAACATTGCTAAGAAAAAACAAACTATAACGCCTAATACGATTGGCATATAATGGGCAATGGCTGCTTTTGCTGCTGCCTTTTTTTCATTTTTGGTTAGCGAAAAGTTGTCATCATTATTGTGTCGTTTACGATGTGGCATACCATCTACATCCATATTATAGATTGTTCTTCCATCATCAACAAATTTTTCTTTTTTATTTGATTATTGCTCATATAATTAGTTACCCTGTTAACTTATTATTTCCATGTTTATCTGTAATATGTCGAAATCCGTCCTTCAAACCCGCTGTCGCGAAGCTTTTTGACATAGACCTGACGCAGCGTGTCTATAACCGAGTCATCAACCACTACATCCTCTGCCATTCCTAGCTCGTTTTGCATAAGCTCATATCTGAACACAACGTCTTTACACAGCTTGCCCTTTTCCCACGTGCCAAGCACTATGATAACATCTGTGGTGAGCGGATATATGACAGGCTCATCCGCTGCCGGATATTTGAGAGAATGGTGCTTTGCTCCATCTGCTTCGATTATAACATAATCTAACGCC
>OIGD01002340.1_pt1 | contig 14944 bp, 10 predicted proteins | sample 1582211 | NCBI WGS metagenome assembly OIGD01 (sample SAMN04414078, study PRJEB24778) | human gut metagenome | material: faecal | host: Homo sapiens
TTTACTCGTTATTCCTGCCACAAAGGTAGAAAGAATAATCCGAATTAAGGAACAAGCAGGAAACAAAAATGTACCGAAAAATAGCCAAACAACAATAATCAAGTAAAACAAGAGAAGATACAGACACAGCATAATTACTTATTATACAGTATATTTATTTTCACTTGATTGGGTTTTGTTTTCCCCTCTAATTCATACTTTGTAAATCTGGAAAATTTATAAATAAAAACATTAAAGACCTCAAATAACTAAGGCAATGCGTAAAGAGAATGGAAATTTTCCTCTCTTTTTCTCTTTTTATAGCATTATGTTTTATATCTTTGTAAAATAACAAAGGATTAAAGATGGATAAACCCATGAACCGGATCAAAGAGGTACTCGAAGAGAAAGGCATCAAACAGACCTGGCTGGCAGAGAAGCTTGGAAAAAGTTTCTGTATTGTCAATTCCTACGTCTGTAATCGACGGCAACCGAGTTTAGAAGTGTTGTTTGAGATAGCCCAAATACTTCAAGTTGACCCCAAAGAATTAATAAAAAGTACAAAATAACATATATGGAACTCCAGATTAACGGCAATAAAATATTTGCCCCTCTGAAAAATAAGGAATTGGTTCTAACGCCTGAAGAGAGAGTCCGTCAAGAATACATCTGCCGGCTAGTGAATGTCTACGGGTACTCGCTTGAGCAGATGGCTCAAGAGGTTCCGGTAAGTAATTCGCATCGCGGCCAAGGTAAAGCGCGAGCAGATATTGTGATATGGAGATCAGAATCAGACAAAAAAGAGGATGTATCTGCCATAATTGTTGTAGAATGCAAAGCCGAATATGTTACAATCCAAGAAGAAGACTATTACCAGGGATCTAATTATGCATCCTGGGCCGGAGCGGATTTCTTCGTTACCACAAATCTGAAGGAGACTCGTATATTCAAAGTCGTTAAGGGCAAAATTCCAAAACGGCTTGAAGAAATCGTTGACATACCCAAGGCTGAAGATCTAACCAATGCAAAAAAAATCAAGGAATTATTAAGTCAGACCAAAGCGTTTACGCGAGATGAATTCAGTAGACTGCTTTTCAAATGCCATAACATCATACGCAATAACGACAAACTGTCTCCTGAAGCAGCCTTTGATGAAATCAGTAAGGTACTTTTCATTAAGATCCGATATGAACGAGATAATACCGGCACGCAGATCTTCTCAAAGGAAGAGTTTAAGAAACTACGGGAAGCCTATGACAAAACAAAATCAAAACTAAGCTTGCCATTTTATCAGCAATTATTCGAGCGCACAAAGGAGGATTATGCCAAAGATGGCCTATTCGAGACCAATGATACGATAAAGATAAAAGAGGCTAGCTTTGAGGCCATAGTCAAAGAACTCGAGGTGTATAATCTCTCCCGCACGGCAGATGATGTAAAAGGTATTGCCTTCGAAAAATTCTTAGGGAAAACCTTCCGCGGTGAACTCGGCCAGTTCTTCACGCCCCGTAAAATAGTTGATTTTATGGTGGAGCTACTTGACCCTGAAGAGGGCGAAATCATCTGTGACCCTTGTTGTGGTAGTGGCGGCTTCTTGATCAAGGCATTCGAGTATGTGCGTGAGAAAATTGAAAGTGACATACAAAAGGTTAAAGAGCGCATCAAGTCAGAACTTTTCGATGAACGCTATGAAACGATGACTGAAAAACAGAAGTCGGTTATTGATGAACAGGTCAATGCCTATTTTGCTGCGCTCAACACAGAACTCGACACAGGAAACCTAAACAGTCGGTTGCAGAATCTGTCCAGTAACTGCATCTATGGTACGGACGCCAATCCACGTATGGCCCGAACCGCAAAGATGAATATGATTATGCACGGAGATGGACACGGAGGCGTTCATCACCACGACGGATTGTTAAATGTCAACGGAGTTTTTGAAAATCGGTTCGATGTGATTCTAACCAATCCGCCATTCGGTTCTCGCGTAGAAAAATCGCTGAAAATAACAGAAGCCGATGTGGAAACCGATGCACAGAAGATTGCCGCATACGAGAAGAAATATGGTAAAGAGGTATATCAACAGGCCTTGACTCAGATTAATGACCACATCGGGGGCTCTGTATTGGATTTATATGCGGTCGGGAAACTTAGCGGCCTGACTGAAGTGCTGTTTATCGAACGGTGCATCCGTTTGCTTAAACCGGGCGGACGTTTGGGAATTGTATTGCCGGAAGGAGTTCTCAATAATACCAATTTGCAAACTGTACGCGAACTATTCGAGGGGATGGCCAAAATAATTTTGATTACCTCTATCCCCCAAGACGTATTCATGGCCTCGGGGGCTACGGTAAAACCAAGCCTGTTGTTCTTCAAGAAGTTCACGGCAGAGGAACGGGCCCAGTTCGATGCGATTAAACAGGCGGCGACTGAAGAGGTAGAAGCCAAGTATCAATCACAACTCGATGAGATTGATTCATTCCTGGCAGAACGGGGAAATCCTGCCGAAGAAAAGAAAGTAAAGCGAGCTGAAAGACGCGCGTTAGAGACGAAGATTGCAGCCGAAATATGGGCGATTGTCAAAGAAAAATTTGACTATACCATCCCCATTGCCCAAGTTGAAAAAGCAGGCATTACGACAACCGGCGCCGAATGCGAGAATCAGTTAATCGATTTGCTCAAAGAGTTTACACCTTATCGTAAGGAGCATCATATGTGGACTTCAAATGAGTTGAGATTCCATTACGAGATAGTCGATAATAAAGTCGTTCGGACCGATAAAGATGGCAAAACGAAGGAGTTATGTTAAAGAGTAAAAACACATACAAATATTTGGATTTTGTAAAGTTCTCGCAGCTTTACAACTGGAGTGTGCAGTATCTGAATGACTCCAAAATCCGATTCACGACCAAGTATCCGCTAGTTCAGATCAAGGAATTTCTTACCCGTAACAAAACCGCAATAGAGATACAAGATGATGTATATTATAAGCGAGCAACTATTAAGGTCCGTAACGGTGGAATCTTTCTGCGAGATACCGTTATAGGAAGTAAAATTGGAACTAAGAATCAATTTGTGATTTCTAAAGGACAATTCCTTTTATCCAAAATAGATGCTCGTAACGGTGCATTTGGCGTTGTCCCGGATGTGCTGGATGGAGGTGTTATAACCGGCAACTTCTGGACTTTTGATGTGGATTATTCAAAGGTAAACCCTCATTACCTAGCATTGCTCACGACAACGAAAGAATTCATTGAATTTTGCGAACAGGCAAGTAATGGCACGACCAATCGCCACTATTTACAAGAACCTCTGTTTTTAGATATAAAGGTTCCCCTTCCTTCATTAGCAGAACAAAATAAGTTGGTGGAGGAGTATAATGCTATAATTGAAGATGGCAACAAAATATGTATTCAAGTCGAATCAATTCGACAAAAAATACAATCGCATTTATTAAATACCATCGGCATAAAAAGTAGTCATAACATAGAAAATAATAAGGCTGCAGAGCATCAATATAGATACTTGAAATTTACTAATTTCTCTGATATAAACAGGTGGGATTTTTGGAATCAAGAGCAGTCGGTAACATCCTTGCTGCATACCGTAAAATATCCTATAGTTACGCTTGGATCTTATGATCTAACACATAGAAAATGGGAGCGAGATACTAATACTTTCAGATATGTGGAAATAGGGAGTGTTGAGCCATTGCAAGGTATTGTTAATGCAGAAGAACATAGTACGGATAAAGCACCAAGCAGGGCTACTCAAATTATAAAAGAAGGAGATCTGATTATCGGTACAACACGACCATACTTAAAGAAATTTGCAATAGTTCCTTCTGAATATGATGGATGTGTTTGTTCGTCAGGTTTTCAAGTGATCGCAGCTAACAAAAATTACAATCTGAATTTCCTGTATGAGTATTTGCATACATATCTGGCAATAAATCAATTTGAATTTTATATGACTGGAGCCTTATATCCAGCGATAACAAGCAAAGACTTAAAAAAAGTATTGGTACCATTTCCTCCTTTAGAAATTCAGAATGATATAGTACAGTATATTCAGGTCCTTAAAAAAGAGATACAATCGCTAATGCAGCAGGCAAGTAGCGCCCACGCAACAGCAAAAAAAAGATTTGAAACACAAATATTTGAATAATATGACACGTGACGAATTGAATAATTTAGCAATTCAGGTTCAAAAAACAAAACAGCCTGTGACAATAACAAAACGCGAATTAATTAATGCTCTCGGCTGTGAAAAACGCACTACAGGAAACATTGCATACGTTAATTCTTGGCTTGATAGCTATAATTTAATTACAGATCCCAATTATGCAGATGGACATATAGACGATTTTACAAAATTACAGTTTAAATACTCCATAAAATCAGATAGATTTCAATTGTATTCTCTTTATATAGAACAGTATAAAAACTTACATCGATTATATATTGATTTTGAATCAACAAACGAGTACTGCTGCCTAATCGGCTTGAATGGTTCTGGTAAAAGTAATATCTTAGAAGCCATAAGTGCTATTTTTTATAGTCTGTATCATGTTGCCTCCTTGGTAGATGGACTCAGAAAATATCCATGTCCATTTAAATATCGAATAAGCTATATCAATGATAATGAGTTTTATGAGATCATTGATGGCCGATTAAAAAATGGGAATAAAGTAACATTAGATATTTTACCCAAAAATATCCTTGCTTCATATAGTGGAGAAGATACAAGGTTATGGAAAAGATACTATAAGCCTATATATGAAAAATATTGTAGCAAAATGACTGCTACGCAGGGATTTATTCCCCCATTTATGTTTTATATAAGTCGATATGAATGGGATATTTCGTTATTAACACTGCTATATTCTGAAGACGTTGATGTTATTAAGTTTGTTGCTGGAATAACAAAAGACGCTGAATGCAAAATATCTTTTGAGTATAAGAATTCCAATATAAAGAAATGGGAAGGAACAGAGATCGAAGGTTTTATAGAAAAATTAAAAGAAAAATCGACTTATAGTATTGAATCGTTTAGAGCGACAATAAATGAGATTAGTTTTATTGATAAACCTAGTACTTTGTTTTACTGCCTATATAAGTGCCGTACAGAAAGCGACAATCAAATTATACAAAAAATAAATATTGAATTTACAAATAAGGGGAACATTGAGGGGCTCAGCGAAGGTGAAAAAAAATTAATCAATGCTAATACCATAATTCATATTCTTTCTGCTTCTAATAGTTTATGTCTATTTGATGAGCCTGACGCTCATATTCATATTGCAAGAAAAAATGAGTTGAAAGAATTGATTAATACTGAAAACCGCTATAGCATAGTTACGACCCATTCTCCTGTGTTTGTGAATTGTCTTTGTGATGACAATATTCGGTTTTTGAAAGATGGTAAGATCGAAGACTTGGAGAGATGCAAAAAACTATCGCTTTTATCTGGCGGTAGCATTTCCATCTTTGAAGGATCCTTGATATTAGGAGCCAAGAAAATCCTTGTTACTGAAGGCCCCTATGATAAAAAATACCTCGAAAAAGCCATTTCAATTTTCGCAGCGCGAGACCCAAAATATAAAAAGCTGAAGCAGGTTGCTATTATTCCAGCAGGAGGTGCTGGAAACGCCCAATCAATGTATGAAGGTGTTTTATCAAAACAATTAGATGAACTTGATAAAATTGTTTTTCTATTTGATTTTGATGATGCTGGTTTTAAGGATTGGAGAAAAATCAATCAAATTAAAGAACCTAAATTAGAGACACTGTTTTATCAAACTGATTATAGTATAAAACTTAACACTAGCACATCTCCTCAATTAAGAGATACGATAATGCTAGAAGATTTATTTTGCCCAGATTCATATAAGCAAAAAGTAGATTGGGCTCAACTGGCCATAAAAAAGACACATAAAGATTTTCGATCTTTTAAAGAAAATATGGCCTCCATAATTAAATCATATATTGAAGGCAATTATAACTCATTTAAAAATGAATGGTTCGATGGCTTCAAACCTGTCTTGGATCAATTAATCACTATTTTTCAATTATAGTCATGGGCAAAACAGTTACTACTTATTTGATTGACGGCGATCCGCAGGGGACGCAATATGCATTCATCAGCAACAAGATTTGCCAGATGTTTATGATTCCGCGTTCCAATTTGGTCTATCTGAATGAGCAAGAGAAGTTGCACAAGCCGGCGTTTTATATCCTGATTGGAGAAGATGAGGCGACGAAGCCGCAAGCTTATATCGGAGAGACCGAAAACTTTAAGGAACGAGTGAAAGACCACGACAGCAAAAAGGCATTTTGGCAGAAAGCGCTTGTGTTTGTCTCGAAAGACGAGGACATGACCAAGGCCGACGTGCAATATCTGGAATACCGTGCAATTGCCGAAGCCAAGCTGTCGAACTCGTTCGTATTGAGCGAAAACAAACAAATTCCCACAGCACCCAACCTACCCGAACATCAGAGGGATGCAATGGATGAGTTTTTTGAAGACATCAAGTTCCTAGCGTCATTTATCGGCTGTGGTATCTTCGAAATATCCCAACCTAAGGAAGAGCATCTGTTTTATACAAAAGCCCGCGGCTGTAACGCAAAAGGATTCTACAATTCCGCAGGATTTACCGTATTAAAAGGCAGTATCATTGCTAATAGTTGCGTCCCTTCTTTTACATGGAAAGCAAAGTGGGAAAAGATGGTCGAGGAGTATGCAACTTTGCATGACGGCGTATGGACGATGAACTCAGACAAGACCTTTTCAAGCCCCAGTACAGCTGCTGATTTCTGTACCGGTAGACCGTCCAACGGATGGACCGAATGGAAAGATAAAGAAGGGGATACACTGGATTCGGTATATAGAAAGCAATTGGAATAAAAATCAACAAATAACCATAATTACAATAATGATAGCCAGCACTAATAAAATATGTTCTTCATATCCAATTAGTAACAAACAGGCAGACATAAACTCCAGAGACAAGATATGACGCACAGTATGCCATATTAAGGACAAAAAAGTATAGCTGTAAATTTATGGAATTCGGATTAAGAACAATTTTAGACGAAAGAATCAACGAAAGCAATCTAAAAGCTTATTGTGTTCGGTTTGACTTCGGATTATGCCAAATCGAAGCTTTTGCCGAAATATTGCTAGATGCGTTAGTTGACTATGCATATGGATTTCATGCTGGCATTTTAGAACAATATGACAGAAGAGTACTTAAAGAGGCAGCTAAGTCCTTATATAAGATTCAAGGGTTTGTTGATGCTCAAAAATTATACTTAGAAAATGATTCTGTTCTTGAAATATCTGAAGATGAAAAAAGTGAAGAACAGAAAAAATATGAAGAACAAATTCAAAAAAAAGGAGAATTTGGAGAGCTCCTGCTTCACACTTATTTAAGAGATTATTTCAATACTGTGCCTCTTTTATCAAAAATATTCTTAAAAGACACAGATGGGTTTACAGTTCACGGTTTCGATGCAATACACATAGGGAAAGACCTAACCGATGAGTCGAAAGATTCTCTTTATCTGGGCGAGTCAAAAATTTATTTTCGTTCTTCGGGAAACAGTGGCGCAAGTGGGGTAAAAGATTTAGCAAAAGATATTGAATGTCATTTTAAAAAAGATTTTTTATATAGGGAATTTTCATTAGTTGCTAAGAAACAACATAATTTCCTTCCTTTATCAGATTATTCTGATAAGAACACAATCTCTCAGTATGAAGAATTCCTAATGAATAAAGACCAATGGATTGAGAAATTAAGGAATGTCAGTCAGATGAAAATGAGTCTAAGTACGCTACTTGATTCTGTAACAATCCCTTTATTATGCACATACGAATCTGACCTATTTAAACATTTTTCAACCATAGATGGAGATGAATTCAAAAATGAATATGAAAAGGAGGTGCAATCACTTCAAAAAGTGTTCAATAATCAAATAGGAAAGATAAAGAAGGAATGTGGAGAACCTATTAGAACAGATTTGAATATAATTCTTATTCTCCTTCCGATCCCTTCAAAAAAAGAATTAGTAACACTCCTCCACAAGAAAATCTGGGCACAACAAAATGCATAATATAGACGAATATATCAAGTATTTAGAAGAATCAAGCATCATTGACTTCTCAATTTGTTTCGAAATGGCGGAAATGTGTTCTGCTAAAATCGATTCAGATCCTGCTTTCAGCAGACGATTGTGTATTAATGTGTTGAATAATTGGGCAAAAATTCCAGAAGGATGTAGAATAATTTGGAATAGCATAATTGAATCACTAGGCTTTTATCCTTACATACAGAAAGAACAGATTAAACTAGATAGTCTTTCTGAAGAAATGCGTTATGGCATGTCTGAATCACATTTTCTATCAGGCAAATTCCACCATGATGAACAACGAAGAATTATCAGTAAAATCTTTGAAGGTAAGAATATAATTGTTAGTGCCCCAACTAGTTTCGGGAAAAGCCTCTTGATAGAAGAAATCGTCGCAAGCCTTAAATATAAAAATGTAGTTATTATTCAACCTACTTTAGCTCTTCTTGACGAAACCAGAAAAAAATTATCAAAATATTCAGGAAAGTATAAGATTATCATCCGAACCACACAAGAACCATCAAAAACAAAAAGCAATATTTTCTTGTTCACAGCAGAACGGGTATGTGAATATCTATATTTTGAGAATGTTGACTTCCTCATTATTGATGAATTTTATAAATTAAGCGGTGGCAGAGATGATGAACGATCATCAGCACTTAATAATGCATTTTATAAATTATTAAAGTTACATAATCCTCAATTCTACTTACTCGGACCAAATATTGATAAGATATCTGATGGCTTTGCTAGAAAATACAATGCTATATTCTATAAAAGCAATTATTCTTTAGTCGATTCGAATGTGGTAGATATATACAATTCAATCTCAGACGAATCGAGTAAAAATCGCGAGAAAAAACTGTTTGAATTGCTTATCTCCTTATCAAAAGAACAAACCATTATATATTGCTCATCACCTGATAGAGTAAGATCCTTATCTAAAAAATTCTATAATTATATTCGTGAGAACGAAAAGAACGAGAATGTGATCAATTTGCCGATAATTGAATGGATTATCGAAAATTTATCTGCGAAATGGTCTGTAAACAATATTTTAAAATGCGGAATAGGTATTCATGATGCAGCGTTGCCAAAGCACATCACAACTTCTATTATAGATTATTTCAATAGCGATAAATTAAAATACTTGTTTTGCACATCAACCATCATCGAAGGTGTAAATACAAGTGCCAAGAATGTAATATACTATGATGCAAAAAAAGGGCACGATATCCCTATCGATTATTTCGATTATTCTAATATAAAAGGCAGAGCAGGACGTATGATGGTGCACTACATTGGAAATATCTATAATTTTAATGTACCACCAGAAAAAGTAGAAATTAATGTTGACATACCATTCTTTCAGCAAAATCCAATAAAAGATGAAGTTTTAATACAATTAGATGAAAATGATGTTAACAATAAACAATCTAATCAGTACCTTGAGATTAAAACTATTTCTGACAAAGAAAAAGAGGTTATTAGAAGGAATGGTTTAAGTGTCAAAGGGCAATTACATATTTTAAACCAACTAAGAAGTGATATTCATAGTAAGGCCAATTTTATATGTTGGAATGGCACAAAACCTAAAAAGGTATATCTTGATTATATCTTAAAGTTGGCATGGGATAACCTTCTGTCAGAATCTGAGTCAAAGACTATTACTTTCAATCAATTGTCTTACTTGACCCATGCGTATGGAGTATGGGAAACGCCTATAAAAAAATTAATTGAAGATAATGTCAAATACAAAATAAATAAGTATAAAGAAAGTCATCCAAACGATGAAATAGCAGAACAAACATTAATCGGATACGAAGATCAATCTATAAAATTAATATTACAAGTTGTACGCCATTGGTTCGAATATAAAGTTCCCAAATTTTTATCAACAATTAATTCACTTCAAGAGATTGTATGCAATGAAATTGGCATACAACCTGGTGACTATTCTCAATTTGCAAGTATTATTGAGAATGGCTTTATTCCGATCCATTTAACACTACTAGCAGAATATGGTATTCCTCACTCTGCAATTAGAAAAATTTCCAAATTTATACCTGCAGCTATTGACGATGAAAATTTGATATTGTATATCAAAGATCATAAATTACATTTAATTAAATCTTTAATTAAGTATGAACAAGATAAGCTGAGCAATTTATTTACCTAATTTATATTTTATTGTTGGACGAGTTTTATATCTGATTCCAGATTATCCTGAATAGCTTGTTGCCGTTCTGGATTGGATACTACTTGGAACTAAACGTTGAGTGGGTATTAAGCTCATATCTTTACAATAATTTACCAAATACCCATTATTTATAGGTAATGTTTCATTCCGTGTGCCAGAAAAGTTTTTAGACACACTGAATAAAACACTACCGAAACAGGATTATCTGAATAGAATTAACACAGTATCCTACAATGATAATCGCATCAAGATTATTGAACATTGTTTGATAATTTTTCCATCAATTACTCATGAATCAACCAATTTAACTTTTGTTTGATTATTTGTATATGTTGGTTCCAAATCTTTAATACCAGGATATACAACTTCAAGCCTATAATAACTTCCTTTATCATTTCCCATTCTGTTTGCTTTTTTACAGAACATGAACCCAAATTTACTTCTATAGAAATAGAAATTCTCGGAATATAAAGATATCGGGACAATATTACCCCCCCGTCTTTAGAAAGTCTTGATACTTTTTGAAAGCATTATCAATAGCCTCTATTGTTTGGTCTTTCATTAGACTCTTATATTCATTCGAAAGTCTTGTGAAGTCAGTGTAACAATTTGTAAGTTTTTCTATATCGGCCCCATAAGTCTCGAATAAATTTAAAGCCCAAACTACAATACTATCTTTATTCATACTATTGGTAGACAATACCAATAGAGAATATACAAGGAAGTTTCTATGCATCTCTTCCAGTTTAGTATAGGTAAAATCATTAGTATTCGGATAGCCTGCCCTATATATCCTCATAAAACGACCAACCAGTTCAGCGAAATAATGCCTATACTGATAACCATAATTATCTCCTTTGATTGGATATGCAATCCTTTGAAAAATCAACATTAAAGCAATGAGGATATAAGAATAATCGTTGCAAGTAATGTTGTTTTCAAAATAAACACCCTGTGATTGCAATCTGTAAAATGGATCCTGATTGTCAAAATCCTTAGCAATAGTATCGTAGTGACGCTTCAATCTTCTTAGATAACTCAAAATCTCATTCTTACTAGAGTGTGATTTAAGTATTCTTCTTTCCTGACTATCATCCTGAGCATTACCTGTCACCAAGTCTTCCATACTAGCATACTCATCAATCTCATCATCATTCTCTTGCTTGTTGGAATTGAAAAATTGAATTTGATCCAGAATACGCATATTCAGAGAGTATAGGTTTGCATCAACACTTTTGCTAAACCTTGTATTGTCAAATTGCTCCTTGCTAATTATGGTTTCACTTTTAGCGGCTGTGTCAGATAATCCTTTTGGGACGCCTGAGGTACGGCTTTTATCCTTAACATCAAAGTTTACATATGAGAGTACTTTAGCAATATTATCATCCCAGTCTCCATTATTTGTATGGAAAAGACTCTCAATCTTCGAATATTTCGAGTCTGGATTACGTTTTACTAAATCTGCAAAATCTAAGACAAGTGCTTTGTTTGAGATCTCTTTATCTCCCAATATTGCGACTGCATATTGAATCTTTCCTAATCCACCTATTTCAATTCCATCTTTATTGAAATCAAAATCTCTATAACCATCATCTAGGCATAATCTAATTTTTGCATCTGCGACAATCTTGTCAAATGATATATAAAGTTTGTTATGCAGATGTCTTTCGCATAATGTTATATGGGTTATGAGTGCTTCGTTGGCTGACCTGATACTATATTTTGCAACAGAATGAAAATCATTAATACTCTTTACACACTGTTTACCAAAATCAATTCCAAGTTTTTTAAAGAAATCTTCCTTATTGGAATGGATGATAATGTTTGCCTCATCATTAAAGCTATGTGAATTCAAACCAAATGCAGCACTGGTAGCATTAGCACTTCCAAGCACAAAGAAAGTTCCCTCAGATGTTTCAAATTGAATGGCCTTTGCATGGAGTTTCTTAGCTAACTCAAATTTATTATCCGATCCAAATATTTCATGCCAGTGGAAGAACTGAATATCACTTGAATCTTTAATCTTTTGAGGAATATGGCCATAGCTCTCATCTATAGCACATTTTATCATCTTAGGTTTAAAGGAACTTTTTAATGTGTTAATCAAACTGCCCTCCATGTCATAGAAAGGAGCTATTACCTTAATTACATTAACCTCCCCTTTCAAAATCTCTCTAATCTGGCTAAATATTGATACCTCTGGCTTTGCATATAAAAACTTAAAATCACTTTGTTGTGGTGATTCTATTGATTCGAAGTCTTTGATTGCTGCAGAATATATCTTGCACCATTCTAATTGTTGAATGGCAACTTCTGAAGAAGATGATCTGATTCTTCCTGACAGATAATCCCATATATCTTTTATAATGATGGCCTCATCAGATTCCTTATCATCAGCACAAAAAGCACCCCACAACTCTTTATTGTGCGATATTCCGCTATATGTCAGATTTCCTGAACCGACAAGACCCAATGCTTGGTTGTCTCCCAAGAACAGGGACACCTTGGGATGAAATACTCCGTTTGTCTTGTTCTTTACACGGATCAAGGCGAAGTCATGACGGAAGTTTTTGAATGTTTCTGTATCTTCCAATATGGCATCATACTGGGTAGAATCAATTAGGACAACAACATTCTTTATGCCCCTGCTTCTCATTTGAGGCATATAATAATTTGAGAAATAGTAAGGGTCAAAGGTAAATGATGTAAGAATAGCAGAATGATATACAGTGCTACCTTTACCAAGCAAATCAAAGATATTCTCCTCTAGTGTTATCATGCTTCTGCCTCCTCTAATTTATTCAATAGTAGAATACCTTTATCAGTAATTCCCTTGTTATCAACAAGCTCAAGATCTGAAACAAAATCATAAAGCGTATCAGTTCTTGGACCTGTATGTGTAGCCTCACTTCCATTTAAGAATCTTATCATGCCATTCTCATATATGAACTTCTGTGAAGCAATACCTGTTTGAAGATACTTTCTCAAAGCGACTTGGTAATGGCAGAAAATAATCTTCTTAAGAATATAATCCTTTAACCACTCATAGAAATTTGTTTCAAGACTCTTGTCAATCTCATCCATAAATGAGTAAAAATCAGAGTTCACTGCACTTGGGAATGCTTCTCTATAATCTGGCCTTTTACTCCTAACATCCTTATTTGTGTTGTACATCATTAGCAAATTGACAAGTGCTGGAGCAGCTTCGGTATCAAGATTTCCACGCTGTGGCTTGGACGCAATATCATTTTTCTCAATACAAGCACAGATTTCTTTTAATGTTCCCTCCTTGTACTTAGCACCTATATCATTTATTATTGATAAAGCCAATTCTTCCGCAACCCTAGAAACTTCTTGCCAATCAGCCTTATTTGATAACTGATTCAATAGTGCAACAAAAATTACTGATGTCTGATATTGCCAATTATCATTCAGATAATACCTGTACCAACCCAATACACAATCATCATCTGAATGACCGTTTAAAAATTCATCATACATATATTTAGTAAAACTCTCTTTTGTTCCATTCTGAGAGAAATGCTTTAAGTAACGATAAATTGTTGCCTTCCTATAAGAAAATTTTGATTCGGATGCCGGATAATCTTTCTGCAATAAAAGTTCTATAATCAATTCTTTCTCATTAGACTTTTGAGGAAACTTCCTCATATTGAACGAAGATTCCAACGAATTCAATTCTTCTGCTGAAACATTACCTCGCTGAACTATCTTTAAGAATTTTGGTCCATCCTCACCGACATTTTTTGCGAATTCGTCGGCAAGCATACTTCCACTAACCAAACCATCTTCTTTCGAGATATTAAGAATTGAGTTTTTCTCATTATTCTCTTTAAGAATAGCAACGTCTTTAAGTGATGAAGAATAATACTGTCTTAACACACCACCGGCATTCGCCCAGTATGTTTCACTTTTTGTATTACCTTGTGAATTATATGTTCCAGACTGCAAATCAAAGTTAGAACCTCCTTGAGAACGAGTTCTCAATGCGTATGTAATACCAGGAATACCATCAACACCTTGTACTCTGGAATGAATAAAAGCCAATAGGTACTCAGAATAGCGGATATATTTATAGAATTCCTTATCAGTAAAACTTTTCCTATTTTTATAAAATTCACCAATAAGCCAACAGTAAAATGAATAATATCGTATTCTGTTTGAAACATTATTTAATCCTGGCAATAACGATGTAAACAATGCTTCAGAAGCATTTCTAAGACCCAATTGATTCAGACCAACTTTAAGATCTGCTGTCTTATTAAAGAATGGGACAATATGAGTATTAGTTTTCATATATAATATTCCCTTTAAATTAATTGTTCTTCATAAGTGAACATTTGGTCATTTTCTATTTCATGCTCAAGAATTATACAATCTGATTTGTCGTTCAAAAATTGTATAGAACATGTTTTGTTCCGTTTTTATTATCCCTAATCGGTTTGCCAGTGAGTGCCAATATTTAACCGTATTCAGTACTTTACTAATGATTTGCTGAGCAATATGCTTCTGTAGCATGTATTCTTCGCAAGAATCCCTCAACTCATTCAAATCAGATTTATTGGTAGAGCTATTGATCAACAGACTCTGATACTCATTCTGCGTTGGATTCATATCG
>OIGD01002346.1_pt1 | contig 14922 bp, 13 predicted proteins | sample 1582211 | NCBI WGS metagenome assembly OIGD01 (sample SAMN04414078, study PRJEB24778) | human gut metagenome | material: faecal | host: Homo sapiens
TAATTTACATTAATGAATATTGAAAAAACCGGCATAAATATTATACCGGTTTAAGTTTCATAAAATAATTTTTATTTTAAATAATTCTTTCTTCCTTTGTTTTTGAAGTTATTACAACTTCATAATTTACATCATCTAAATATTGGCGTAAAAACGAATCATAAGTACCCTCAATTGATTCAAATTGATTTCGTATCAATTTTGGCGATTTAATATTTTCTTTTAGAAGATACTTTTCAGGCAACAAAATTTCATAATTTTTATCAGATTCAAGCGGCACAAATTCTTTTGTTTTTTTATCGCGAATTCTTATTGCATCTTCATATTTTTTATCTTTGACTTCACCACTATTAATTTTTGCTATAAGTGTTCGATTAACTTGAATATCTGACCATTGAAGAAGAGTGTTTCTTGTTTTATTTTTTAAATTATCATTAACGTTTTCAACAATCAAGTCCATAAGCTGGTTGCCTTTGACTTTTCCAACCTTAACAGTAGCAAGGTCTTCACTTACGCCATCAAACACTTTCATTAAGTCAAGATTACTTGATCTATCTTTTATTCCACCACGAATAACTGAAGACTGAATTGCAATAGCATCAATTGATGGTCTAACTTCTCGAACGGAACGTTTTACAGCGGAGGTTAAATAGTTTGCAAGATAACTATTTGAAAAACGTATTGATTCATCGTAATGAAGCATATTAGTTTCTCCGCTTAAATCTCGAACGGCGACAATTGGAGTAACGTCTTCTTTAAAATTTTCATCCAAAAAGTCTTTCATTTCACTTTGTTGCCCGTCATTCATGTCTATTATTAAAGGATGATAAGAATTTTCACGTATTGTTTTTAAATCGCCTAAATCATCAAATTCAAAACTTAAGCCAAGCAATAATTCATTGTCCTTACCCAATGAAAAAATGGTTGTTTTACCTTGAAAAGATATCGTTTCAACATGGTCATGCCCATTTAATATTACATCAATATCGCTAACATGCTCACGTATCATTTCTGAAATTCTATTGCCTGTGTGTGATGACAATATAACGGCACCTTTTGGATATTTTTCCTTAAAATCTGACACCTGCTGCCAAACGCTTTCAAAAGTTTCTTGTAAATCGTCTTCTTTCAACTGGGCATCTTTTTTGTTTGAATTATCATAAAATTCCATCTCTTTTAATAACCCTGGGTTATAAAAATCCATAGAAGGTATTGTGACTCCTAAAAATAAAGCATGGTGTTTTAAGTTTGGATCTTTATCATCATCAATTTCAATGACTTTTGATTGAACGATATCTTTTCCTTGATTCATTAAATCAGTGACTATTGGTGACTTTTTCATATCAACATTTGTCATAATTGTGGTTAAGGGTTGTGATGCTAAGGTGTTCATAATAAACTTGTCACCGCCATCTAAATCGTGATTTCCCAAAGTAAATACTGTTTCAAAACGTGATGATGTCTTTAATACATTTTTTACACTATTTATAAGTTTTGTTAAAAAGCCAGCTTGGACATCACCATTTGTTTTATTTCGGTTCATAGGCGTAAGAAATCCTTTTTTTGAAGGATTAATATAATAATCACCGGCAATTGCAAAAATATTTACAGTACTTTTTTCATCACCTTTGGGGAATATTTCATTTTTAAATTTTTTAATTGTTTTTTCAACATTTGGCAAAGTCCTTACATTACCATGATTATCTGACATTGCTAAAATATTAAGTTTTCCCGCTTTAAAGCTTTGAGCATGATTTTTTTGTTGATTTGTTTTAAAAGCATTTACATTTTGAATCTTCATAATAAATTTGTCCTCTTTTTTACTATTCTTCTTACTTAATTAAGCTATTATGCACAATAAAATCTACAAGCTTTTTTTATTGATTAAGCTTTAAATCAAAAAAATAAGTGCAGAAACTACAACATAAGTTATAATAACTAAAATATAAATTATTTGTCAAGCATTTATATGTTTTTTTGTATTTTTTTTGACTTGATTTGACAGGTCATTTATAATTTACATATATGGAAATGTTGAAAAAAATGCAAAATATACCAAACGATGAATTTAATAATGATGACATAATTTTATGGCTTCACAAATACGAAACAGAAAATGATACGAAGACAAAAAAACATTATGAAACGCTTATTCTAATGGCATATATGCCTCTTGTAAACAGAATTGCAAAAGGTCTTGCAAGACGAAGCACTGACCCTATAGAGGATATAATTCAAGTTGGTGCTTTGGGTTTAATAAAAGCTATAAATTCTTATAAAAGCGATGTGAGCAACAAATTTAAAACATATGCTACATATAAAATTACTGGTGAAATAAAACACTACCTTCGCGATAAAATAGCTATGATTAGACCATCACGTGCAATCCAGGAGCTTGCTTATCGTATTTCACAAATAAGATCAAGTTTAATTGCTAATAATATTGAAAACCCGACTGATTACGATATAGCAAAAGTTCTTCAAATGCCAATTGAAAAAATTAATGATGTTATGGAGTATGATAGACGAAAAAACGTTATTTCACTTGAACAGATATCACTTGATAATGAATATACAATATCAGAGAATATACTTATTAATCACGAAGAACTGATTGATTTTAAATCCATAAACGAAAACAAACTTGAAGTTAAAGAAGCTATATCACAACTTGATAAACAGCTTCAAGATGTAGTGAAACTTACTTTTTTTGAAGGCTATTCCCAAAGAGAAATTGGAGCATTACTGAATTTAAATCAAATGATGGTTTCACGCCTATTAAAAAAGGCATTAAAACAACTTTTTCAAATTTTAAGTGAGAAAAATGATGATAACTCAAATTAATAATTTTGAAATATGGCTTTTTATATATATTTTTTTAATTGGTCTGTGCATTGGTAGTTTTTTAAATGTAGTCATATTAAGAAGTTTGTCTGATGAATCAATAATATTTCCTCCATCAAAGTGTCCTAAATGTCTAAATAAACTTAAATGGTATCATAATATCCCAGTTGTTTCGTATTTATTTTTAAGAGGCAAATGTGCATATTGTGAAAAAAAAATAAGCATACAATATCCAATAATTGAATTTTTGAATGCAGCAGCTTATGATGGATTATTTTTAAAATATGGCTTAAGTTTAAACTTAATTTTTTATTTTGTCTTTGTTTCTTTGCTTATTGTTATTTTTATGACAGATATTAAAGAAAAAGTTATCTTTACAAGCCATACTTATATCCTAACCATTTTAGGTTTATTGTATAATTTTTTGAATAAAAATTTAATAGATTCTATTTTTGGTGCAATAGCAGGTTTTTTGTTTTTAGAAATTTTAACGTATTTACTTTATAAAATAATAAAAAAACGCGCTTTTGGAGAAGGAGATTCATACGTATTAATGGGACTTGGCTCCATATTTGGTTTTAAATCACTATTTGGTATAATTATTTTAAGTTTTTTAATTCAGGTTATATCGGTTTTGCCTCAATTTATAAAGGGGTTATTAAATAAAAAAGAATATAGTTTAATTTTACTTTTATTTATATTTGCTATTTCAACTATTTTAAGTCATTTTTATATAAATAACATAATAAACATAATAGTTTTGTTTTTAAGCGGAATTTTAAGCTCATATAAACTATTAAAAATGACAAAGTTAAACAATGACATAAAACAATTTCCATTTGCACCATCATTAATTTTAGGTGCATTAATCTATTATTTTACAACATTTTTTTTTCTGGGATAATATAAAGTATAAAAGTATTTAGAATAAAGGAAATATAAAATGAGCAAACGAGTTTTATTGTGTATTATGGATGGATTTGGAATAAATGTTGAAGGTTGTCCAAAAGACGGTACAAAAATGAATAATACCCCAAATTTTGATAAACTAAAAGAAACACAAAATTATACCCAAATCCGTGCAGATGGAGAATATGTAGGCTTACCTCAGGGACAAATGGGTAATTCAGAAGTCGGACACTTAAATTTAGGTGCCGGGAGAATTGTTTACCAAGAATTATCAAGAATAAATAATGCAATAAAAGACGGCTCGTTTTATAAAAATGAACAATTTTTAAGTGCAATTAATCACTGTAAAGCAAACAATTCGTCACTTCATCTTTTCGGATTGTTGTCTGATGGCGGCGTTCATAGTTCGCTTGAACACTTGATTGCACTTATTGACCTTGCAGCAAAAAAAGGGTTAAAAAAAGTATACGTGCATGCGTTCCTTGATGGTCGTGACACGCCTCCTAAAAGCGCGTTAAAGTATGTTGAAATTATTGAAGGAGAATTAAAAAAACGACATCTTCCTCAAATTGCATCTTGTATGGGAAGATATTGGGCTATGGATAGAGACAACCGTTGGGATCGTGTTGAAAAAGCATATAATGCACTTGTTTTAGGTGAAGGACAAAAAGCTAAATCTGCAAAAGAAGCTATTGAAAATTCATATAAAAAAGATGAAACTGATGAATTTGTGAAACCAACTATTTGTGATGTTCCCGATTCACGAATAAAAAGCTCAGATGCAATAATTTTCTTTAATTTTCGTCCTGATAGAGCACGGGAAATTACAAAAGCTTTAACTTTTGTTAATTTTACGGGGTTTGAACGTATGGAGGTTTTGGATAATCTTTATTATGTAACTTTAACCCAGTACGATGAAACGTTTACTTTACCAATTGCTTTCCCGCCACAAAAACTTACAAATATTTTAACTGACGTATTTGAAGATAATAAAATCAACCAATTTCGTACTGCTGAAACAGAAAAATATGCTCACATTACATTTTTCTTTAATGGCGGTGTTGAAAAAAAAGGTGAATTGGAAACAAGGGTTCTTGTTAATTCTCCAAAAGTTGCAACATACGATATGCAACCTGAAATGAGTGCAAAAGAAGTATGTGAAAATGTTTTAAGCGCATTGGATGATAAAACATATCAGTTTATTTTAGTCAATTTTGCAAATCCAGATATGGTTGGTCATACTGGTAATTTTGATGCTGTTGTTAAAGCAGTTGAGTTTGTTGATAGGTGTGTTGGAAAAATTGCACAGAAAGCTATGGATAAAGATGTGACTATGCTCTTAACTGCTGACCATGGTAATGCTGAGTGTATGGAAAATCCAAAAACCCATGCGGTTCAAACCGCGCATACAACAAATCCGGTTCCTTTTATCGTTATTACAAACCATAATGAAAAAATCAATTTAAGAAATGATGGTGCTTTATGTGATGTTGCACCTACAATTTTGGATATAATGGGGGTTAGCCAACCAAGTGAAATGACAGGAAAGTCATTAATTGTAAAATAATTAATACTAATGAAAGAAAAAAGAGGTAAAAACAAGTGAGTAGTATACGTGATAAATATGAAGTTGTAATAGGCTTGGAAGTTCATGCACAGTTAAAAACAAAATCTAAAATCTTTGCGCCTGATAGCACAGAATTTGGAGCTGAACCTAATAGTCACACAAGCCCTATTACATTAGGAATGCCGGGTGTATTACCTGTATTAAATAAAGAAGTCGTTAATATGGGGATTTTATGTGGTCTTGCTTTAAATTGTGAAATACCAAGATATTGCAAATTTGACCGTAAGCAATATTTTTATCCTGATTTACCAAAAGGTTACCAAATTTCACAATACGATAAACCAATATGTGTCAACGGTTATTTAGATATAAATGGTAAAAGAATAGGTATAACACGTGCCCATTTGGAAGAAGATGCAGGTAAACTTGTTCATGCTGGTGCAAGTGGGATTGCAGGCTCAGCTTATTCACTTGTTGATTTAAACCGTGCAGGAACTCCGCTTCTTGAAATTGTCTCTGAGCCTGATATGAGAAGTTCTGATGAAGCTCGTGCTTATATGGAAGAATTAAGAACTGTTTTACGTTATATAAATGTTTGTGACGGAAACCTTGAAGAAGGCTCAATGAGATGTGATGCAAATATATCTATTATGGAAAAAGGTGCTAAAGAATTTGGTACCCGTGCTGAGATAAAAAACGTTAACAGTTTCCGTGCACTTCAAAGAGCTATTGAGTATGAAATTGATAGACAAATTGAAATTGTTGAAGATGGCGGTACTGTCGTTCAAGAAACAAGACTTTGGGATGATAATGAAGGTATTACAAAATCTATGCGTGGTAAAGAAGATGCTCACGATTATCGTTATTTCCCAGAACCTGATTTAATGCCACTTGAAATATCTCAAAATTGGGTTGATGAAATTAAAGCTAAAATGCCTGAATTACCTCAAGCTAAACGTGATAAATATGTTGAATTGGGATTAACCCCATACGATGCTAATGTTATTGTTGAGCAAATGGAAACGGCTTTATTTTTTGATGAGGTTATAAAACTTGGTACTAACGTTAAAATGGCTTCAAATTTTTTAATGGGCGAAGTTACAGCTTACTTAAAAGAAAATAAATGCACTATTAATGAAACTAAATTGACTCCAGGTATGTTAAAAGATTTAATTCAATTAATTGAAAATAAAACAATTACAAATAATATTGCTAAAAGCTTAATTATAAAACTTTTAAAAGATGGTGGCAACGTAAAAGAAATTGTTGAAAAAGAAGGAATGGGAGCAATTTCTGATACAAGTGCTTTAAATAAAATTATCGAAGATATTATAAAAGCCAATCCAAACCAGGTTGAGCAATACAAAGCAGGAAAAGAAAAATTATTCGGCTTTTTTGTTGGTCAGGTTATGAAGCAAACACAAGGTCGGGCTAATCCACAATTGTTGAATGATTTAATAAAAGCTGCTTTAGCAAAATAACAAATTAAGGAAATATAAATATCTGCGCGGCGGCAAAATTTGCCGCCGCGCAGATAAAATAATTATGAATAAAGATATTTTTTGTCGAAATAAAATAGTGTGGGGTGAAGACTTCCAAAAAAAACTTGAAAACATACACATAGCTGTTTTTGGTCTTGGCGGTGTTGGAGGATATACACTCGACTCTCTTGCTCGTGCAGGAGTTGGGGAATTTACCATTGTTGATTTTGATGATGTAAATTATTCAAACTTAAATCGACAACTTGTCGCTTTAAATTCAACTATTGGAGAGAAAAAAACACAACTTTTTAAAAATCGTATCCTTAATATTAATGAAAATGCAAAAATAAATGTATTTGATTGTTTCTATACAAATGACATAAATGAACTAATATTTAAAGACAAACAAATAGATTATGTTATTGATGCAATAGATACAATGAAATCTAAAATTGAACTTATTAAATATTGTTATAAAAACAATATTAAAATAATTACAAGTTTTGGTGCCGGCAATAGACTTGATGCAAGTTGTTTAAAGGTTTGTGATATATCGAAAATTAAAAATATTAATTGTAATTTTTTAAAAAATATAATACGTATTTTAAAAAAAGAAGGAATAGAAGTTAATCTACCCGTTTGCTATAGCAGCGAAAAACCTAAAAAAGCAATTGATAAAATAATTAAATCAAAGATAGAATATTGTGATAAAGATAATAAAAAATATGAAATAAACAAAATATCACCAGGGTCAACACCATTTGTTGTAGCTGTTGCAGGATATTTAATGGGAAATTATGTTTGTCTTGATTTAATAAATAAATAAAATGTTAAAATTTGTTAAAAAATTGTTGAAAATTAGCAAAAAAAAAAATGTTCGTTTTTAAAATAAAAGTAAGAGAATGTATAAAGTGTAAAATATTTTGAAAAAGCTTAACATTAACATATTAATAAATTTAAAAGATTCATCAATAGTTTTATTGATGAATCTTGTGTGGGGACTATAAAATCATGTCATTTTCAAGTATATCATCAAGTTTCATCTCAGCTTGCGGTAATCCATCATCAATTGTGCCATTAGGCATTAAGGATACAATAAATGCAGTAGGTTCAATAGCAACATCAAATAGTGCAGGCGGTCAGATTGAAGCAAAAGATAGAGCTATTGATGAATTTGGAACTCAATTTATATGGTTATTTGGGCTTCCTATATGCAAAAAATTATTTGATAAAACTATATATAAAGCAGCAAAACAAGATCCTAATGTTGACATACGTTTATTTACAAAAGCACCAAAATCAGTGCTTAATTTTGCTATTAATAATGCACCAAACGATACTGTAAAAAAATCCATAGAATCTGCTAAAAATAACGAAAAAAAATTTAAAACACTTTTTGGTTCAAAGTTTGTTTTTGCAACTTTAGCTACAGCTTTAATGTATAAAGCTACGGCCAATTTAAGAAACCTAATAACAAAACATAATGTTGCTAAAAAATTAAAACAACAAAATGAAAACAATGAACCCAAAAACAAAACATTAACTGGTCAAGTTAGCTTTCAGGGGGGGATGACCCATGCTATTCAGGATTTTGCTTTAGACCCTGTTAAAAACATGATGCTTATTGACGGCGCCATTACTGCAAGCCGGCTTACCGAATCAAGAAATAAAAGCGAATTTTTGGAATTTGCATTATCCGAAGGCTCATTTTGGATTTTTATGTACGGATTAAATACGCCTGTGTTAAAAGGGCTTCAAAAAGCTAGTGATAAGTTTGGCAATGTGCCTGTTGATCTAGATATTCGGGTGTTAAATTCAAAAGACTTTTTAGAAGGAATTAAAAATGGCAATCTCAAAAAAGATATCAAAGCATTTAAGGAGGCTGCAAAAACCTTAACTGATATTGATTTAGTTAAAAAAGCCATTAAAGAAGGAAAGTTGGAAGAATTTGTTAAAAATAACCCAACTAATGACCTTATAAAATTATTAAAAGATAAATCTGTTAAAAAAGTTGATGAAAATTCATTTAAGCAGTTTATAAAAAAACATCAGGGGCTTGATAAAATTGATTTAACAAAATATTTATATATATCAGTTGACGAGTTAAAAAAACTTGAGGGCGAGGCTGAAGTTAGTGTTTTAAAATTTTTAAAAGATAACACTGACAATTTGATGGTGAAATTTGCAAAAGATACAGATATTATTTCAAATTTCATGGAAAGTAAAACATTAAAAGAAAAATTTAAGCATATATTTAAACCTGAAAGTTCATCAAAAGAGTCATTTTTTGAACGTGTTAAAACAGCATTTAAAAAAACTGATAGTAAAAAGCTTGACACTTCACAATTTATCGATACAAAAGAATTGAGAAATTTGTCTGATGATTTGGATGAATATTATACAAAATGCAAAAAAGTATCAACAAATGATAGTCTTATTGACAAATTTGTAAAAAAATCCAAAGCCAGCAAAATTAGTGTTGTCATGTCAACAATGGCTCTAAGTTGCGTTGTGCTTGGTTTTGTTGTACCGCATTTTAGAATATGGCTTAGAGAAAAAATGCAAGGGTCAAAAGAATTTCACGTTGCAAATGACTATAAAAAAGAGCTTTCAGCATAAGAAATAAATATTAGTTGAACTCGATTAGTACATTCATTAACTCAATATCATCGTAGTCAATATAAGCTGTTTGAAAAAGATTGCGACCTGTTTTAATAGTAATTTGATTATTTTGTCCGATTTTAATAAGTTCATTTGGTATGGGTATTTTTTGATTGTCGCCGTTTATTTTTAATTCGGCAATTTGTTTATTATTAAAAAATATTTCAACAGGAGAAGAATAGGCTATTTTGACCTTTGATTGACCCATTTGCTTTGCCATTTGTGTATCAATTCCAATGACCGAGCCAATTGTCAGGTAACATTGTTTATCCTTTGGTACTTTTTTTATTGAGAAATTTTTAGTTAAAAAAGGTCCAACAGCTTTAACATTAAACTCAGCTGCATTAGCACTATTTGACGAAAAAACGTCATCACCAATATGACACAAATCAGTTTCAAGGACAATATCATAAGGTTTGCTTTTTTCAATACCTATTGTAAACGGTTTTTGTTTTGAATGTTCATCAATAGTTAATGAAAAAGGTTTATAACCATTTTTTTCAACACTCATAATTGTTTTATCTTTAATTTGTGCATTTAAATCAAACTCACCATTTGTGTCTGTTTCAACCATAAAATTTTTAGATGGCAGCTTTACTTTTGCATTACCAATTGGCTCTTTTGTTTTACTGTCAATAATTCGGCTTCTGTTTGCATTTTGTGTTTGTTTTTTTACATTACCTGATATTTGAGAGTACCCACAATTTGTGAGCATTGCTAACATAATAAAAAAACTAAAAAAAGATTTTTTCATTCAAATAAATTCCTCAAAATAGCTTATGTTTTTTTTATTTTATAATCTTCTTGCAAATTTAATATTACCAATGTGTTTAGTTTTTGATGTAAAATATAATTATAGTCATATTATAGGTTACAAAGAAATAAAAAATGAAAAAATTATTATTATCATCAAGCATAGACCCAGATTTGAGCAAAGTTGTTAAAATAGCTAAAGAACTTAATTTAGGCATAGAAATAAGTCGTTTGCCCAAACATATTGATATTGATAATTGTTTTAATCAAGTTGAAGACTATTTATGTGAAAATTTAAGCGGGTTTAAAAACGAAATTACAATGCATGGTCAATTTTCTGATTTGAATATTGCATCTATGGATAAAGAAATAAAAAAAATTTCAGAAAAACGATACTATCAATCTCTAGCACTTGCAAAAAGCATTAATGCATCAACATTACTTTTTCACACCAATAAAAAATCAACAAAACACAAAGGTGCACAGAAAAAATTTGATAAAAATTTCCTAAATTTTTGGCAAATCTTTATTAAAGATATAGAAAAAACAAAATTAACTGTAGTTTTAGAAAATGTTCACGAAAAAACACCAGATTTTATTAAAAATGTTATACAAGAAATAAACTCACCAAAATTAAAAGCTTCTCTTGATGTTGGACATGTGAATGTTTATTCCGATATTGACGTTGAAATTTGGCTCAACGAATATAAAGATATTCTTCATCATATGCATATTCATAACAATTTTGGTGATGATGATTCACACAATCCAATAAATATAGGTCAACTTGATTTTTCAAAAATAGTAAATACACTAAAACACAATAATTTAGAACCAATTATTGTGTTTGAAGTGTTTAATTTAAATGATTTAAAAACAAGTTTAGATTTTTTTAATAAATGTTATGCTTCTTCTTGATTAGAATTATCTTCTTCAATTTCTTCAATTCTATCTTTTAAAACTTCTGATGCAACGATAACAACACGAAGTTCAGTTTTAACTTTTGAAGTCAGCTTAATTAAAAGTTTATATTCACCAATATGATTAATAGGTGCGTCAAGTGTCATATTTTTACGGTCAACTTCAATTCCTGATTCAGCTTTTAACTCTTCAGCAAGTTTTTTAGTTGTAACTGTTCCAAAAAGTTTTCCGCTTTCACCAGCTTTAACAGCTATTTGTAATTCACCAAATTCTTCAATTTGTTTTGCTACATTTAAAGCTTCATTATGCAGCTTTTGGGCTTTAGCCTGAATACGTTCAATATATCGTTCACGATTTTCTAAAGCGCCCTTTGTCGCGATTTCAGCCAAGTTTTGTGGAAGAAGATAATTTCTAGCATAACCGTCTTTAACGTTAATTATATCACCTTCATCACCTAAATTTTGAACTTCCTTTTTTAATATTACTTTCATAAATACCTTTATCTCCATTTTACATTTTATTAATTTATTATTATTATAACTAAAAAATAAAAAAAACAACAGATAAAATTAAAAACTTCAAATATGTTAAATAAAAAATTGCCGTTTTAGTTAAGTTGAATTTATATTAAATTTTGTATAAAATAGTTAAGAATAATAAAACCAATAAAGAGGCATTATGTTAAAAATATCCGATACAATGAAACAAAATCCCGTGGAATTTAATCCTATTAATAAAAATGAAGTCAAAATGTACGTTTGCGGCCCAACTGTTTATGATAATCCGCATTTAGGCCATGCAAGATGTTATATTACATGGGATGTTGTATATCGATATTTAAAATTCTTGGGCTATGACGTTAAATATTGCCGGAATATAACTGATGTTGATGATAAAATTTTAAATAAAGCCGATAAAAACCAATGTGAGCCAAGTGATATAGCTAATAAGTATTATAATATTTTCAAAAAGTCAATGGAAGATTTAAATGTTTTATGTCCAACATATGAACCCAGAGCAACTCAATGTATTAACGAAATGATATCACTTATCCAAAAATTAATTGATAACGGATACGCATATGAGGTTCAAGGTGATGTATATTTTCGTGTCAAAAGATTTAAAGACTACGGAAAATTAAGTAAACAACCGCTGGATGATATAAAAAGCGGCGCACGTGTTCAAGTTGGCGATAAAAAAGAAGATGATTTAGATTTTGCTTTATGGAAAAATGATGAAAAACATGGGTTTAAAAGCCCATGGGGCTTAGGCAGACCAGGGTGGCATATTGAATGTTCGGCTATGGCTAAAAAGTATTTAGGTGACACTATTGATATTCACGCCGGCGGTGCTGACCTTGTTTTCCCACACCATGAAAATGAAATAGCTCAAAGTGAAGCTGCAAATGGCGTTAAATTCGTAAACTATTGGCTTCATAATGGATTTGTTACTATAAATAAAGAAAAAATGTCAAAATCTTTAAATAATTTTATCTCAATTAACGACTTACTTCAAAGATACGACAAGAATACAATACGATTATTTATTTTAACAAATCACTATCGAACAGGTGTTGAGTTTAATGATGAAGCTTTAAATTCTGCTAAAAACGGTGTAAAACGTTTGAACAACGCTGTTAATGAAGGTTTAAACCAATTAAATATGGATATTTCAAGTTTATTTAATGAGTTAAGTATCGATATAAATAATATTAACGACCTAAAATATATTAATATTAAAGAAAAGTTTAATATAAGTCAACTTGAAAGCTTTATTATTGCAATGGATAATGACTTTAATACTTCAAAAGCATTGGCCGTATTATTTGATTTAGCCTCACAAATAAATAAATTTATAGATATAAAAGACAACGAAAGTATAAAACAATATCTTGCATTACTAATTATTCTATCAAATATTTTAGGTTTTAGTTATATAAATCCAAGCTGTGAAGAGAGTGAAAAATGCAATAATGCTTTAAGTCAAATTATAGATAAATTAGATTTCCTAAGCAACGAAGAAAAAAAGTTACCAATTAATGAAATAATGAATTGTGTACTTTTAAAACGAGCACAAGCACGAGACAATAAAGACTGGGGCATGGCAGATAAAATACGTGATACATTAAAACAAGCTAATATAATTATAAAAGATACAAAAAACGGAGTAAAAGTTGAGTTTTCAGAATAAAATGATAATTAATCTAAATTAATCAAGACTGTCATAAATTTTTTTAATTTCTTGAATATCCTGCCACATAAGCCATTTTGGGCTACCCTTTTCACGACTTTCATTACGTAGTAAATAAGAAGGATGAAAAATAGGCATCATTTTTGAATTATATGGTCCGTCATACCATTTGCCACGAGCTTTTGATATACCATATGGCAATTTAAGCATGGATTGCAAAGCAACATTACCGCATATTAATATAATTTTGGGTCGTAAAATATTAATCTGCGCTTCTAAATATTCCCGGCATGCTTCTTTTTCTGAATCATGCGGGTTTCTATTTTCAGGCGGACGACATTTTATCGTGTTGCATATATAAATATCTCGTTTTCTTGAAAAGCCTACTGATTCAAGGATTCTATCAAGCAGTTGTCCGGCTTTTCCAACAAAAGGAACACCTTCCATATCTTCATAATATCCAGGTGCTTCACCTATAAGCATAAGTTTATTATTAGGAATTCCGCCTTCAAAAACAATATTAGTACGCGTTTTAGCTAAACCACACTTTTTACAGGTCAAACATTTTTCTTTGATCTTATTTAATTCTTCTTTCATATTAAAATTATACCATAAACCACTTGACTATAAATTATATTATTGTTAAACTAAAATAAAATAAACGGGATGTAGCGCAGCTTGGTAGCGCACCTCGCTTGGGACGAGGGGGTCGCACGTTCAAATCGTGTCATCCCGACCATTAAATAAACTGTACATTCTAAAATGAATACTAACAATAAATGAAAGGGTTGCACGTTTCGCGTAAAACCAGCTCTAATTTTTTGTTACACAAAAAAAGAGCTGCTAATTACCCGATATGAATTTTATCAATTCGCTTTTTATCAAAAGCTCATTGAAAATTTCAAACAAATCGTGTCATCTCGACGATTAAAAGCAAATATCGTACATTTAAAATAGAAGAGACAATAAAAATAGTGCGGAAGTAACTCAATTGGTAGAGTCCCTGCCTTCCAAGCAGGTTGTTGCGAGTTCGAGCCTCGTCTTCCGCTCCATTAAAATTTTGGCGACATGGCCAAGTGGTAAGGCAGAAGCCTGCAAAGCTTTTATCCCCCAGTTCGAATCTGGGTGTCGCCTTTTTCAAATAATCTGTTGGTTGTTCTATGTTATATTAATGGTTTTGTTTGTTTCTTACACTAGTCAAAATATTTAACATATGACGGGATGTAGCGCAGCTTGGTAGCGCACTTCGTTCGGGACGAAGGGGTCGCACGTTCAAATCGTGTCATCCCGACCATTGTCAAAGTATCGGACGTTTCACGTCACAAGCAATTCTAATTTTTGTAGAACAAAAAAGAATTGCTAATGACCTGATATCAAATTGTTCCAATTCGCTTTTTAACAAAAGCTCATTGACAATTTGAAACAAATCGTGTCGTCCCGAAAGTGTAAAAAAATAAGGATACAAGTCCTTAATTTTCAATCTGTTCAGAAGCTTAACATCACAGGATGCTAACTATAATTCTTAGAATATGTTAATATTCATAAAACACTGGATGCTGATAGCTCCTCTTATAACTAGTTGTACAAGAAGGGTAT
>OIGD01002352.1_pt1 | contig 14870 bp, 22 predicted proteins | sample 1582211 | NCBI WGS metagenome assembly OIGD01 (sample SAMN04414078, study PRJEB24778) | human gut metagenome | material: faecal | host: Homo sapiens
CGGCGGAGCCAGCTCAGCAGTCAAGAAAGCTGTTGGCGGTATCATCGACGGTGCCAAGAGCCTGCTGGGTATCGCGTCCCCGTCCAAGGTGTTCGACCGTGAGATCGGTCGGATGATTCCTGCTGGTCTTGGCCGTGGCGTATCTGAGAACGAGCGTGCGGCCACTCGCCCGGTGGAAGAAATGGTGAATTCTCTTCTGCCGTCGTCCATCGTCACCCCCATGCCGGTTATGTCCAACCCGGTGAATCTGAACGCGAACAGTGGCCCGCGTGTGAGCGCCCCTATTACGGTGAACGCGCTTGACCCGAACGCAGCCGCTCAAGAGACAGTGCGAGTGATTAATTTCCACTACGTGTGACAAGCCGCGCGGGTAGACTGAGGGTATGGCTATCTTTACCCTTGACCCGCGCGATGTCCGTTTGACCCTGAACGGGTTCCCCTTGTATGGGACTGACTCGTATGGGTGTGAGTGGCACGTAACGTTTCAGAACGTTTCGGGATTGTTCGACGGCGTTGGTTCGACCTTGCAGACCAAGGACAAGGCGTGGTCGGATGGCTGGTTTAGCAATATTCCAGTGGCTCAGGGTCGCTCGATCAGTGTCGAGGGTCATATTATCGGCAAATGTACGGAAAACTGCATCAACGCTTGGGATGCGTTCAAACGGTCGTTCAACATCACCGGTCAGTCGCTTGTCTTGGAGTTGGGGAACATCAGCCGTCAGGTGCAGGTCATGCAATCGTCTTCCGCACCCTTGGTGGAGTGGGCTGGCGTCAATATCCTTAAATTCAGTATCGGATTAACTGCTTTGGACTCGTATCTTTACGATACACAGTCAGTGAGCGGAAAAACCGGGTTGCCGCACACTCAGGGCGGTATGACGTTCCCCTATCATTTCGAAGACATCGATACGGGCAGGGGGTCAACGTGGGTGTGGGCCGAAACAAACGTGTCGGGTAGAGTGTACCTTACGAACATGGGTAGCGCTCCGAGTCCGGTGACTATTCGTATCGATGGGCCTGTGGTCAACCCGCAGGTTGAGCATAGTCCGAGCGGGCATATCAAGGCTTTCGACCTCAGTTTGGGTGAGGGCCATTACATTCTTATCAACGGTAACACCCACGAGATTCTTATAGATGGCACCGACCCGGCACGCGGCAGTGTGACCCGGCGTGAATGGAGTTACGCGGAGGTCGGGGAGAATATTTGGATGTTCAGCGCCGAGGAACCATCTGATAACGCACGGATGACGGTCACGTTCAACCCGGCTTACATCTAAGGAGGCGCCGGATGCCTTTTATCTCTAACCGATTGCCGCAGTCGAACGGCTTGCACTCTGACACGGCGCGTGTGCTGTGGCAGCGTTCCGGATTGCAGTTCGTCGCCGTCACGTTGAACGACGGCACGGTAATAGCCGAACTCCCAGACCTCCAACTAACCCACCTGACGTACCGTTTCGAGGAAACGACCAGCGAAACGGCCACGCTCCCATGGCGCAACGCTCCCCGCAACTGGGATGAAGCAACCACCCCGTATCAGGCAGCCATACTTCTGGTACGCGAGTCAACTGTGTTGTGGGGCGGTATCGTGGTCAAACGCGAGCGTGCAATGCGCGGCGAAGGATTGACGTTGACGCTGGCGACAGTCGAACACTATCTCGATAACGTGTACGTGCAGGATCACACGTACACGAATCGTGACCAGTGCGAGATCGTGGAAGACCTCGTAACCACCACGCTTAAAAACCACCGTTTCAATCTCGTTGTCGAAGCGTCCCTGAGCAGCGTCAAACGTGACCGCACGTATGAGGCGGAAAGCGACAAAACCCTGCTAAGCGTGCTGCAAGAGCTTGCCAACGTGCTGAACGGGCCGGAATGGTGTACCTCGTGGCGTGCCATCAACGACGGGCATTATGAACCGGTCATGACGGTAGCCGACCATATCGGCTCCACCACGCCAAACACGACGTTCGATGAAAGCGTCATGACCACCTTCACCCTGTTGGAAGATTACACAAACGGGTACGGTGCTAACGCGGTAATGGCTGTGAGTACGGCTGACGCTGGCGACCGTCCGCAATCCGATTGGATGATCGCAAACCAGCCCAACCGGCCCATGCTGGAATATGTGTTCCAACCGTCCACAAGCATCACGAACAAGAATACGCTGAACGAACACGCCAAGTCCTCGTTGTTGCAGATGCAGAACGGTACCAAGACCATCACTATGGGCTTGAGCCTGCTTTCCGCTCCGATGGTGTACGAAGAGTGGAAGCCGGGCGACCTTATCGCATGGACTGTGGAAGAAGACGCCGAGCATTTCCCCGACCATAATCACGGTACCGCCCGTATCATCGGCTATGAGATTGATTTCAGTCAGGCGTGGATTATCACGCCTACATTGCAGAAGGAGGACACGAATGCCGAGCAAATTCAAGTTCAGTTTAGATAGCGCGGACGCTACAGCACGCCAGTTCTCGGACATCAAACGCCAGTTGCAGGAGCTGCCGCCGAGCATCGTCAACAGCGTTAAACCTATGGTCGATCAGATTACGAAAATGTATGAGGAAGTGCAGACGCTGACGAATAATCTTGATAAGCGTGTGCAGGAAAGCATCACCCGCAACAGTTACACCCGTGCCGAGATTGACGTTAAAACCCAGACGTGGAACTGGGGGGTATTGGCTCCCAATCGTGGCGGTACGGGTGTCGCCAACGCTTATAACAATGTGTTTGCTTCAGGCAGTTGGCGCGCGGTGTGGGTGTTGTCTGACGGCACTATGGGCACGGCTCAGTCGATTCGTGCAGTGAAGACCGATATTGTGGACGCGGACGACTACATTCCCGTTGACGCTCTCCGCAAGGTGAAGTGGCACGTATATCGGATGAAGGATGATAAGAACCTGAATCTTGATGACGCGCAACCGTTGGTCGGCATGATCGCCGACGATCTGGATGAAAACGGATTGGGGTTCTTCTGCGAATACGATGAAGACGGCACGCTGGTAGGTATCAACTACCCCATGCTTGGTGTGGCGGCGCTCCGACTCGCTCAACAGGTGGCGGATGAATTGGACGCGCTCAAAGCTAAGGTTGATGCTCTATCCACTGGCAAAGATAAAATGGTCGTAGACGATTCGGAGGAATGATTATGGCTATTGTCATGCACCCGCTTACCGCGAAGAACGGTTCCCCGGAGTACACGGCGGACAATTACAGGCATGCCATCAATCCTCTGCTGTTGCCGTCCGATGGTACCGCGTTCAACGGGCTGTCAGGTATCCGCTACGGTTCTCCGAGTCCTCTGGTCACGGTGAACGGACTGACTGCTACGGTTAAGGCTCATTGCGGTACCATCAGCCCGTGGGATGGCCTCGGCGCATACACCTACGCCATTACTACCAATACAACGGTGCAACTGGCGGACTCCACCAACGATTACAAGATCGCTGTTACAGTGGAAGACCCGTCGCAGTCGCACGGTACGACTCCGCGCGGCCAGCTCAAGGTGTTTACTGCGGGTACGCCTGACTCGAATATCAACGGTCTTGTGATTGCCGAGGTGAACGCTGGTGTGGTGTCTGATGTGGCTCCGATGATTCGTAACAGCGCTATCCTGATGGCGCGTAATCTTGAACAGCTTAACACCATTGACGCGGTGGACGGGCAGGAGGCTGTGACGATGGTCGATAATGCCCATTATGTCAGGAACGAGGGTGAGTGGAAGTCGTCCGATACACCGCAGGAAATGATTGTCTTCGCTCACACCAAGGTTATCAGATTCTCGCGAGATACGGTCAACCCCGAATTATATTCGGAGTCCGAGCTGCAAACTCTCGCAAGAGAGCATGGCATCACCGGGGAACTCAGTGCCCCGTGCGTCAATGCCATGAACGGAGACTGGAATACGACTCCAATTTGGATTACCGGAATCATGCGACAGAACAACAGCATCGTGCTTAATCTCAATTCCTCGCTGCATGCCAATGTATCGTTGCGTGTCAATTCCCTCATAGGGTTCGCTCGGAAATAAGCCGACCGAACCGGTCACACTGGCGTTCCACCTTACGTCCGCACCACAACATTACTCGGAATCGGGACAATGAAACTTCCCGACGGGCGGAATATGTCATTTGCTGTCATTTGCTGGCCTACAGAGATTGAGCCAACGTAGTTGCCGTTCGTCACATGATAACATGATAAACGGTATTGTCTCATGTTCCTTCGTTCATGACATGAGGGGCATTATCGTTTCGGTTTAAGATGGGACCATGATGGAAATTGTTACAGCAATCATCGGCGTAGTCGGCGTAGCCATCGGAGGACTCATAACATGGGTAATGAACCGCCGTTCAGACCTGACCAGCGCATATCAAGCACTGGTCTCGGCTCAGGGGGATATGAAACGACAGATCGATGCCCAAGACCAGAAGATAAACGCACTAATCAAGAACCGTGACGCGTTGCAATACACCATCGACTTGGAGACGGGTTATATTCGCGCGTTGGGGCACTGGCTGGCCAAGTTCTGCGAGATTATCGACCCTGAATTTTTGGAGAATCATCCTAAACCGTCGTTGCCTGATGATCTACGCGACCGTATTGCATCGCTTGAGGAACTGGCAGGCGATAACTGAATGTCATTTGATCGTGTACGAAAACGCGGCACTACTCCATGACCCCGACGTTATATGTGATATTGGCAAAAGGTCTCACATATAACCCTGTCGAATCTAACTGAAAACAGGAAAGGATTGACTAGTAAATATACGTTATCCCACCCAAACAAGGATATGCCGAACCTGACCCGCCTTGATTAGCCAACAAAACAGTTCCATCTGCGCGAACAGATAACATTTTCGTGGCGGAACCTCCGTTCTGGACAATCACTGAAGTATTTAACTGTCTTTTTGGAACGCATTTATTTGGAATTGTGACGTGCTCCCGCCACCTGACCGCTTCGCGATCTGAGGTGGGGGCTTCCTGCTCAAGGCTCGTATCCGAGTCAGTGTCTACAGGCTATTCCCGTGCGCCCCACGGTTCTCGTAAGTTTTTTGTTATCGTTCCTGCATGAGTCGTCGTGTTTCGTGCATGATGTTGGTCGCGGCGTTCACGTCCCTGTCATGCCAAACGCCACAGTCAGGGCATGTCCATTCGCGGATATGCAGGTCCTTCGTATCCTTATTGCGGTATCCGCAATCGGAGCATAGTTGACTGGACGGGTAGAACCTGTCTACCGTGACCAGCTGCTTGCCTTGCCGTTCGAGCTTGTATGCGAGCATGGTGCGGAACATGCCGTACCCGTTGTCCATCGTGCTTTTGCCGAGTGTGAGGGATTGGCTCATGTTCTTCATGTCCAAGTCCTCCACGCCGACGCAATCATATCGGGCGGCGAGCCGGTTGGCCGTCTTATGCAGGAAGTCGGCTCGCTGGTTCCCGACCTTGGCGGCGAGCTTGGCGATGCGCCGCTTCTGTTTCACCCAATTACCGGACCCTTTTACCATGTGGCTGAGTCTACGTTGCTCGCGCATCAGCCGTGGCTCCATCCGCCGGTAGAAACGCGAATAGTCGGCTCGTTCGCCGTCGCTGGACACGTACAGGCCGTGGGAGGAGTAATCCAATCCGACGATATGCACGGGTCGGACGGGTTCGAGTGCTTGGGTCTCGTACTCGAACAGTATCGTCGCCGTGTATTCGCCGTTTTTGCAATGCTCGATGGTCACGCTCTTCAGTTTCCAGTCTTCGGGTATGCGTTTATGCTGGCGGACGCGCACAATCCCTACTTTCGGTAGTTTGAGATGTCTGCCTCCTTCATCGAGGGTGACGTTGTTATTGCTGTTGTTCGTCGTGTAGGTCTGACGATTGCGATGCTTCGCCTTGTACTTCGGGAAGCCGATGTGCTTGGGGTCGCGGAAGAAGTTCCTGTACGCCTTCGCCACGTTCAATTGGGCGTTGCACAGTGCGAGGCTGTCCACCTCACGCAGGAACGGATACCTGTCCTTGTACTGGGCGGGGGTCGGATTGCACGACTTACCCGTAGCCTTATAGGTGCCGATGCGGGTTTCAAGCATCTGATTGTAGATGAACCTCGCACAACCGATGGTGCGGTCAATCAATGCCGCCTGAGCCCTGTTCGGGTACATGCGGTACTTGACCGCGCAATGACGTTTCACCTGCATGATGGTTCACCTCCTTACTTCCTGCCTTGGTTCTCGATGTATTTGCGGATGACTTCGATTGGCGCGCCTCCTGTGGTCAGTAGGCAGAAGCTGCGGCTCCAGAAATACTCCTTCCACAGTTTCTGCCGAATCTGCGGAAACTCCTGCTTGAGCAGACGACTCGACGCGCTCTTGTAAGCGTTGATGAACTTGCTCAACTCGCTCTTCGGCTGGGCACGGAACAATACGTGCACGTGGTCCATGTCGTGGTTCCATTCCTCAACGGTTATCCCATACTTGGGTGCGATGTACTCGAATATCTCACGCGCACGCGCCGAAACGATGTCGTCGAACACCTTGCGACGGTATTTCACGACGAGCACGAGATGATAATACAACAGGAACACCGAATGATGATTCGACTCCAATTCCACTGCAATCACCTCGTTTATAACATATACGACTGATTACAGTATAACATATATAGATACGCCAATTCATCCCCCGCCTACGCTTCGCTTAGAGGCGGGGGAATCCTTGGCGAGGAATTTTGAACGGAGCATTTATACTATCCCACGAGCCTGAGCCAGTTTTCGCACCATTGCACTCGACGCGGACAATACGCGCTAAATAATTGATAAACAAATCCCAATTAGTCCAATGCTGATAGTAATACGAGGCAACCCACTGGCCGCTATCCCGCACATAATGGGCATTATCAGTGATAATAATATCGATTCGTTTTCGATGATAAGATGAGCCTATGAGACGTTTCAAATGGTGCATGATCATTCTCATGTCGCTCTTTGTTGTCTCGTTCATAGTCTACGTCATGATGACGGTCTTCGCTGTTTTATGCATGGCGTGGCTGTTTTTCTGCACAATCAGCTTGTAAAAGGAGTTTCAATGGCTTTGAACGGTATCGACATCAGCAATTGGCAGGCTGGTATCGACTTGTCTGTTGTACCGTGTGATTTCGTCATCAGCAAGGCGACGGAGGGATGCTGGTACGTTTCAGCGGATTGCGCTCGGCAGGTTGAACAGGCGTTGAGTCTGGGAAAGTGTGTGGGCGTATACCATTACGCCAACGGTGGTAACGCCGTTTCCGAGGCTGACTACTTTGTGAACAATTGCGCGAATTGGGTCGGCAAGGTCGTATGGTGCTTGGACTGGGAGCAACAGGGTAACGGACTGGTCGGGTCTGGCGCGTCTGCTCAGCAGTGGATTAGGTCGTTCTGTGATCGCGTGTACGAGCGTACAGGCTCCCAGCCTATCGTCTACGTGGGAGCGTCCATGCTTAACGACGTGCAGAACATTGGTGATCGTGGATTGTGGGTAGCCCAGTACGCGAATATGGACGCTACTGGGTATCAGGATACGCCATGGAACGAGGGCGCGTATGCGTGTGCTATCCGCCAGTATTCGGGCAATGGTCGTCTGCCCGGATATTCAGGCAGTCTTGACCTTGACAAGTTCTATGGTGATGTTGACGCTTGGAATGCGTATAAGGCTGGTCATTCGAGTGTGACCAACGTGCCGACCCCTTCCGCTCCTGCTCCGTCTACCCCCGCGTCTGACACGTACACTGTGCGCTCTGGGGACACGCTGAGTGGTATCGCGTCGATGTATGGGACTAGCTGGCAGGTTCTGGCGCAGATTAATAATCTGTCTGACCCGAATCTGATTTATCCGGGTCAGGTGCTGAATATCAATGGCACTGCCAATACGGTTCAGCCCGGTAGCGGCACGTATACGGTACAGTCGGGGGACACGCTGAGTGGTATCGCAGCCAAGTACGGGGCTTCGTGGCAGACTCTCCAGCAGATTAACGGCATTGCCGACCCGAATCTGATTTATCCGGGTCAGGTGCTGAAACTGCCGGGCGGCGCACCGTCACCGTCCGTTACAACGTCACCGTCCGTTACGACGTACACTATCCAGCCCGGTGACACATTGAGTGGTATCGCCGCCCAGTACGGTACCAGTGTTTCCAATCTGGTGGCGTTGAACGGTATCGCCAACCCTGACGTGATCTACGCGGGCCAGACAATCCGCATCAAGTAGCCTATTTTAGGAGGTTTGTTATGAGCATAAATATTGGTGAGCCGACCAAGGACACCGCGATCAATAACGAAGTGCCGGACGGTAATGATAATTACGTGCCGACGTTCAACGCCGCTACTCGCAAGTGGGCGTATCTGATTTCCGGACTGGTTGGTATCGCCGGTGCGGTGCTGAGTTTCGTGAGCGCCGTGCCGGACGTGCCGTCATGGGTGGCTGTGATGGGTGGCGCTTGCGCTCTGGTTGGCTCCGGCGTGGCAGGAATGTTCGGTGTCCACTATGCAGGCATCTCCAAGTGAGGTGATGATGACAATTGCATCCTACTTGTTCCGCCAAGGAGCATAACCAATGTTCGAAACATTCCAAACCATCATCAACGCCGGAGGCTACGACCTCGCAGACCTCACCCAGCGCATCAAGACCATGTACGTGATGGGCGAACTCACCGAGGATGAGATGAAACAGCTACTCGAACAGGCGCAGGATAACGCCAAGCCCGACAATTCCTACGCCCCATTGGCCGACCGTGTGAAGGCCATCGAGGAATGGGAGACGACCATCGATGAGCGTTTAAGCAAGCTGGAATCAGGTTCATCGACCGACCCCGGCGAACCCGAGAAACCCGGCGACGAATGGCCGGAATACAAGCAGCCGACCGGTGCGCACGACGCCTACCGCGTAGGCGACAAAATCACCTACAACGGGAAGCACTACACGTGCGTGTTGGACGGGTGCGTGTGGCCTCCGGACACCTACCCGCAGGGGTGGCAGGAAGAGGCATGACCCGCATCTACACTGGCGCCTCCAAGTGATAGACTGGGGTTGCTCCTTTCGAGCGATGGTGTGATGACCGAATGAATTAGCCCGGCACTGGTCTTGACGACTGGTGCCGGGCTATTCTTTCTTTTTTTCAGTTGTTCAAGAGGAATTCTCGATTTCGGTATTCGCTGAACACTGGAACGTTCTCGGGGTGATCGTTGTAGGCGCTGACCAGCCACCCTTTTGCGTATGATTCCTTGGGGTGGGCGTGGATGCGTGCGTGGCATCCCATAGTACCCGACCCACACACGGTAATAAGATTGCTGGGCAGGTTCAACCCTTCCCAAGCGTGGGAGCGCATACGCCTGTGGTGCAGGGTGAAAGCGGAGGAGTTCAACGTTCTCCCACAGATAAAGCATCTGCCGTGGTCTCGGTGGAACACTTTCATACGGGTTTCGATATCAGGGTCTGTTTTGCTCACTCGGATACTCCTTCGCAGTGGAAGAAGTACAAGGTTATCGGGGAGACGAGCTTGAAGAAATATTGCCTATCGGTGTCTGTCTTGCATTCATGAATGGCCGTGATCTTAACGCCTTCAACGCTGCCCAGAACGTCGTAGAGTTTGAGGAACGCTTTGGCGTCTTTAATCCCGATTTGACCGAACGTGAGTTCCTGTCCGAGTCCTTGGGTGTCGATGATTTCCTGTGCTTGGGGGGTTTTCTGCAAGAGGCTGATAATCGAGGTCAGATAGTTGATAGTTTCCATTGTTGCTCCTTTTGTGTGATGATGATTAAACTAATTGTGCAACTATTTAGATTATCTTTTAGTCTTTGGTCAGGATGTCATAGCCGAGGTGTTCGGCCAACCGCAACCGGTATTGCTTTTGTGGTTTGCGGCGTCCGGTTTCCCACATGGCTATTACGTTTGGGCTGGCGACGCCGATTCGTTTGGCGAGTTCAGCCTGTGAATACCCGTGTCGTAGACGCCAGTATTTGATGCACTGGCCGATGGTCACCCTGTCGCTGATGGTCGCGTAGTCAACTGGGGTGTTGCCGATGTTCTGTCGTGTGAAGAACTGGCCGGTCTGGCTGTCCTGTTCCACGGTGACTTCTTGGCCGTTGATTACGGTTTTGATTCTGTTTTGCCTGCGCATGTTTCATCTCCATACGATGTGTGATATATAAATCATATCACAATGTTTTTGTTTCGCCAAACAGCTCACTAATGGCTTCGCGCCCATCGTCAGTCAGCGCGAACCGCCAGCAATGACGGTGCCGACCATTCACACCATCCCTATCGACACGGTACACATGACCGGAACGCTCAAGCTCGATCATGCGCGTCCTCAATCCCTGCGGAGTATCGTCATACTTCGCTAAGGCCGACATACGTTCGATTTCCTTATGGGAAAGCGGTCGCTTAGCCATCCAAAGAATCAACAGCACATGAACCTGTTGTTCGCTGAACATTACGCCACCGCCGTTTCAGCCGAGTGGCGGAGGAACGCGGCCATGCCAGCGGCCACAATCCACCCGGCCACCCACTTGACTCCGAACCGTACCCCGTTGATCTTGGCTGCCATCGCCCACACCGGAAGCGACACCCACGGGCTGAGACACCAGCCGCAATAGGCGAGTTCTCCGAGACTGTCCACGTAATCCTTGGCCCACGTGGGGAGCGAGTTGGACAGGTTCTCGGTCTTTACGGTCAGCTTGCGGCGGAGCGCGGAGAACATATAGCCGGGGCCGGGCGAGAGCTGTACGACAGTGGTTACGTATCCCGCCGTGATTCCAGCCGAAAGCACGGCAGTCCACCAATTGCCATTAGTCTTCATCGGTTTTCCTTTCCTCGTGGCGCCGCCAGCAGTGATACCGCTTGTCGTAATCCGCGTACAGGCTTTCGTAGAGTTGTTTCGCCTCGTTGGTGGCTTTGTCGTGGTCGAACCCGTGCTGTTGCAAGACGTATTGAGCGGCACCTACCCAGATGGAGCGGCGAACGTGTTGATACCAACGGTCGAACAGTTTGCCGCACACCTTGTCGTGCTTGTTGTCTCCGAGAAAGTCGGCAACGCTCTCCACCACGAACTTACGCAGAGTGTTTGCGGTGATATGGTTACGGTCGAACAGTTCCAGCACGTCGTTGGTTAAAATGCTATTCTTCATTGGGTTCCTCTTCTTCTGGTTCGTCATCGTCCACTAGATAATCGTCAAGGCTGATGTCTTGCGGCTCGAAGTAAAACAATCCATCCAATAAGATCATCGGGTAACGCACAGTTACCCCTTGGTCTTTGGCGATGGCGCGTATACCTCTGGCGGTGGGGCTTCCCGACAACACGATACGGAGCCTACGCCCCATCTGCTGTGCGTACACGTGGCACGTACTCAGATAACCGGCGTCCTTCCGGTTGCATGTGGGGCATCCGTCGAACAGGGCGAACATGTCAGGGCTTTCAAGAATCGTTGCAGCCTTCATCAGAACGTCACCCCCAGAGCGTCGGCCAGCACATCGGAAATATGAAGCGTGGCCAACTGGCGACGCTTATGGTTCTCGGTTTTTTCGGTGATGTCCTTGCGGTACACTGGAATGACCTGATGGCTTGCCTCTCCGACCACGCGCGGGTCAAACATCGAGAAAAACAGGACTTCCAGTGAATCGCACACCACGAAGTACTGGAGCACCTGTGCTTTGTATTGGTCGGGGATAAAATCGAAGCCGGTCGCCTTAGAGTCCAGAGTGTACTCGGGCAACACCTGTTCAATGACCTCGACCAGTTCAGGCTTGAGGTTGGCGATATGAGACCTCATGGCGTCCGTGTGCATTATCCACGGTACGACGGTCTGCAAATGGTAGGCGGAGCCGAGCGACTTGCATTCGATGGCCCACGTCGGCTTCTCAGTGTTCTCGTAGGCGTCTGGACTGCACGCGATACGGTTGTCGTCGTCACTCTCCCAGATACCGCAATCGTGGACGCAATCGACGGTGTTGAAGCCAAGCGTTTTGAGGGTGATCTGGATGTTCTCGGGTTCGAGACGGTGGCCGCGTTCCATCGGAGGTTCACCGTCCGCTGGTTCTGCCCACAGTTCCGCTAGGAACTTCCAGAAGTCCACGCCGACCTTAAGCCGCTTGTTTCTTGCTTCGGCGTCCATGATCTTATCGTCATGGTTCTGGGCCTTCGTGTAATACTCGTTGGCTTTGTCTGGCGTCTTCGCCTTCTTCGCTTGTTCCAACGCCTTGTCTCGGTACTCTTTAAGTTTTTCTACGTCGGTCTGAACGTAGTGTTCCAAGGCAAGTCCGCCGCTTTTGGTGCCGGTAATACGGCCCACTCGTTCGTCGAGCCATGCTTCGGTTTCGTGGGCTTGCGATACATTGATGATCTTCATTGATGTTGTCCTTTCGGTTGGGTGTGGGCGGGTGACGAGTCCCGCCCACAAGTCTTTCATGCTGAATATGGAATGTGATTACTGATAATGGTTTGTGTTCAACTCCTTAGGTCATATATCAAGCCCAATGCCTGATATATATAATATATCACATGTGGTGAGATTAGGCAATCAGCGACACGCAAGGACAGGCTCCAGCGCCCTAGTAGGACGTGGATAATCAACGGTGATTGATGGGTGTGATTGATAGGCTCACGCACAAAAGCCCGGAATATAAGAGGGGACTACTTACATTCCCCTTTCACGCCTCGCTTTCGCAGTCGGAAAGGTCAATGTCAAAGCAACGCGCAATATAATCGAAGTTCTCACGCTGCTCATCAGCCGTCAACGCCTGAACGAGATTATCCAGCAGCGTTTACGCGCCGAGCGAGTCAAGTAGCTTGTCGAAGGCAAGTTCGTTGTCAAACATTTCAGATACTCCATTCCAGCTCCCTTATTAGAACAAGAGAGCTCATAAATCGGTTTGTTTTAAGCAAAATCCCAAAAGTGCGCCAACGCGAAAGGCCACTTACATTCGGTTGACGGCGTTCATCAGACTGTTCAGGTCGGTTTGCGTGAGTCCATTCCATCCCCTGACCCGACGTTTCAGAGTGCCGTTGATGAAGTCTCCGCGCTCCGCAGATGTGATATTGTGCGCATCCATAGCCTTGACCAGATCGGCGTACTGTTCGGCGCTGATCGCACGGTCTGCGGTCTCGTAACGCTGCTTGGCATACGCTCCGTCGTCGTCCTTGTCGGGGAAGATGCCCAACACTGCGTAGAGACTATAGCGGCGGGCGTAAGTGATCGCGCTACCGACCTGCTGGGGGTCGCCGGTCACGAAGAACGGATAGGAGCAGACCACCATCTGGTCTGTATCATCGAAAATGATGGTTTCCACTGTTCCGATGGCCTGTCGCGTTTCTCCTGTGTTGTCGAACGTGACGCGCTGGCTGAATGCCAGACCGTACTTCTCGAAAACCGGTTTGATGGTTTTGAGTATCGTGGCGAGGTTGAGATACTTGTAAGTCCGGTTACCTGCCTGTGCGGTTTCGTCGGTGACGAAGTTGGGAACTTCGTTGAGAACTTGCATGAACTTGTTGCTGAGATTGTTGGTTGCCATCTCAGTGTTCCTTTCTGATAGTGTGATGATATATAAAGTATATCACATGTTGCGTGATATTACAAATGTGATTACTTGAGTTTGTGGACTAGGACCCTCACATGGAGGCATTGGATGTTGTATCCTCTCGCGAAAATGCTCTTGATAGAGAAGCGGCCTTTAGGTCCGGAGATGATGCCGTTGATTCTTCCATCGGGGCCGATGTAGGTCCACTCGACTTCGTCTATGCCTCCGGCTTTGTCGTTGCAACGGTCGATGATGTCGGCCTTCTTGCAGGAGGCTTCCTTGTCAAGGAACGCGGCGAACCTTGCGGGGTCATGAACGGAGGCGTAGCCATATTCTACGATTATCTTGTCATAGGCGCTTTTAAGGTTGGCTTGAGCCTCAAGCTTGCGATATAAGTCCATCTCGTGATTTAGCCGGATGGCTTCCCGCTTTTCCTTGTACTGCTTGTCGAGAGCCGGGACTTGTTCGACGAGGCTGGCTTTCCAGTTGTCGAGCAGTTGGTTGATGGGTTTCAGGTTGTTGTTCATTGTTACCTTCTTGGGGTATAAGCTCAAGCCGTTTGCCTGATATATATAATATATCACATGTGGTGAGATTAGGCAATCAGCGACACGCAAGGACATGTCCCAGCGCCCTAGTAGGACGTGCTAGGACGTGTGACTAGGACGCCCTGAATGGCGGAATAACGCCAACTAGGACGCTAGGACACTAGGATATGCATTAACTCAGATTGGCCATGCCTCGCCGTTCGTCAGATACACATTATCCGCGTACCCGTTATTAAACTGGATATTCAGAAGCCCGTACAGCAATGCCATACCGCCGAGATTGTACGCTTTCACGAAGGCTTCGAGGTAGTCTGGTTGATTGCCTTCAAGCACGTACATGGTGTGCGCCCACTCGGTCTTCCCGTTACGTTCCTCATAGTCCCGGAATGCTTGCTCGTACACGTCGGCGTCAACGTATCCGTAATCTCCGATACGCCAGATATCGTCTGTCTCGGTGTATGTGTCGAAGTCGCGGCATTCGGGGATTAGACGGTTATCGATGCTGCGAATCATGTCGCGGGCCTGATCGAGAGTGATTTCCGTAGCGTTTCCCATTTCTGTTCCTCCTTTGCCTTGTCAGAAGGCGCGGTATTCGAAGCCGTCAACGCCGACGAATACTTCTGCGACAGTGTGATGTGATTCCATCTGGGATTTCTGCTTAAAGGTTTCGTACAGCGTCGTGGAAAACTTTGTATAGCTTTCGCACTCCAGCATCTGTGCAGCCATCTGCTCCAGAGTCAGGTAGCGGTTCTCGTAGCAGAGCCAAGCGTATTCCTCCCATGTTTCGTTCCGAGCTTCC
>OIGD01002354.1_pt1 | contig 14865 bp, 8 predicted proteins | sample 1582211 | NCBI WGS metagenome assembly OIGD01 (sample SAMN04414078, study PRJEB24778) | human gut metagenome | material: faecal | host: Homo sapiens
CCGCACTGGATGAGGGCCTTGTAGGGCGTCAGGTCGACGGGGAAGTCCTTGCCGACGGCCACTTCGATCTGGAGGTCCTTGCCCGTTTTCTGGCGAAGCCAGCGGGGAATCTTGATGCGGCCGATGTCGTCCTTCTGCGGGTGATGGCTGCAGGTTTCGCAGATGAGCACGCGGTCTCCGTCTTCAAGCGAGGCAAGCGCGGCGGTGCCGCGGGCCATTTCGATGACGTCGGCCTTGGAGTAGGCCATCTGGATCGAGAAGGTGGTGAGCGGAATGTCCTCCGGCGTCTGTGCGGCGACGTCCATGATGACCTGGGAGTCCGCCATGACGAGCTTGGGCGGGTGGCGGAGCTCGGCGATGCTTTCGGCCACGCGGTCTTGCTGTACGACGAGGCACTTGGTATGAGCGTCGAGAAGCTCGCGGATAGCCTGCACCTGCGGCATAATCAGCCGGCCTTTCGGCGCCTCAAAGTCTATCGGAATTATCATGACCACCGTCGAATGAGCCGGTGCCAAATCGCCCAGCAGAACCGGCGCATTGATGAAGTCTTCGGGAACTGCCTTTATCAGAGCGGCTTTCAACTCGTTCAGCACCCGGTCGCGGCTGCCGCGGTCGGTCGAAACGACTTTGATGCCGTCTTCGGGACAGCCATACAAATCGCATTTGTTATAAACTTTAATCAGCGGCAGTTTGCGCGCTTCAGCCTCGCGGACAATTTCCTTCTCCTCAGTGCCGATTTTGCCGCCTTCGCAGACCAGAACCGCCACGTCGGCACGGTCCAGAACCCGACGGGTTTTGGCCAGACGTTCCGCAGCCAAAACGGTTTCATCGCCGAAACCGGCCGTATCCAACCAGACGACGGGACCAAGCGGCAGAAGCTCCTGCGCTTTTTCGACAACGTCGGTGGTCGTACCCGCAACATCGGAAGCAATGGATACCTCCTGACCGGCAATCAGGTTTAAAAAGCTTGACTTTCCGGCATTGACGCGACCGAGCAAAGCAATGTGAAGCCTCAGGGATTTTGGTGTTTGCAGCATATTATTTTACCTTTCAGAATCAGCCCGGCGGCTGATGTTTTTGATAATTTCGCCGGCAATCGTCAGACCGAAGACGGCGGTAACGGTCGGCAGGGACCCCATCGTCAGCCGTTTGCGGCCGTTTCTGCCACCGCTGACAACCGGATTGGCATCATTTTCATTATCGTCAAAAAGCGCGGTTGCGGGCAGTTTTACCTGTTCGTCGGAAGAAACGCAGACAATTTTGCCGATATCGACGCCGCGGCGTTTGAGACGCTTACGTACAAACCTTGCCAGACTGCAGTTTTCGGTACGGCTGAGCCGGCGCAGCCCGATGCGGGAAACATCGGTTTTGAGCGCCGCCCCCATAGAAGAAATAAAAGGGATGCCGTTGCGATACAGCGTTTCCATCAGACAGCATTTCGGGTTCAACGCGTCAATCGCGTCGACGACATAATCGACAGGTTCGGACAAAAGCTGCGGCAGGGTGTCGGCATTGACAAAAGTTTCGATGATTTTCACGTCACAGTCAGGGTTTATATCCAGAACCCGCTCACGCGCCACTTCGGTTTTTCTGCGGCCGACAGTGGAACTCAGCGCCAGGATCTGGCGATTGATGTTGCTTTCGTCAAAGACGTCGAAATCAACCAGCGTCAAATGTCCGACCCCGGCGCGGGCCAAGGCTTCCAAAGCATAGCCGCCGACGGCGCCGAGACCCACAACCATCACACGGGCGCCGCGCAGGCGTTCCATGCCTTCGTGCCCCAGCAGAGCTTCGGTTCGCAAAAATCTTCTATTTTCCAATGCCCATAAACTCCAATGCGTTGCGATACACTTGTCCGGCCAGCGTTTCCGGGGCACAGCCGCGAACGGCGGCAATCCGCCTTGCCAGTTCCGGCAGCGCCGAAGAGGCTACCTCCTCGTTCGGGAGCGGTCCCTGATACGGTCCGTCGGTTTCCAGCAGCATGCGTTCCGCCGGAACGGACTTAAGCACATTTTCCCGATGCCGGCTGCGCAGAACCGAATAACCAAATCCGGCATAACCGCCGCGGATCATAATTTTATTAAGCTGTTCGCGCGAGCCGGAAAAGGAATGAAAGACAAATTTCGGCGGCAATTTTGCCCAAAATTCCTCCAGCCAGGCGTCGGCGCGTACCGCATGCACGATCAGCGGACGACCGTATTTTACGGCTAACTCGATCTGACGGGCAAAGACTTCCGCCTGCGGCTCATACGCGGAATTTTTCAAACGGTCAAAACCGCATTCGCCGAGCAGCGCCTGCGGAAACCGTTGCAGATATTCGCTCAGCAAAGTTTCCCAGCCGGTTTCGGCCTTTTCCAAATACCAGGGGTGCAGCCCGAAAGCCGGAACGACGTAACCGGGAAAAGACAACGCCAGAGCCGCAGCCCGCTCCCAGTCTTCGGGATAAGACGACACGCAGACCATGCCTGCGACGCCGGCCTTCCGGGCAGCGCCGACAATATCCGTTGCACAGTTTGACTTAAAATCTTGCAAATGTATGTGCGTGTCAATAAATTGCATATAAGGACTTTCGTTGAATTTATATAGGATAATAAGACAGCCATGCATATTTTGACAAGACCAATTTTGGAAATAGACCTGAATAATCTGCTTAACAACTACAAAAGCCTCAAGGCATTGTCCAGACACGCACAGGCGGCGGCTGTGGTCAAAGACGACGCCTATGGGCTGCATGCAGACATTGTAGCAAAAAAACTTTATGAAGAAGGCGGCTGCCGCCATTTTTTCGTTGCACACGGAATTGAGGGCGAAAGAATCCGCAATCTGGTTCCCGAAGCGGCGATTTACGTTTTGCAGGGCATCGGCGAAGACAGCGTCGATTCTTTCCGCCGCTGCCGGCTGATTCCGGTCATCGGTTCGCCGGAAATGTTCGCCTGGTGGAAGGAAAACCGAATTGAGGGCATTAAGCCTGTCATTCAGGTTGAAACCGGACTGAACCGTCTTGGGTTCCGCGAAACGGATTTGGAAAAACTTTCCGACGCCGACAAAAACGAATTTTCGATGATTTTGTCGCATCTGGCCTGTGCCGACGCCAAGGAGCATTTTATGAATCAGCACCAGTTGGACAATTTCCGCCGCCTGAAAGAAAAATATTTTCCGAAACTGCCGGCTTCTCTGTCGGCTTCCGACGGAACTTTCCTCGGCGCCGAATATCAATGGGACCTGGTGCGCTTGGGAGCGGCAATGTACGGCATCAACACCGCGCCGTACCGCGAAAACCAGATGAAAAGCGTGGTTACGGTCAAAGCGCCGGTTCTGCAGATTGCCGACCTGCCGAAAGGCGATTTCGTCGGCTATTCGGCCACTTACCGGGCAACCGAAAACCGCCGGCTGGCAATTGTTTCCATCGGATACGGCGACGGCATTCCGCGTTCGCTGTCCAATGTCGGCAAAGTTTTTTTCAACATCTGCGGCAAAATCCACGAAGCGCGCGTTCTCGGGCGGCTGTCGATGGACAACATCATCTGCGACGTTACCGGAATTGACAACCTGCAGATCGGCGATCTGGCCGGCATTATTACCGACTATTATACGCTGGACGACATGGGGCGCGATGCCGGCACTATCAGCTATGAGATTTTATCCCGTATCGGCAAAAATACGCGTTATATACGGACTTATATCGGCGCGTAAAAAAAACCGGAGCCTTAGCTCCGGTTTTTTTTACTTATTTGCTTCTGGTTTTCAGATTTTCAAGTTCCTTTTGTTCCACTGCAATACGGTTCTTGACAATCTCCTGAGCCCGGCCATCTTCAAAACCGTGTTGTCTCAGCATTTTGTAGTGCTCATCGTAGTCAACATAGCGGAACTTGCCGTCATTATAACGGGCAACGCCGAGTTCGGCCAAACGGTTAATCTGGTCACGGCCGCCGGCCAACGTATCTTTACCCTCAAACAGCTTACCTGCCTTAGGGGATTTTATAATCGGCTGCGGCGTTTCGGGCTGTTCCGTTTCTTTCTGTTCGGGAAGCGGCTGCGAATTTTCATTCGGCTTATCTGCCACAGCCTGAACCGGCAGTTCATCCGGCTTAGTACCTTCCCGCGTAACCGGAGCAACCGTTTCTACGGGTTCTTCCTTAACATCGTAATAATCTACCAGACGTTCACTGGCACAGTCATCAAGCAGAAAACGCGAGCGGGTATTGATACCGACATAATTCGGATCCAAATTGCGGCCATACGGCAAATCGGTGCGCTGACCATAGTTATAACCGGTTAAACCCTTATGGATTTCGGAAACCTGCTGTTCCATCGTCAGCTTGGAGCAGCTTCCGTCACCGAGCAGCGCCCTCAACAGCTCATCGGCATCACCTTTACGAACATCAGCTGCGCGTAAAAGAATGGCGTGGGCAATCTGAGCATCGGAGGCGCTCGGAAATGCGGTACGAACACTCTCATCCATATGGCCGACGCGGTAAATCATCATTTCGGCCTTCAGAGCGGCTTCCGAACGGCTGACCTGACTGTTGGTCAGCAGACGGATAACGCTCTCCTTGCTTCTGGCCTCAACTTCGGGACCATGATAGAAATCATCATACTGAACGACGGCATCGGGCGTTTCGTGTTTCAGCGCATTATTATCGGCATTTTGATTGTCATTGCCGGGCTGAACCGCCGCGCCTTCATCGCCGTTTCCGTTCTGAGCGCCGGCATTTTCCGGGTTCGGTTCAGTGTGCGTATCTTCTTTTCCCTCACCTAACCATTTACCAAGCATATCACGTGCCCAGATGCCGCCGGCAAACGCAACGGCAGAACCCAAACCGATCAGCAAACGGCGGTTGCGCTCTTTTTTGTCGCCGGCTTTATGCGCCTCATAAACACTGGTGGCACTGCGGGTCAGCATTGCGGCACCGGACAAACTCATTTTGGCTATGTTGGTATGCTGTGTCAGCATTGTTGCCTGAGCAACGGTTTGCGCATCTCCAATATGGGTAAGAGCACCTAAACCTGCGGCACCAAAGCTCAACAATGATGAAGCCGTAAACAAACCCGCCAAAGTTGCTTCTTTTTTGTTTTGCTTTACAAACTTGCGGAAGCTGGTGCGTTCCTCTTTCGGTTGTTCCATATATTTATTGGTAAAGGGAACGACATGTTTTTTGAAGACATAAGTACCATAAACGACCATACCCAGCGGGCCGCCCATACCGGCGACAAAGGCCATGCCGATTGCCGGCGCCGCTTTTTCGGCAACCAGAGCCGCACCGCGGACGTATCCCCAGGTTTTGGGGCCAAATTTCTGTTCGCATCTTTCATCAAATTTCTTAATTTTAGCCTTGAACTTCTGAATAACGGGCAGACTGCCGACCGCTTTTTCAATTTTTTCGATTTTGCTGTCAATACGAGCGGACTCAACGGCCATAAACCCGAGCACGCTTTCCAAACGGACATGTGCTTTGCTCGGTTTGCTGCCGCCTTCGGCTTTGGCTAAAACGTCAATTTTGTTTTTCAGAACCTGTTGCAGATGTTCGCGATTGCCGTTATAGTGGCTGAAATCAACCGCGTTGCCGATAACAACCGAATAAACGGCCGAATCAATATTGAGCTTCAGACGCTCGACGTATTCCTCTTTGGTAACCTTTTTGCTGTCCATCATTTCAGCTTCGGTCTTGAGCTTGGCTTGCTCTACCAGCTCCGAACGGACATCATGCTTGTTGCCTTGTTCGTCATAAACATCCAAAATATTTAATGATGCACGAGAATCTGCAAAGGTTTTATCTTTTTCGTCCAAAGGATTAATTGATGACGACAACATCTCAAGTTGTTGCATATTCTTAGCAATATCTACAGCTTTGAGATTATCTGTTTCATTAACCACAATCGGGGTATCTTTGGGCTCATCTTTTACTTCAGCAATCGGTGCTTTGGGGGCGACTTCGGGGGCAACGTTTGCTTCGGATAAAATCTTCATTGCCTCGTCTTTGTCTTTTGTCCAAGAAATACTCTCCAAGGTACCATTATGTAAAATGCCATGTTTATCCAAATAGTGGATTTGCTCTTCTGTTAAGGGAATGCTCTCTGGTTTCTTTTCCGGAGCTTTTTTATTACTCTGCTCTTTTTGTTTGGCCTCAACAATTTTTGCGACTTCTTTGTCTCTGGCACGTTTGGAAACGCGAGCCGCAATTTCAAGAGCCTTTTGACCGTCTTTGGTCAGGTTATCATCTTTGTCAAAGCCGACTTCCTCGGCAAGCTCGCGCAGCGCGCCGGCGTCTTCCAGCGTCATTTGGGACTGAAAATCCTCAGTGCTGCGGGCATAAACCGAAAGCTTGCCTCTCGCATAACCGCTGACCAAACGAAACAGGCCGGCACTGTTTTCGTCGCCCTTCAAAACGGCATGCACTTCCACCAACTGGGCGAGGCTTAATTTTTCCATGCCGGAATTAACCATTCTTGCTGCTTCCTGAGCATTCATAATTCTAAACTCCCTGTTTAATTTTCTTGCTAATTGTGGGCATTATAGCACAAAACGAGCTTTTTTCAATATGTTTTTTGTCAAATTAGGCGATTTTTTTTGAGAAACAGACTTTACCTCTCAACACCCGAACTCCGATCGGCACTCCCCGCCGTACGAGACGTTTTGACCGACGTAATTTCATTATCGGTACAACTCTGCTTGAACTCCTTATAAAACTGTTGCTGTGCCGCGATCCGTTCTTTGATGCTTCCGCTGTTCAATGCTTTGTACAACGGGTGGTTTTCTTCAACCTCAATACGCAGAAACTGACCATTTGCCGTCTTTCCGTCGGGGTTAAGATTATGAAATTCCGTCAGACGGAAAGCATGCCCGTCTTTGTCTACGCCGACATACTGATTGTTACCCAGCTTGTCCTTGGCACTGAAGAACTGTCCGTTTTCCATGCCTTTCGAGTCTGCAAGGGAAACCGTCGCATAGCTGTCCATCTCCCTTTCTTTTCCCTCCTGGACGGCAATCATGGCCTGATCCAGTCTGTCTGTATTTGAACCGTGAGCCTCTTTTTCACTGTCTGCGGCATTCTGCGTAGGCGCCGGCTGATCCTGACGTTCCAAAGGATTTTCCAGCGTCCGTCTTTCCATGGCAGCCGTCCCGGTTTCGCGTTCCTGATTCTCCCGATACTGTTCGCGTTTGTTCAAGGCGTCAACCCTGGCTTCGGCATCGGCATATTTCTGTTCCATCAGCGGACGCGGCCCCTGCTCTCTCATTTTGCCGAGAAGTTCTTCGCGTTCCTTGAGCAGTTTCATGGCCGGACCATGATGTTTTTTATTGGACAAAACGTCTTTATAATATTCGCGCACGGCACGGCGGTCTTCGCCATAATCTCCGGTCATGGCCGGCGCATCGGTCTTGTCGATGCCGTAGCGTTTCAGTTCGCGGCTGATTTCGGTCACGCGCGCTTCCATTTTTTTACGGGCTTCAATATCATCCCCAAGCTGGTCACGTTCGGCTTTGGCCAATTTAATCTCTTTTTTGGAGAATTCCATCTGCTTTTTGACTTCCTCTTTCATGGCCAGAGCATGTTTATATTCGGCGTCAATACGGCGTTTGTTGTCAAGAGGCAGATCTTTGACCTCATCAACGTCTTTGCCGGTCAGACGGACTTTTTCAACGGAGGCCTTCCAGGCAGCCTCGGCGCGGGCGGCTTCTCGCTTGGCGGCAATCAGCGCCTTGCCGTCGCCTTTTTCTACCCGGTAAGGATTATTTTCGTCCTTATCCTTATTTCCGTCTTCGTTAACCGCTTCGGTCGTCTGCGGCCTGGCAAAAGTTTTGGCAAAAGCTTCGGCCTCTTCGGTTTTGCCGTCAGTGCGCAGCTGGCAATATTTCAAATACGCCTTGTTGGCCTCAAGCTGCCAGTCGTCCGCTTTGCCGTCCCGGAAAGACGTCATCATGCTCTCATAAAGTTTGCGGTCGGCTTCCGACATTTTTTCGACATCAAGCATTTTGCTGCCGGAAGGCTGCGTTTCCGGATTTTCGGTACGGACTTCGCCGTTTTTGACTGAACCGGTGCGCGGCGTACCGCCGTGTTCCTGCTCATTGGCAATGATTTTGCCGTTCGGGCGGTAAGAATAGCCGGTGCCGCCCTGCGCGCGGACATCGTTCAGATAATGGCCGGTGTTGTCGACGTTGGCAGCCGAGCGGCTGATGATTTCCATATCGGCTTTGCTCAGCGCTTCGCCTTTGAGCGCGCGGGAAAAGGTGTCGCGGATATTGGTGCCGTCAACGGTCATAATCTTGTCATTGGGGGCAAGCAGCCGTGCCTGCTCCAGCTTATAGAAAGCTTCTTCCGGATTTTTGATTCCGGCAGCCTTTAACTGTCCGTAAACCTTGTTCATGTCGACACCGGGATGGCGTTCGGCATTGCGGGCCAGCATGTTTTTCAGCTGGGTTTCGGAAACCGGTCCGGTTTCGGCGTTTTGGGCGGCAACGGAATTTTCCGGCGTTTCTTTGGCAAGCGGGCCAAGCTCTTCAACGCGTCTGTTCAGCAGTATCGCTTTCTGCGCCGGGGACATCTCCTCATAAACTTTCGGATTTACGCCCAGTTCATGCAGTTTGGCATCAAGCTGGTTTTCGTTCAGGCGGGAGAAGTCCGGCGTCTGCTGCACCGGTTGCGGCTGAACGCCGCTTACTTTCGGCGCCGCACCGGTAATGCCGTCCACGCCGTCATCATGGCTTGAAAAACGTTCTCTGAGCCAGCCAAAGGCCTTGTCGCCGTATTCGGCGGAAAACACGCCGACGGCGCCGGAGAATATCGAAATTCCGGCGGTCAGCGCCGCCTGTTTGTACAACTGTTTGCGTCTGGCTTTGTCCGGTTTGTTGAGCGCGGCGCGGAAATCCATACCGGCATTGGTCAGACCCGACGTTACGGATATGCTGCCACGAATGGCGGCTTTGAGCAGTTTGTCGCCGGCTTTGGCCGCAGCCGTATCGCCGATGGCCCGGCCGACCATGCCGACGGCATTCCAGCCGTGCTGAATGACGTCGCTGCCGCCGAAATAGGCGGAAACGCCGCTCAGAACAACTGACGTGGTAAGAGAGACAAGCTCTTTTTTGTTATTTTTCAGATAGTTCCAGTATGAACCTTCGAATCCGCTGTCCTTATAGGTTTTATAAGAAGTCTGAAACAGCTGGTAAGAGCGGTAAGCGGACAATGCCGCCAGACCGACGCCGCCGGTAGCGTATCCGACAATACCCGAAACCATGCCTTTTTTGACCGCGGGGTAAAGCCTGGGATATTTTTCTTTCATGCGGGCGTCAAAACCAAGCGCTCTTTCTTTCAGGGTTTTATGGCCGGTCTTTTCGGCGATGCGGTTATTGACGGCAACCTGGTTGCGGCTGTTGGCAATGATTACGGCTGTGGCGTTCGTGCCGCTCAGGCTATAATGTCCGGAGGGATACTTGCGTTCGATATAACCTCTGGCCGCAGTTTTGACTTTGTCGTTAAATTCCCTGATTTTCTTTTCGAGTTCTTTTTCCTCTTCCGGCGTCAGATTGTCCTTATGCGCCAAAAGTTCGGCATTTTCCGTTTGAAAATCGGCCAGAAACTGAGCCTTGAGCATTTCAAGCGCCATGGCATCGGCATGGCTGCCGATGGCCTGAAGCAGCCTTTTTCTTTTTTCAGCAGCACTCAGCCCGGCAAAAGCAGGATTAACCGCCAGTTCGGACTCGGCCTGCAAAATTGCCATTTCCAGCAGCTCGCGGCGAAGTTCTTCCTTGTCTTTGGCACCGTCTTCCTTACCGGCCTGCAAATCGACATGCTCAAAAAAGTCGGCAATATTGGCCATTTCGGGGTGGAGCGGTGTGCCGTCCGGTTTACGGGCGAATGCGTCGAAACCGGCTAACATGGCGTCCATTTCCGACAGATTTTTGTCAATTACCGGCTTAAACGACGGCGACAAATGCGTCAGGCCGAGCTGAGCGTCAAGTTCGCGCTTTTCGCGCTCCACACGTTCAGCGGCGGACAATTCTCCCGTTTCCGGGTTATGAACCGTTACGATTTCGGCTTCGAGATTCTGAATGCCGGTCAGATCTTCCGGCGCAACTTTTTCTTTGCCCTCGGCAAAATCCTTGACCTGTTTCTGCGCAAAGGCGTCAAGTTTGGCAAAAGCTTCGCCGGCTGCGCCCGGTTCGCCGCTGTGCGTTTTCAGAATACGGTATATCCGGGTCAGTTCTTCAGGACTTAAACCGTCCAGCCCTTTGTTAACCAGTTCAACGGCCTGCTGAAGTTCGCGGCGCCTGGCATCGGCTGCGTTTCCCTCACCGGCGCTGACAACACCGCCGGCCTGATTTGAATCGTTCAATTTCGTTTCGTCCACCATATTCGTGCCCTTATACGTTTATGACTAATTTCAGTTTAGTACAAAAATTCGAAAATTTCAATAATTTTTGTCAATAAACTTTGAATATCAGCACATTTTCGTCTTATTTATGAAGAGCTTACAGCAAAAAGATTAAAATTTATTTTATATGAAAGTTTCAGCCAAACGTGAGTACGCCGGCGCCAATCCGCACGGACGCTTATTCGCGCCCGAAACCGGACATGTCCTGCGGCATCATTTTGCCGGTTACCGAAGCCTGAAGTTCGGCGGCTTTTTCGTTGACAAAGCTGTTTTCCGGCTTGATTTCCTTTTCGGGCTTTTTAGGTTTGATTCGTCCGCTCATGCGCAGAATTTTGCGTTTTTCGCGGTACTTTTTCCGTTCTTCGGGGGTCAGATTGGAAACATTGTAATTGCGAACCTTGCGGCGGACGGCGGGCGGCAGCTTTTTAACATAATCTTTTTTGAGGTCAACTTCCTTTGTTTTGCCTTTGCCGTCGACCTTCATGTCTTCGGTAACGGCAGCAACGGTGGCTTTTTCCCGAGCCTCCTGGGACAAATCGTCGCCGATGACAACTTTGTTGACGTTTCTTTTTTTGGCCATTTTGAATATTTGCCGAAAAACATTCAAATCCGGTTCCTTTTCCGGCGCTTTGCCTTTTTCGTTATCTCTTTTTTCTTCGTTTCTCTTTTCCTTTTTGTGGGCGCCCACATTAATCATATCTTCAGAAGGCCGCTCGATTATGGCGCAATAATCATTGTCCTTCTGCTCTTTCACGCCCTCAAAAATTTTCGTTACAATCGCCTTTTCATCCAAAACCGTTTCGGCCAGAACCATATTGGCTTCGGCAAACTCCTTCCACTCTCTCGCATCCTGCGTCGTTTCGGCGGTTTCCTTGGCCAGCATGGCCTCGCCGATCTGGCGCTCGCGGATTTTGTCGGCGCTGTTGTCAGCAACGGCATGAAGTTCAATCTGCTTTTCGGCCAAATCGGCACCCAGCGCGTTCTCATCGGTTTTGCCTTTGTCCAACTCTTTTTCTTCGTTGGTCTTTTCGGCCGAAGTTTCCGGCGCCGCATAAGGCGCTTTGGCACTGCCGGCTCCGGCCTGTTTGGCCATGTCTTCCTGCAGCGACTGCATGGCTCCGGCGTCCATCTTGTGCGCGTCAAGAATCTGCGCCATCTGTTCCTGCATTTTTTCGGCCGCGGCCTGCGAAATGCCGCCGCCGGCAATTTCCTTTTTGTCGCCGATTTCCACGCCGGAAACGCCGTCCGGCTTATAATCCGTATTTTGTTCAAGCACCGGTTTAAGCATGGAAGCCTTAAATTCCTCGGCGCTCATACCGCAGCGGGGATCATAAATGTCCAGTTCGCCGGTGGTCGTATTTTTGAAACCTCTGACTTTGGCAAAGGCTTGCAGCGCTTCGGTCGAAGCTTTGCCTCCGTCGGCCGCCGAACCGTTCAGATCCCGGTCATTAATCAGGCCGTAAATAAGCTTGTATTCAGCAGCGTTTTGAATAAGCGCGGAACCGTCGGCAAAAGCCTTAACCCGGCCGGCGGTATAATCGCGCAGCTGTTGGCGGAGTTCGACCTGTTCCGGCAAAGACATATCAAGGTGCTTATCCACAAAACTAAGCTCCTTATAATCCATTGACTGCCAGTTATAGGTGTTTTCGGCCATTTGCTCCTCCATCGTTCAAGATAAGACTATTTTAGCAAATTTTAAGCAAACTGCAATCTTTTTGCGTAAAAAAGCCCCTCTTCCGAGGGGCTTGGGCCATCAGGAGTTGGTCCGATTGTTTTCCCAATATTGTCTCATCACGGCCGCCCGCGCTTCACGGTCGGCTCTGGTATTGAAATTGCTGTTTTCGTCATACTGATGATTGTTGTCACGGAACTCTGCCCGGCGCGCAGCTTCTTTCGCGCGTTCCGGCGTGTCGGCAACCCGGCTGCGAGCCGCTTCCAGCTGCTGCTGGCGAACGCCCTGATTGTGTCCCTCAAGTGCGGCCCGGGCTTCTTCCGGCAAATCTTTGGCTGCGGCATACAGCGGATTTTCTGTCATCAGCGGCTTGCCGTCCTCGCCTCTTTTGATAACGCCGTTTTCATCCTGTTCGAAAACCTTTTCGTTTTTATAACCGATTGTCTTTTCCGGCGCGCCTTTAATGGCGACGTCTTCTTTTTGGGCGTCTTTGGCGGCGACCATGGCAGCGGCGTAAGCGATAACCTTTTCTTTTTCGTCCGCAATGGCGGAAAGGTCGATTTCCTTGCCGTCGGCCAAATCCTTTTTGAACTGGTCAAGATGTTCGTCGTAGTTTTTCGGACCGGCCGGCTGCTCCTGCGCATTTTCTTCCTGCCGGTCAAACTTGGCATTGTATTCGGCCAGTTTGCGTTTGCTTTCTTCGCTCAGCTGATCTTCGAAACCGTTGGCGTCAATTTTGCCCTCCGGCGCATTCTGATAGGTAACGCCAAGTTCCTCACAGGCCAGTTTCAGCTTGGCGGCAAACTCCGGCGACATCTCGCCCGAAAAGTTAATGGCCTGATTGTTGCGCTTGGCGTCTTTAACCAGACCGAGGAAAACCGAATAATCGGCGGTTTTGCCGTCTGCGCCGGCAATGCTGGCGTGCTTCTGGTCAGAGTAGCGAACCTGACCGAGCTTTTTGTCGTCCTTGCTGATGTTAAGCGTCAGGCCTTCGGTATCTTCCGCATCGCGTTCGCAGTCCTGCTCATATCCGGCACAATGCTGTTTCCAGAATTTTTCCTTGTCGTCTTTCCAATCCTGATTTTCTTCCTCATTCGCCGGAACCTCTTCTCTTTCTTCGCCTTCGGAAACATTCAGCGGCTCGGGTTCCTGACGGTTGTCTTCCTGTTCGTCCCTCGGCTTGCTTTCGCCCTGCTCTTCTCTCAATTTTTCAGAAAAATGAGCTCGCAGTTCATCCTGCGTCATACCTTCATAAGCCGGATCCTTGGGATTGTAATGATACGTCTTTAAAATCATCGGGCCGTCCTGCGGAGCCAAACCAACCCGAATTTCCTTCCAGCCCGCCTTTTCATATTCTTCATTTAAATCCTGGCGCTTTGAAGCTTTTTCCCCTTCCGGGGTATTGGCGACTTCTTCTTCCTTCTTGGCAAAGTATTTGTTTTCGGCTTCGACGTCGTTGGGCAGACCTTCTTCCGGCGGATTTTTTTCGTCAACATTAATATATTTGGCGACCCAGCTTGCATAAACTTCCTTAATACGGTCAATTTCTTTCTGGTCGGTCAGCGCGGCAAATTCATCCGCCGTTTTGTCCGTACCGCCGAGTTTGAAGAAAAGGTCATGATAGGTACCCAAATTTACTGCTTCAGCCATTGTTCTGTCTCCCGATAAACGCCTTTAATTATGGACAGAATAGCACAAACCTCAAGTTTTGTCCATAATTTTGTTTATGGTAACAAAACTTTCATAATATATGGTTAAGATGTTGCAGATTATTTGAGGCTGGCCAGCAGCGGGGTAATATTAGTCATAAACAGCTTGACCGAAATGGCCAGCAGAATAATGCCGAAAAACTTCTGCAGCATATAAATAAGGCCGGGACCTAAAAGCCGCTCAATTTTTTTGGTGAGCTTGAGAACCAGATAAACAATCACCATATTGGCAAAAACTGCCGCTAATATGCTGATGTCGCTATATTGCGAGCGAATAGACAGCAATGCCGTCAGCGCGCCGGCGCCGGCAATGAGCGGAAAAACTACGGGAACAAAGGTCGCGTCTCTGGGCGCATCGGGCTGATCGTGGAATATTTCGATATCCAAAATCATTTCCATAGCCACTATAAAAATAATCAGCGAACCGGCAACGGCAAAAGACGAGATGTCGACATTAAACAGATTTAAAAACGCTTCGCCGACATAGAAAAAGATAAAAAACATTACCAGCGACAACAGCGCCGCCTTCAGGGCATTGATTTTCTTGCCGCGCTTTTTGAGCGTCAGGATAACCGGGATATTTCCGGTAATGTCAATTACCGCAAACAAAACCACAAAAGCGCTGATAAAATGGTGCCAGTCAAAATGTCCGAACATGTTTTTCTCCTTATCTGCCTTTGAGATAGCACATTAAATCCGCGAGTCAACAAAAAACGGCGGATTTTTTGCCGCCGTTTCGAAAAAAAAACGTCACTCGTCCAATTTGACCCTGATTTTTCGGCCGTAATAGCCGCAAAGCCGAAAAAGTTTGAAAATATCGGCGCAGAGACCTCTCTCTATTCGGTCTATTATCCAGCTCGGAACGCCGGCTTTCTTCTCGACTTTTTTAATGCTCAACCGGCGGTTCCGCCGTTCCAGCCAAAGGGCCAAGCCTAAGTCTTTCAAAAATTCTTTCCTGATTGCTGTTTTTGAAACCTGTTTCATTTTATGTTCAACTCCTTCACGTTTTGTTAAAACAAAACCGCCTTTTTGGTCAGAAAAGGCGGAGGATGTTGAAAGCTGTACACAGACAGTACGCTTATTCGTCCGCAAAAGCGGCTTATATTGCGTCATCCT
>OIGD01002361.1_pt1 | contig 14811 bp, 10 predicted proteins | sample 1582211 | NCBI WGS metagenome assembly OIGD01 (sample SAMN04414078, study PRJEB24778) | human gut metagenome | material: faecal | host: Homo sapiens
ATAAGGTCAACGCTTTTTGGAAATATACCTTGGCAGAAGCATAGTTTTTCTGTTCCAGGTTCTTTTCGGCCAGTGTTTTGTTTTTATTGTATTCGGCCAGTCGGGCTTTGTATTTCGAAGAATGGATGATTTGCTCGATCTCTCCGAGGCGTTTACGGGGATAATCTTCGCCCAGGTTAAGTTGATCGGCTTCGGAATAGCGTAGTTTGGCCGCACTGTAGTTTTCGTTTTTGAATGCCTGGTCGGCTTCGGCTATGATCCCGGTGTATTTGAGTTTTAAAGTGTTGATTCTTTCTTCTTCCTGGCGTTGTTTCTCAGCTTCGTCAGCCTGTTGCTTTTCCAGGGCTGCCAGGGCTTGCTCGGCTTTGCCGATCATATTCCGGGGATAGGCTTCTTCCGATTTTAAGGCCAGTGCCTGCCGATAAGTAGTAATGGCCTGGCGGTATTCCTGGGCTTGATAGGAACGGTCGGCTTGGGCGATTGTTTTTTGATAGGTAGCTTCGGCTTCGGCTAATTGCTGTTGTGTTATAGCTTCCTTTTGGGCGATCTCTGCCAATAACCGGTCGATATTACGGATTTGTTCCTGGGGATAAGGCTCTTTTGTCTTGATTTGTTTGGCTGAGGCATACTTTTCTTTAGCCGCCGGGTACTCTTCCCGGCTGAATAAGCTGTCGGCCGCAGCGAGCAGTAGCCGGTAGGTTTGTTCGTTTTGAGGTTCGACACTCTTTCGGGCTTCTTCCAGTTTTGCTTGTTCCTGAGCTTCCGCAATTTTTTGTTTCACCTCTTTGTTGCCGGGCTTCATATTTTGAGCCAGGGTCCAGCTGTCGATGGCTGCCTGCCAGGCTTTCCGGCCGAACGATTCCAGTCCTTTATTGAATAGTTCGGCAAATTTCCGTTCCTGTTCGATGGCGGCGGCATCCCGGGCAGCTAATTGTTTTTTTACAGCTTGTTCGGTTTGGGCGATCCGGTCTTTGATTTTATCTGAATACGATTTGTCGAACGTAAAATCGTCCAGTTCGGCCTGATAGGTCAGTATGGCAATAGGCTGATCGAATATGGATAGATCGATTTTTTCGACACTTGGCAACAGATTGATGATCAACTTGACGGGAGGAAAATCGGGGTTGTTTTCAATGCTTTCTTCCGGTACTTCGGTGTTGATGCTGATAATTTTGGTGATATAACCTGTTTTTTCGAAAGAAATTTTGTAGTCGGCATCGAAGGCGAGTTTCAAATCGAAATGTCCTTTTTTATTCAGCACCTGTTCGTCGAGCTTATTCCCGTTTTTGATTACGACAACCCGCGTTCCTTCCGGGCTGTTATTTGCAATAGCGACGTTGCCGTTGATAGCTGAATGCTGGGCTACGACAAACGGAGAAGACAATAGAATGCCAAGGAGTATAAGCAAGTTTTTCATGTCGGGATCGAATTATTCCACAGTGAGGAATGCTACACATACTCCTGCAAAAATAATAAAAAAGAAAGAAAAAAGCCCCGTTGCCGGGGCTTTCTGTTATTTTTTCAGTTTCAACTGAGCTCTTTCGATATATTTTTCAATATCCCGGCCTTCAGGCGATGCCGGATATTCCTGTTCGATTTGCTCGTAGACTTTTAAAGCTCCGCTGTAGTCGTTGGATTTCTCTAAGGCTAAGCCGTTTTTCATCAGGAAAGTAGGAGTTGAAAAATCGTTCGTTTTAGAAGCTGCAGCCTTTTTGTAATTTTCAGCAGCTTTCCGGTATTCTCCTAATTGCATATAAGCATCTCCGATATTGGCTTTAGCTAAGTTGGACAATAACAAATCGTCCGAAGAGAATTTTTCCAGATATTGGATGGCATTCTGATATTCGCCCATATATAAATAAGACAATCCGGCATAATATTTTGCCAGATTACCGCTGGGAGTCGAGCTGTATTTGTCTGCTATTTCGATAAACCCCAGCACATTACCGTCTCCGTTCAGGGCCAGATTGAAAGAATCTTTTTCGAAATAGTTTTGCGCTCCGAAAATCTGGTTGGCAGCTTCTTGGGCATGTGGTTCAGCAATGAATCTGTTGTATCCGAAATATCCGGCAATAATCACTACCAGAACAAGGACGACATTCACAATCATTTTTTGATTTTTTTCAATAAATTGTTCACCACTGGTCAGGGCCTCTTCCAAGTGCTCGAAACCATCCTCGCGTTTTTTCTGTTCTTTTGACATATCTGTAATGTTATAAAGGTTACCGTGTTAACACCTACCGGCTATGCCCGGTTTTACATTATTCTTAATAGCCTGCAAAATTAGCTTTTTTAATTGAAAATCGAAATATCCGGCAGTTTTTTTCGGTCGACTTTAAATAAGCCATTGATTTGGGCGTGTTTTAGGTGAAAAAGACTAATTTTGTCCTGAATTATGAATGCCGGATAAGGAATAGCTTGTTAAATGACACTGAAGGAGTTAAATATCATCAACTTTAAAAATATCGCAGAGGCGACCCTGACTTTTACTTCCGGTTTCAATTGTTTCGTCGGAAATAATGGGGTTGGAAAGACCAATGTCCTGGATGCTATTTATCACCTTTCCATGTGTAAAAGTTATTTTAACCTGCCTGATCTGCAGAATATCCGGCACGAAGAACCTTTTTTCGTTGTGCAGGGAAAATACGAACGCGGGGGAGAAGAACTGACGGTTTATTGTGGAGTGAAACGGGGGCAAAAAAAAGTGTTTAAGAAAAATCAGAAAGCTTATGATAAGTTGTCCGAACATATCGGACTGATCCCTTTAGTAATGATCTCACCCGAAGATTTTATCCTGATCGACGGAGGAAGCGAGGAGAGACGCAAGTTGGTGGACGGTATTATCAGCCAGTGCGACCGGGTTTACCTGCATCGGCTGATTCGTTATAATAAAGCACTTACTCAGCGGAATATGCTGTTGAAATCGGCTGCCGGTAAATTTCTCGATCCTGAAATGCTGGAAGTATGGAACGAGCAATTGGCCGAACATGGAGAAGCGATCCGCCAAAAAAGAATCGCGTTTCTGAAGGAATTCCGCTCAGTATTTCAGACTTATTATGAACGGTTGTCTCTGGGGCGGGAAGAAGTATGTCTGGAATACAAACCTTCGGTAAAAGAGGGTGATTTCCTGACGGCTTTGAAACAGGCTGCCGACCGCGACCGATTGTTGACTTACACGACTGTCGGTATTCACCGGGATGATCTGGTTCTGAATATCGGTGACTATGCGGTTCGTAAAATCGGTTCGCAGGGACAGAAAAAGACTTTCCTGATTGCCTTGAAATTAGCACAATACCATTGGTTACACCAGATGAGTGAGGTGAAACCGCTCTTGCTCCTCGATGATATTTTCGATAAACTGGATGCCGACCGGGTAGAACAAATCGTGAAAATCGTAGGAGGAGAGATGTTCGGACAGGTCTTTATCACAGACACCAATCGCGGGCATATCGATGATATACTGAGAGCCCAGGCGGTGGATTATAAGTTGTTTACAGTTACCGGAGGGGAGATTTCCTGATTTTCCGGTCGCATTTGAGATTTAATATTATATTTGCAAGTAATTTGAAAAAGGGAATTCGGTGCCTTGTTTATGAAAGAGGGGAAAACAAAACAAATCGATGAGCTGGTCGACCAGGTGCTTCGTAATATGGGCCTTGAACAGAAATTTAAGGAGCATGAGGTTTGTATGATCTGGCCGGAAGTTGTGGGGCAAATGATTGCCTCCCGGACGAAAAGTGTCCGGGTGATGGATGGCAAGCTCTTCGTCTCTTTCACTTCTGCCGTCGTGAGAAATGAAATTATGATGGTCAAAGAAGGACTGATCAGAGCTCTGAACGAAAAAGTCGGAAAAGAAGTGGTCAAAGAAATGATCATAAACTAATGGATTTACGTAGGAAATAATATGAATCTGATAGACTCGAACGATATATTGAAAGCCTCAAAGTTGAATCGGTTTGGGGGGAATCTGGGCGGAAGCCTGGTGGCGAAGCTGGTGATGTATATCATGCGGCTGAATAAAATCAACAAGCTGTATTCCGATGTATATAGCGATAATCCCGAAGCTTTTCTGGACCGATTGATCGAAGCCCTGGGAGTGACGATCGAAGTGAATGAAGAAGATCTTCAGAAAATACCGAAAGAGGGAGCTTTTATCACCATTTCCAATCATCCTTTCGGTGGGCTTGACGGGATTATCCTGATCAAGTTGTTGAGTAAAATCCGTCCCGATTATAAGGTGATGGCTAACTTTCTGCTGAAGAAGATCGTACCCATCAAAGATTATTTTTTAGGCGTGAATCCTTTCGAGGGACTGAAAGATATTTCGAGTGCCGGGGGATTGAAAGAAGCTTTAAGGCACTTATCGGAAGGAGGGGCGTTGGGGCTGTTTCCTGCAGGAGAGGTATCTGCTTACCAGGCCGACTCGAATTCGATTGAAGATAAAGCGTGGAGCCGTTCTGTGTTGAAGTTGATCCGGAAAGCCGATGTGCCGGTGATCCCGATTTATTTTAAAGGTTCCAATAGTATGTTGTTTCAGATACTCGGTATGATTCATCCGATGCTGCGAACGGTGAAATTACCTTCGGAACTCTTGAATAAGAAAAACCGGGTAATTAAATTACGGGTAGGAAATCCGATTTCTGTAGAAACTCAAAATTCTTTTGCCGATCTGATACAATACGGTAAATTTTTGAGGGCAAAGACTTATCTATTGGGATCTTCGCTCGAAGTGAAAAAATTTTTCCTGAAATCCCAGAAGGCGGAAAAACAGGTCGAACCGGTAGCAAAGGAGACTCCCGTGGAAATTTTACAAAAGGAAATTAAAGATATCATGGAAGACTATCTGTTGTTTTCCATGAAAAATTATACGGTTTATTGTGCTCCCACCATGAAAATTCCGAACATCCTGAACGAGATCGGGCGTTTGCGTGAACTGACGTTCCGGGCTGTCGGCGAGGGCACCAACCGGAGTATCGATCTGGATGAATTCGATTTATACTATTATCATCTGTTTATTTGGGACAACGATACCGACCGGATTGTCGGGGCCTATCGGGTGGGAAAAGGGAAGGATATCATCGACCGTTATGGGATAAAAGGATTTTATATCAATACTCTGTTCAAAATCCGCAAGCAGATCATGCCTGTATTGTATGAGTCGATCGAATTAGGACGTTCTTTTATTATCGAAGACTATCAGCGTAAACCGTTGCCCTTATTTATGCTGTGGAAAGGAATTCTTTACTTCCTGATCAAGAATCCGGAATACCGCTATCTGATCGGGCCGGTGACGATAAGCGGGAAATATTCGGAGGTTTCGAAAGAACTGATTATGAAGTTTATCATCAGAAATCATTGGGATGCCGAGTTGGCCCGGTGTATCTCTCCCCGCTGTAAATATCGGGTAGAGACTCATGATCCCGATGTGGATGTAATGGTGGAAGCTTCGGGGGATAATATCGCTACGCTGGATAAGTTGATCGGTGATATAGAGCCTTCGAGCGATAAACTTCCTATTTTATTGAAGAAATATATTTTATTGAACGGGCGTATTGTCGGTTTCAATATAGACCCTAAATTTAATATGTGCCTGGATGGTTTGTTGATTCTGGATTTGTTCGATGTACCTATGAGTACCATTGAATCTTTGTCGAAAGAGATCAATGATGATACGATTTTGAATCGTTTCTCTTCGGATAATCTGGAAGTATAAGTCCGGATTATAGCGTTTATAAGGTGTATTTTAACTTTGAAGAGCATGTATGATGTTGTTTATATTTTCAGAGGAATACTGATCGGACTGATGGTGTCGGTGCCACTCGGTCCGATGGGTGTACTGATTATACAAAAGACATTACAGAAAGGAGCTTTAGCCGGTTTTGTCGCCGGAATGGGAGCGGCCTGTGCAGATCTTTTTTATGCTACGGTGGCGGCTTTCGGATTAGGATTCGTGATCAATGTCATACAGACTCACGAGTTGATCCTACAGATCATCGGGGGAATTTTTCTGATTATCGTAGGATTGAAAATCTATTTCGATAATCCCTTGAAGCAAATCCGGATGAAAAAGCGGGTCACTAAAAAAGGGTTGCTGGGTGATTTTCTGACCCTTTTTTTTCTGACTGTTTCTAATCCGGTGGCTATTGTCGTTTTTATGGCTGTCTTTGCCGGTGCTTCGGTTTTCGGAGATGATCCTTCGTATCGGATCGAATTGTTTGTTTTGTCCGGCGTGGTGATCGGCGGTGGTTTGTGGTGGTATACGCTTTCGACGCTGGTGAACATTTTCCGGAAGAAATTCCGGCTTCGGGTATTGATCACCATCAACCGGGTGTCCGGGGTATTGATCACCGTGTTGGGAGGCTTGGTGATTTTAGCTGCTTTCGAGCCTTTCCGGTCTTTGTTGCCCGCAGCCTGACCTATTTTTTCACTCTGTTCTGAAAGTGTAGGGAATCTCCCCACGTATCCAGTTGTATTTCGCATCCGCTTCGCTTGACGCTTTCCATCAACCGGCGTGTCGATTCCTCGGCTCCTTCATCCATGCCCGGCTTATTCTCATAGAGGCGGTAGTTGCCCCGGTTGCCGAGGGGAGTGATATTAGGCATGATTACGTTGGCACCGATTTCCAGCGCTTTTTCCCGTCCCTCCGGGTCGATTGCCTGTAAAGCTGTCGTCGCGGCGATATTGATATCAGGCATCAACAGCCGGAGACAACTGACCATATGCAGTCCTAATCTTAAACGTTCCTGTTGGGAAGGAAGGGCTTCCCGGTATCGCCATAGGGGAGTATCCCGGTGTTCCAGATAAGGTCCCATACCCACCATGTCGATATCCATCGATTTCAAAAAAAGCAAATCGTCGGCCAGATCTCCGGTCGTTTGAAAAGGAAGTCCGATCATCACTCCTGTACCGGTTTGGTAACCGCAACGCTGAAGGCTGCGGATACATTCCAGCCGGGTGTGAAAATCATGGAGCTGGCCGGCAGGATGAATTTTTCGGTAGAGTGATTCGTTCGAAGTTTCGATCCGGAGCAGATAGCGGTGAGCTCCTGCATCGAACCATCTCCGGTAGGTGTCTTCGGTTTGTTCTCCCAGCGAGAGAGTGATCCCCAAACGCTGGTTACTCAGGTGTTTGATCTCCCTGACGAGCCGTTCGATGCGTAGGATAAAAGCCGGATCATGGCGTTCGCCACCTTGTAACACCACCGAACCATAGTGATTCCGGTAAGCAAAGATAGCTGCTTCGACGATTTCTTCATCGTTCAGCTCGTAGCGCTGGGCCTGGCTGTTCGATTTCCGGATCCCACAATAAAGGCAATCTTTGATGCATACATTCGAAATCTCGATCAGGCCTCGCATATGAACGCCGTTCCCTATGGTCGCATCCCGAAGCTGTCGGCTATGCCGGAATAATTCTGCTTCCGTTGTATCCCGGCAATCCAACAACGCCACTAAATCTGTTTTGCTAAGTTCCTGTTTTCCCAATATCGTTTTTACCTCCATAGTTGTCTCTTTGACGGTAAAAATACAAAAACAAAAGAGAATCGGTATATTTTGAATTTAATTTATATTTTTAGCCGTTGTTTTGACTCGAAAATTTCGGTGTCGGTAGATTTTTTATCACTTTTGCAAAAATAGAATCGGTGAATAACTCTTTTAAACGGCAGACTTGGGAAGTATAAACGAACATATTATCCGGGATTTTTCGGTAGGACAGGAAAAGGCTTTTCGTATATTATATGAAAAATATGCTCCTGCTTTACGTTATTTTGCTGCGAAATATGTCGAGGAGGGAGAGGTGATCGACGATATCGTACAGGATGTGTTTGTTTGTCTATGGGAGAAAAGAGTTGATTTTAAAACAGAAGAAACGATCAAAGCTTTTTTGTATAAGGCTGTAAAAAATAGTTGTCTGAATACGATCCGGCATCAGGGAGTGAAAGATCGTTATGCCGAAGTGGCTCTCCACGAAGAAGAACTGGAATCTTTTTGGGATCATATCCTGGAAACCGAATTATTCGAATTATTATTAGGAGTTTTCAATGAACTTCCTCCGGCTTGCCGGGAGGTATACCGCCTGAGCCTTGAAGGGAAAAAACATGAAGAAATAGCCGAGATCCTTCAGATTACCGTAAATACCGTCAAAAAACATAAGAATAATGCCAACCATTATATGCGTGAGCGCCTGAAACATATTCTTTCCTTACTGGTTCTTTGTCAATTTCCTTAATAAACCACAGGGACGGGGCATGGGGCTATATTTCCGGGTCGATATTGCATGACCAATCTTTCGATTTCTGTCGGGAATCATTGAATTAAAGATTATTCTACACAGGTCTGGGGGCTCTCGACGGGCATGAAGTGAGTCTCGGCAAACTGAAAGTTTTTTAACAAAAACTACTCGTCGGCTTAAATTTCTGCAACCCTTGCAACTTCTATTTTTTAGTTAAAATTAAAAAAAATGACTTTTTATATTACACCAAAGCAGGGATTGCGTGTTATAATAGAAACAACCTGCGATTGAAGTGATGAATATTAAAACACAACGACACCTGAGCCGATTGATATTCCGTTATCTCCGGGATCGATTGAATGAAGAAGAAAGCCGGGAGCTTGAGCGATGGCGTGCTGCATCTGAAGCACATGAACTTCTTTTTCGGCGTTTGTTATCCTCTGCCCATTGGCAACGGAGTATAGGTCGTTTTGTGAAAAATGAATCCGATACCCAATCCGAATGGGAGATCATCCGGCAAAGAACAGTTGGTCGGGACAGAGGCAAGAGAACGATCCGCTGGTATCGTTATGCCGCAGCTATCTTTCTCCCTTTATTGATTGCCAGTGGTTATTTTATAAAATTGAGTCGTACTCCTCAAGAAAAAACGCTTATTTCAGTACCTTTTATTCCTGGGAAATCCTATGCCGTGCTCGAGTTGGCCGACGGAACGAGTATCGATTTGGGGGAAACAGCTGTCCGGGGACAAATACAGGGGGGACATTGGGAGGTGAGGTCCGATTCTTTGAAATATTGTGAAGAGGGAGTAAAGGGAGGGGAAGAATATCATACCTTAAAAGTGCCCCGGGGAGGAGAGTATACTTTGGTTTTAGCCGATGGCTCGAAGGTGTTTTTGAATGCCGAATCCAGCTTGAAATATCCTGTACTTTTTTCGGGCGATCTGCGCAAAGTGAAATTGGAAGGAGAAGCTTATTTCGAGGTAAAACGAAATCCGGAGAAACCGTTTGTCGTCGATATCGGCGGTATGCAGGTCAACGTGTTGGGCACTACTTTCGGTATCAGGGCTTATGCCGATGAAAGAGAAATTCGTACGACCCTGGTCTCGGGCCGGGTAAATGTGTCGGCCGGGAAACAGGTGTATGAGTTGAAACCTTCGGAGCAAGCTGTGTTCGATAAACAAACAGAGGCCGTGAAAGTGGCTGCTGTGGATACTGAGTTGTTTGTGGGTTGGAAAGACGGACGATTGGTGTTCGATAATTGTTCATTAGAGCGGATTTTGAAAGACTTGGGGCGTTGGTATTCATTCGAGGTGTTTTATGCCACTTCCGCAGCAAAAGAAATACCTTTTTCTTTGAATATCCGGAAGCATGAGAAATTTGCTCAGGTGCTGGAACTAATGCAGAGTACAGGAAAAATACAATTCGAAATAAATAAAAATACAGTGATTGTCAAATAATACAAAGGCAGTGCTGCTAACACTGCCCTGAAATTCATGTTCATTTCTGCTGCTAACAGATAATGAGCGTTTGTTGAACTTTAAATACAAAATTATGAAAAAAAAGTCTTTATACCCTAGTCCGGGGTGTAGAAAAATCATTCATTTTTTAGTGATGAAAGCGAGCTTTATTTTTTTACTGCTATTGACCTTGCAGATAAAAGTAAATGTCTATGCACAACAGTTGCGTTTGGACCTGAATTTACAAAATGTAACCCTCAAAGAAGTGATTCAGGAAATCCGCCGTCATTCTGACTTTAGTTTTGTGTATAGTGATGCCGATTTGGTAGGGATCACTCAACGGAATGTACAAATGAAGGATGCAACGATCGAGGAGGTATTGAAAAACTGTTTACAAGGGACGAAGCTGGTGTACGATATTACGGATAAGACCATTATTATCCGTAAACTCGATGAGGTTACCCAGACGAAACAGGTACAGGTTATCCAGGGACAGGTAACGGATGTCCGGGGTACACCCTTGCCTGGTGTAACCGTACGGATCAAAGGAACCCAGCTCGGAGTCTCTACCGATGTGAACGGTAAATTCCGTTTCGAATTGCCCGATACGAAAGAAGTAGTGTTGGCTTTCTCTTTTGTGGGAATGAAACCCTTGGAAGTCCGGTATAATGGCCAGAGTGACTTGAAAATAAAGTTAGAAGAAGAAGTAGCCGAAATGGACGAAGTTGTGGTAACCGGTATTTTTAAGAAATCTCAGGAAAGCTTTACCGGTTCGGTATCGACAATTACGGAGAAAGAACTGAAATCTTTTCGGGGACGTAATTTATTATCTACGTTGAAAAATATCGATCCGACCTTCAATATTATCGAAAACAATGTCTATGGGGCAGATCCGAACCATTTACCGGAAGTACAGATCCGGGGAACTTCCAGTTTACCGACGGTAGAGGACCTGAAAAATGAAACGAAAGTAGATTTGAATACTCCCTTGATAATCCTGGATGGTTTTGAGATCAGTCTCACCCGGATGCTGGATTTAAACGACGAGGATATTAGTTCTGTGACTTTGTTGAAAGACGGTTCGGCTACCGCGATTTATGGATCCCGGGGAGCTAATGGAGTGATTGTCATCGAGACTAAACAACCCGAGGCTGGAAAATTGAGGTTGTCTTATCGGGGAAGTGTGAATATCGAGGTGCCTGATCTGAGCGATTACGATGTATTGAATGCTGCCGAAAAACTTCAGTTGGAAGAGAATGCCGGTTTGTATAAAGACGAATGGGCCCATATAGAAATGGCGTTGAGGAAAAGGCAGGCCAGAATCAAACAGGAAATAGAACGGGGAGTCGATACCTATTGGTTGTCGAAGCCTTTGCGTACGGGTGTCGGTCACAAGCACAACCTGCGTTTGGAAGGAGGTGGGAATGACGGCTTCCGTTATTCTGCTTCTGTTCAATATAACGATATCCTGGGGGTGATGAAAGGGTCCGACCGGAAAACCTTTAATGGAAATATTAATCTGATGTACCAGCAAGGAAAATTATTGTTCCGCAATAACCTCGAAGTCGGATTGAGTGAATCGAATGAATCACCTTACGGATCTTTCGATCAGTATGTGAAACTCAACCCTTACTGGCGGGAACGCGGAGAAGACGGTAAAGTGTTGAAAGAACTCGAACAAAAAGGAGATTTTTGGACTACAGCCCCTGAAAATCCGCTTTACAATGCTACGCTCGATTTGGTCGATAAAAAAACCTATACGACTATTACCAATAATTTCGATGTAGAATGGAAACCCTGGGAAGGCCTGACCTTGCGTTCCCGCATCGGTTTGTCGAAACAGGTGAATGATTATGATAATTTTAAACCTGCCGACCATACCAAATTTAAGGATTATTCGGATGAACAGATTTTCCGTAAAGGAGAATATATCTATTCTTCAGGGAAAAGCTTTAGTTATGATTGGAGTCTGACTTTAAGCTATTCCCGTAACTTTAAAGAAAAACACGAGCTCTATGTCGGTTTGGATTACAATGTTGCTCAGGAAAAATCGCATTCTTATACTTTTCAGGTAGAGGGTTTTCCCCAATCCAATATTAAATTTTTGTCGATGGCTCTTCAGTATCAGAAAGATGGAAAACCTACCGGATCCGAATCGCTCAACCGGCGCATCGGTGTGACGGGGAATGTGAACTACATCTATGACAATCGTTATTTCGCCGACGTGGCTTATCGTATGGACGGGGCCTCCCAGTTCGGTAGTTCGAAACGTTTCGCTCCCTTTTATTCTTTCGGTATCGGTTGGAACATCCATAAAGAAAAGTTTATGGAAAATGTATTGTGGCTGGATCGTCTGAAATTACGCGGCTCTTATGCAGTGACCGGATCGGTGAATTTCGATGCTTATCAGGCCCTTGCTACTTATGAATATTATACCGACGATCGGTATCGGTATTGGTTTGGAAGCCACCTGCAAGGTCTGGCCAATGAGGACTTGGAATGGCAGAAGACCGACAAATGGAACTTCGGATTGGAAGTCGGAGCATTCCATAACCGCTTGAAAGTGACAGCCGATGTATATACAAATCAGACTAATAATTTGTTGTCTGAAATGTACCTTCCCTTGACGAATGGTTTCCCTAGTTATACGGATAATGTCGGTAAAGTGAAGAATAAGGGAGTTGAAGTTGCTTTGTCAGGATATCCCATCCGGAATACGGAAAAGAATATCATTTGGTCGGTATCTGCCAGTTTTATTCATGAAAAGAACGAGATAGTCAAAATCTCCGAGGCATTGAAAGTGGCCAACGAGGAATTGGAATTACAAGGCGGATCTAACCCGAATTTCATGTATCGGGAAGGAGAGGCTTTGCGGACCATCTATGTCGTCCCTTCGCTGGGGATCGATCCCAGTACCGGACAGGAATTATTCGTCGACCGATTCGGTAACATCACTTTTGTTTGGGATGCCCGCGACAAAGTGGCTTGTGGGGTGACCGATCCTAAATTCAGGGGAAATATCAATACCATGTTTACGTTCCGTGACCTGAGTGTGAATCTGTCCTTCGGTTACCGTCTGGGCGGATCCCAATATAATTCCACCTTGGTCGACCGGGTTGAGAATGCAAATACCCGATATAATGTAGACCGGAGGGTGTATAAAGACCGATGGATAAATCCGGGGGATCACACTTTTTTTAAGGATGTCAGAAATACGCAGACAACTCAGATGTCTTCCCGTTTCGTGCAAAAAGAGAATACCCTCGAATGTCAGAGCATACAGGTAAAATACGATTTCTTACAGCCTTGGGTGAAAAAACACCTGGGGACTCAATATCTGTCTCTCTCTTTCAATACGGATAATTTATTCCGTGTATCGAGTATCAAACAGGAAAGAGGTATTGCCTATCCTTTTTCCCGGAGGTTTACTTTCTCTCTTTCAGCAACATTTTAAAATTTCAGCAATATGAAAAGGACGATTTATTATATGATAATAGGCTACCTCCTCTTAGGAACCGGATGTAGCGATTGGTTGAGCGTCAATCCGAAAGATAAAGTCGAGCAAAAAGAGATGTTTTCGGATGAAAATGGTTTTAAGAATGCTTTGATCGGTAATTATATTATGTTGAAAGACAGCAAGCTGTATGGTAAAACGTTGACCATGGAGTTTTGTGAGAATCTGGCTCAGCATTGGAAGACGAATCCGCAGGCAATCGATGGGTATACCGCCGCTTATGATTATAAAAATACTGAAGTCGAAGAATTGATCGAAGAGATTTACGGAAAATTTTACAATACGATCGTCAACATCAATAATCTGCTCGATTATGTGGATAATGGGGTTTTGACTTCAGATATGCATGACCTGATCAAAGGAGAGGCATTGGCGATGAGAGCTTTCTGCCATCTGGATATTTTGCGGCTGTTCGGCCCGATACCGGGTGAACAGACAAAAGACAGGATATTGTCTTATGTACGTACGGTATCTAAAAATTATCATGAAGTAAATACCTGGGAAGAGTATGTGGGCTATCTGGAAAAAGATTTGAATGACGCCGAAGTTCTGTTGAAAGAAGTGGAAGAAAAAGGGATGAACGATGAATTTTTCAGTTATCGGCAAAACCGATTGAATTATTGGGCGGTGTTGGCATTGAAAGCCCGGTTCTATCTGTGGATTCAGGATACTGAGCGCCGTCAAGAAATCTCCAGAAAAGCCAAACATGAGACCCTTGGTATACGATTCTTTTCTCCCCTCCGGAATCGCACAACTTACATCTACAATCTTTTTTATATCACTCTCTTCGATCAAAAATTTGGAACGAATATATTCAAACGTATTGCTCACCAGGATCTGTGCAAAATAATCCATCTCCATGGCTGCTGTCCGCTCCATATTATCCTTAAGCGCACCTTCATCGATTGTTCCATCAGGCTTTTTCACAGGCCTGCTTTTAGCAATTAATTTTCCTCCTTTTCCAAGGATTGCCGCTGGAAATATCGTGTGCAGGATCCCAGTCCTATTTAATACCTGATTCTTTACCCTTTCTCTTTCCGGAATCGGAAGAAATGAAGCAAAATAACATAATGCCTCTTCTTTATCAAGATCTTCCAGTTGGCGGAACAGTTCTTTTACAATGCCGCTGGCATCCTGTTTATCACTCCATACCATCATCTCCGAAAGGGAAGCTTCTTCTATCTGTGCTATTTCCTGCAACAGTGCCTTTCTTCTTCCGTACCTTGTATGGTCTTTAACAACTGAATAACCTCTTTCAAATTGTGAATCTTTCTCATTGAATTTCCTTTGGAAGAGGCCCCGGCATATTCAGCCTCCATCCGGACAGCCTGAATCTTACGTCTTCGTATCGCAATCAGTTTAGGTTCAGTAATACACTTTTTCTTCAGCCAGTTATTTTTTCTGCAATAGAGTTCTTCCAACAGATCACAAAACTTACCAATGAGCGGTGCATCGCAGCTATTATCATCGTAAGTTTTCAAGATATTTTCCACATAAGGGATCAGATATCCTGTATCCACTTTTTCCTCCATGGCAGTTTTTATCAAATATCCAATTTTTGCGTGGCTGCTGTTATCATACTCTTCTAATACTTTTATCAGCAGATTCTTTC
>OIGD01002365.1_pt1 | contig 14784 bp, 10 predicted proteins | sample 1582211 | NCBI WGS metagenome assembly OIGD01 (sample SAMN04414078, study PRJEB24778) | human gut metagenome | material: faecal | host: Homo sapiens
ATATTTCCCTCAATAAAAGGATTTGTCTTCTTCAAGTCATGAATCAGATTTTTAATTTCCAGTCGTTTCGAGCGGGTTTCCTCATTATCGCATGTTGTACAAGTGTCCGTAAATTTGCACGCACACTGAATAAACTTCAAATCATTGTAGTCGCGCCACGCCTTAATGTCATCTTCACGAACAAGATACAACGGACGAATCAACTCCATCCCCTCAAAATTTGTGCTGTGAAGTTTCGGCATCATCGTCTGCGCCCCATAGAGCATTCCCATCAAAATTGTTTCGATTACATCGTCGTAATGATGCCCAAGTGCAATCTTATTGCAGCCAAGTTCTCTCGCAAAATTATACAAATGACCTCTCCGCATACGGGCGCACAAATAACACGGCGATTTTTCAATATGGTAAACCGAATCAAAAATATTCGATTCAAAAATCGTAATCGGCACATGCAGAATTTTCGCATTGTTCTCAATCACCTTGCGGTTTGCCTCGCTGTAGCCGGGGTCCATAACAAGAAATTTTACATCAAATTCAAACTTGCTGAAACGTTTCAAGTCCTGAAAGCATTTCGCCATCAACATCGAATCTTTTCCGCCGGAAATGCAGACCGCAATTTTATCTCCCGGTTTTACCAATTCATACTGCGTAACCGCTTTCGTAAACTTCGACCAGATATTTTTCCGGAATTTTTTATGAAGACTCCGCTCCACTTCTTTCGCCTTGTCAACAGCAGCATCTTGTTCTTCCATTTGACGAAAACGTGCCAAAAGCCACGAAGTGTAACCGCCCTGAAGGCTCACGGCATCGAACCCTTCTTCACAAAGTTTTTCCGCAACACCTACACTGGTCTCGCCTCTGCTGCAGCAAATAACAAGTTTTTTTGTCTTATCTACCTCAGGACTTGCCGAAATTTCATCTTTATCTAAATGCAACGCTCCATCTATGGCACCTCTAGCCACTTCCTGCTCACCGCGAATATCAACAATCTGATAAGTTTCCGGGTTCATTGCAAATAATTCATCTACTGTAATACTCATATTAACGCCGCTCACTTTCCGTCTGACACAAGTCTTTAACCACCTCACCGGCAATAATAAGCCCCGCAGCCGAAGGTACAAATGCTGTACTTCCCGGAATATCCCGGCGCTCCGTGCACTTATGCTTTGCCCCCGGCGGACAGATGCAGTTTGTCCGGCAGCTGATTGCCATGTCCTCAATCGGGCGTTTCGGCTGTTCTTCCGAATACACCACCTTGAGTTTCTTCACACCGCGTTTCTTCAACTCGCGCCGCATTACTTTTGCCAGCGGACACACTTTTGTTTTATAAATATCCGCAACACGGAAACCGCTCGCATCTAACTTATTACCGGCACCCATACTGCTGATAATCGGTGTATTTGTCTCCTTCGCACGCAAGATTAACTCAATCTTTGCCGTCACCGTATCAACCGCATCAATCACGTAGTCATATTCCTCAAACGGAAATTCTGCTGCATTTTCCGGCAAAAAGAAGCACTTATGAACATTTACGACAGCATCCGGGTTGATATCTAAAATTCGTTCTTTCATGACATCCACCTTGTACTGTCCAACTGTTTTCCTCGTAGCAATAATCTGCCGGTTCAGATTCGTCAGACAGACTTTATCATCATCAATCAAATCAAATGTAAACACGCCGCTGCGAACAAGCGCTTCACATACATAGCCACCGACACCGCCAATTCCGAAAACCGCCACTCTGGCATTTTTCAAGCGTTCCATACCTTCTTTTCCCAACAATAATTCCGTTCTTGAAAACTGTGTCAGCATCTTAGTTTCATCCTTTTCTTATCGCAACTGTTTCCGCATCTGTAAATACATTGTATACCGGGTTAATTCGTACAAAATACTCCGAAAGTCCCAGTTTCTTTCCAATATTTGTTTTCAAATCTTCCTTGTTTTGATCTGTCAGATTATTATAAGTAATCGGGTAAACCGATCCAGGCCCGCTGTTTTTCCATGCAATGCACTGAATTGCGCGTCCCATGCCGCTGAGTGTGTTATTTTTAATCGAAACATTCACACCGCCACTCACCAAAATACCACGGGTATCACTTTTTCCTTTTTGCTTTACATTGGAAATAACATTGTTCTCCAACACAGAATCTGACCAGTTCATCACGCGTACCGGCGAATCCCAGAGCATATTTTCAATGCGGTTATTTCGCAAAACAATGTTCTTATGATAAATCTGCTCTTCACCGTTGGCACTGTATTTATGAGTTCCAATCGCACGTCCCAGATTCGAGAATTTGCAGTTTGCAATTGTCACATTCTGATTTGGTGTCTTGTCATACGTGGACCAGTCATTGTGGAATCCCTGCGTTTCGCGGTCAGGCGTATCCAGATTGATTGCCTCTTTTACATAATCTGAATTTTTCTTCACATTTTTAAAAGTACATCCGGTAACCGAAACATTTGCAGATGCATCCATTTCAATAAAATGTCCTACATTTACATTTTTAAAATTAATTTTTTCAATCGTCACGCCATCATTATGTGCTACATCAAAAGCAATGCCGTATTTCATGTATTTCATGTCAATTGAAACACCGCCTTTGCCGACAAAGTGAATGTTTTTCTCACCATTATAGGCACTGTAAACGCCTTTCTTTTTCGCATTTGATGGGCGAATCAACTGGAACAGCGTAATCGCTGCCGGCATCTTTTTCTTATTCGTCTTCGTTCCTTTTACAATTTTAACGCCCTTTTCAAAAATAATCGTAACATTCGATGGCACATGAATGGTATTGGTAATAGTGTACGTTCCCTTTTTCAAAATAAGCGTTCCTTTTCCTTTTTTCTGGAATTTCTCCATATAGGAACGAATGGTAAAATACATCCTTGTTTTTTTATTATATAAGGAAGATTTTGTAAACTTCGATGCTTTCAACGGCTTGCTTTTAGCTGTGATTTTATACACCTTGCCCTGTTTATAATCTTTCGCTTCCGTTTTTACTGTGCAGACGCTCATGGCAAGTACAAAAAAAAGTGCTGCCGTCAGCATATGAAGTCCTATCTTTTTTCCTTTTTGATTTCTCATGTAGTTCATCCTCTCTTTTTGACTTTTTATACAAAATCTGCTATCGTGTAAGATAGTTGCTTAATGTTTTTACGGTTGACAAGGAGATAACAATGTCAAATTTACGCTCACATCTTACCAAAAGCGATTTTATATTAATTTTATTTTTATTATTCATCGGCATCGGCATTACCGTCTGGATTTATTATCCAAAATCCACACCAGCCTCAACCGTTGAAGTCCGCGAAAATGGAAAATTGATTCTATCCTTACCCCTGTCAGAAAACACAAAACAAACGATTCGCTGTACAGACGAAGGAAGCAATCAATTCCTTATTCAGGATGGCGCCGTTACTATGACGGATGCAGACTGTGGTGACAAAACCTGTGTCAAAACCGGCCCAATTAAAGAAGCCGGACAGTCGATTGTCTGTCTGCCGCACCGTCTTGTCATAACCATTACGGATTCTTCTTCGGATTCTGCTCCGGATGCTATTGTACGATAATACCAAACAGGAGGCTTATATGAAACCGCACATCCACACAATCACTGAACTTGCTATTTTTACTGCCATCGCTTTCATATTCAGTTATATTGAAAGTCTTTTTCCGCTTCCTATCCCATTTCCGGGAATCAAACTGGGGCTTGCTAATCTGGTTATTGTACTTGTTTTGTACAAAAACGGCTTCTGCCAGGCGCTTACCGTAAGCATTGTACGAGGACTGTTAAACGCTTTTACCTTTGGCAGTCTGTTCGGATTTCTATACAGCCTCGCCGGAAGCATACTTAGTCTTATTATTATGAATTTGTTGAAAAATAAAACCCACTTACACATTTCCACTTTCGGAGTTAGTGTTGCAGGCGGAATTACACATAACATCGGGCAGTTTGCCGTAGCCGCATGGCTTGTGGGGCCTTCTGCCATCCTTCCTTATTTTCCTTTTTTGTATTTCTCCGGCTTAATTGCCGGCGGTCTGATTGGTGCCTTTGTTCTGCTTTGCCGACAAAGAATCCCTCTCTTTAACAGTACGAATTAAACAGCATACCGCTAAATGCAGATGCCTGATAAGCAGTTCCAATATCGCTCTGATATAAATGCGCATAACTATAAACTTTCTTATCCACATACTCCATCGGATTCATACTCATCTGTTCTGCTTTCGATGCCAAATCCGTAATAAATTTCTCCGGTACTTTTATCTCTGCCTCATCTGAAAATGACAAAAAGCCATCGGAATCAATCGCAATTCCGGATTCAAACAATTCTGCCGTGTGTCCCTCCACAAGATAGCGCAGCTCACCACCCGGTCTCGACGGCTTATGATTTTCCTCGCCATACTCGTCACTGCGTTTGAGCAGACCATTGTACAACGACAAGACGCGGTTCATGTTATCCTCCACGTCCTCACTTCGCCCATTAAGCACATCCTGCGAAGCTTCCGAAAGTTCCATCGACATTTCTTTCACATTCAGCGCATACGCCTGCGTGTCCGCAGAAAGTTTCACCATAACAAGCGGATTTGCATTATTCAGGCTGACAATGCTTTTATATTTATTTTTTAATTCTCTTTTGTTGTGAATACTGTTTTTTGGTGACACTTCCGGCAGGAAGCCCCCAAGATATAAATTATATGCCGCTATCATAACCATCACGCCTTCCGTGGCTGTTCAAATTTCTTCTCTTATGTGTAATCATAAGTCTAATGATTCATTATCATTGTAAATCATTTTTCTGCAAAATGCAAATAAAATCTCCTTTTGTCCAAAAGCAGAAAAAGACACCGTTTCAGACCACGATGTCTTTTTCTTTTCGTATATTACACGATATTTGCTTTTTTGCCAAGTCCCTTTCCCTGAAACAATTTCCGGTATTTTTTTAGTTTTTTCTTTGGAACCTGAATTTTTAATTTAACATTTGTTTTTTTGAATGCCTGCTTACCGACCTTTGTTATCTTTGTTGACAAGACCTTTATTTTCTTTAATTTTGACATTTTGTAAAACGCTTTTTTGCAAATTCCGGTTACGGCATATTGATACCCTTTATAAGAAACTGTCTTGGCTATCGTAATACTTTTCTTTGTCTTGTTTGCCACTCCGAGAACGGATACCGTCTTTACCTTTCCGGAAGACGTTGTAATTACATATTTCACCCCACCTTTTTTGATTATGGTTCCTTTTTTCGGAAGTTTTGTCTTTGCGGCAGGTGTACCGGCAACCGGCTGACTGACACCTGGTTCTTCTGTCTGTTTTGGTTCTTCTGTCTGTTTCGGTGCTTCTGTTGGGGCAGCGGTTGGTGTTGCTGTCGGAAGCGGTGTTGGTGTTGCATCCGGCACTGACTTTTCAACAAGTGACGTTTGTGCTGTCATAAGTTCAACCGTACATTTTTGAACCTGTTCCCCGGTTACCGCCGGCGTAATTATCGCTTGTTCACCTGCCAAAATTGCATTTTTTAGTGCAGTTGCCGATACCTCTTCATACTTGGCTGCATCAATTTTTTTCGCCTTATCTAATTCATCCTTTAGAAAACCAACCAGCTCGTCTATTGTCACAAATTCTCCTGTCATAACGGCATTTTCCGCATGCATAACAAATGAAGAACCATCCAGTGCTTCCTGCTTTCCATTTACCTTAAAGGAACCTATTTTCAAATAGTATCCTTCATCTGCCTTTACACTTACCTTTACAATGTCACCAGCATGATATGTGGATTTTTCTCCACTTATCTGACCATGCTTCGTATTTGTATCCATGGAAACTTCATATGCTGTAATCATTTTATTATACACAACATCTGCCCAGCGTTTTCCGTGTTCAATCAAACCAAGTTTGCTCAGATGAAGATTATCCGTGTGTCGATACTCACCCTGTAAATCATCGGTCGTTGGTCCCACAAAAATAGTTTCATCGTTGCAGGCCGCACGCTGGGTCTCTTTCATGGATTCCATTTTCTTCGTATTATTGTAATTGCTCCATGCATAGGAAACCTGCGCAATGCACCAATTCAAATTATATCCGGCATCTTCTCTTGTCTGTGCAATTAACTGCTGTAAAGAAGCCAGATATTTTTCGCGCTTTGTTCCATCCGTATCAGCCTCTCCCTGGTGAAGCAAAAAAGCACGATACCCATATGGCTTCAAGTCATTAATTGCATTTTTAATTGCAAAATAATGTTTTGTACGAAGTTCCTCAATTTTAGCAGAACCAACACCCGTTGATACAAAGCCAACCGGAACACCAGTCTTCTGTGTCAGGGCGTCTCCCATGGAAGGCCATGCGGAGCCACCGCCATTACCGGTATTAAATCCACTTTCACTCGGCTGACTGTCCTCACAATGCTGCCACGTGTTAGTATTCGGATTATATGCTGATACTAAATCTGATTGAGCAGTTGTTTTTTCGCCTCCAAAGTTACAGGAATTTGACTGTCCACCGGTAATAAAAACTTCACCGACTCCAACTTTTTCTACTGTTTTACTCTCACTTCCTGCGTTTACAATCAATGTATACCAGCCACCTCCGGGTACATTTGCAATACTTCCTTCATATGTATTACCTTCCCCTTTGGTTAAAACCGCCGTTTTTCCTAATTCTTTATCTCCGTCATAAAGTTTTGCCGACACCTCCCCGGTTCCACTGTACTCAATAGAAACCTTTACGTTGGCATAATTGTTATTGTCCCTTTGATAAATTGCGCGCTCGGTAGGAATTTTAACCTCCAATTTTTCCGCCGCTTTTCCCGACTGCGGCGCAAAACAAATCCCCGCCATCATTGCCATCGTAATCACCGACCATTTCATGATTTTTTTTAATTTCATTAATACTCTCGCTTTCCTTTGATAACGAAAGAGACCTGCAAAAAGAGCAGGTCTCTTTCATCGCAAATACTATTTTACAAATGTTATCTTAGTAATCGTCACAGAGCCTGCGTACCCTGCCTTTCCGGCATTGATTACAACAAACGGTTCTGTACCCTCTTCTTTTTTCACATTGGAAAGATTTACCTCAAAATATCCTTCTGATGTAACACCATACTTAGGATCTGTTACATCTTTACCATTCACTTTATGACCAACAATTCCGTGGAATTCGAAAGTCGGATCGGATGCTGTAAATTCAATCTGGCATTTTGAATATTGCTTAAAATCAATATCACTCGGAAGCATAACTTTTGCTGTTGGAGCCCACTGTGCCAGTCCGCTTTCCACATAACTTACAGCCTTTGGAAGTTCCGACACAAGACTATCTTCTCCTGCTGTTACCGACAGATACGTAAATGTTCCTTTAAATCCGGCAGTTCCTGTGCCTACATGAACATAAACCTTATCATCCGCACCGATTTTCTTCATGTCATCAGCAGTCAATGTTAGATTTACCTCGCCGCCTGTCTTGCCATAGTAATCTTTAATTGCCGGGGAATTCCATTTGTCACCGGTCTTTAATCCAATGTTAAATCTCTGTGTATCTTTTACGTCAGTATCTCCTTCCATCGCTGTGTACTTTATCGAAATAGTTGTTCCTTCTTTACTCAATTTTGACTTATCAATCTCAAAAATTCCCATAGAAGCATACAGAGCAAATCCATTAGGTACATACGTATAAGATGCACCTGCTCCTAAATCATCACCTTCTAAAACAAGGTCAGAAGCGACTACCGTAACATCATATTTGTCATATGTAACAATGCCGGTATCGGTTGTAATTGTTGCTTTAATCGTTGCCGTTCCTTCTCCAACCGCCGTTACTGTTGCCGATGCGCCACTTGCACTAACCGTTGCTACCTCTTCATTGGAGCTTGTCCAAACAATATCACCGGTTACCGCACATCCAGTAGTGCTTACACTGGCATTTAAATCAAGAGTATCTCCCTCTTCCAAATCAAGTCCTGCCGCACTTCCTGTCGCTGTTACCACAACCGCAGCACTTCCGCTTGCCACACCAGGTGTTGGTGTCGGCTCTTCCGGTTCTGATGGTGCAACTGTTGGTTCCGGCACATCATCTTTTCCCATAAGAATAATGGAATAAATATTAAAATTGCGATTTGGTAAATCGTCACCATCCGTATGATATGCATTGTATTTCAAGCGAATACCGTAAGCAAGTGTTCCCTCTGCCAAAGCAGCTGCCAAAGCATCACTAATCTGGAATTCAAACACTTGTGCTTTACCGGCTTCTGTAATAGCACTGTACTCACTGTAGCCATCAAATACGTCAATTCCACCACCCCATACATTTGCCGGATTGCTCTTAAGCAATTCACAAACAACAGGTGTATCTGCTGCATCTGATGACGCTACAATACGAATGGATTTGTATTTGGATAAATCAATTCCGGACTTGTCTGCATTGGTCCAGTATGCTACACCACCACCGCTAAATTCTCCGGTCGATGTATAGCTTACACCATTTCCTTCATAATAAGTAATGGTATCTTCCAATACTGAATTCTGACCGTATTCATTTTCTTTTGTCAGGTCAATTTTAACATCGTTTTCACCAAGATCCGGAAGTGGCATTGGTGTCGGTGTTAAAGTTGGCTCTGCCGACGGTTCTTCTGTCGGCGTTGCAGTAGGCGTTGCCGACGGTTCTGTTGTTGATGTTGCAGTCGGTGTCGCTGTTGGCTCTTTTACCGGTTCTTTTGTTGGACCATTCGTTGAACCGTTTGTCGGTTTGTTTGTGGTCTTAGCCGGTTCTGCGGTAACAACAACTTTTTTGGCACTGCTTACTTTCACCGTAATCGTCTTTTTCACTTTTTTCTTTCCATTCTTCATTTGAACGGAAATTTTTGCAGTTCCTTTTTTTAAACCTTTAATTGTTGCTCCCTTTTTGGATTTCTTTGTGAGTTTAACAATTTTGGCTGCTTTTTTTGTTACTTTCCAAGTAACTTTCTTTGCATTTTTTACTGTCACCTTTTTTGTTTTCCCCACTGTAACGGAAACCTTTGTTCTACTCAATTTTGGTTTTTTTGCTTTTGCATCAGCAGATACGCCCGACATCTGCGGCACAAGCAGGGCAGCTGTTAATAACAGTGTAAGCCCCTTTGCACGAAATACATTTTTTCTCATGCTCTGATTCCTCCTTTTTGACTTTTCCATCAAAACCCCAAAAAAGCAAAATACTGCCATTGTTTTCACAATGACAGTATTTTTAGTTATAAGAGTTTGTTTTGAGGGAAAGTAAATATTGATTTACTTGAGTATTAGTATAACTCACTTCCTGCAGCAAAGTGCCATTACTATCTGTCATCTGTGTTATACTACCCAAATAATCACGACAAATATAATGCAAGTTCCAACTACCATTCTTTTTTATCAGCACAGCAGGAGCGGAATAAGCATCGCCTCCCATATAAAGCCGTTCCGTGTCTCCCGCCGGAGGGTGAACGACTTCATAACTTCCGTTTAGGTAATAACGAAGAATTTCTGTTTTATTATTCCGGGTGATATCCATTTTTACTCTTTCTCCGGATCCGTTATAAGAAAATAATGCCGTATAATTATTTTCGATAATGGACGCCGGTCGCTCAAAAGAGGTATAAGTCACTTGCTGCTTACGAGCAGGAACAGCATCTCCTATCAATCCGAGTCCGGTCACAGCATACGGTTTACTGGCATTATCATAAGAGAACACACCGACATCACTCTTTGAAGCCAAATTGCCATTCGCCAAATAGGAATATACATTTTCAGCTTCAGCAGAAGGTGTAGCTACCAATGATGTGGCCATATAGACCTGGGTCAACCGATTCAGATTATCATAACGGAATTGTTCAAACTTATTATATTTGTTATCCCCGCGCCCCTTCAAGTTTCCTGTAACGGGATCAAACAACGTTCCGAAATCCTGAATAACAGCCCCCGAAGAAGTAACAGCTTTTCGAGTAGTCGGGAATCCATAATCATCATAAGAATAAGTTCGATTCAAAGGACCTGTCGATACAGCTGTCGGATGCCCGAAAGCATCTTCAGAAAGCAATTTCCAAATCGAATTTTGTCCATTTTGCTTTATTTCAGTCAAAGTTCCATTTTGATAAGCATAATTCTCGGTAATAGCATTACCTCCGGAAGAAAAATTATAAACTTTTGACTCTGGCAAACCTGTTGTAGAAGAATAGTTGTAACTGTATTGGAACCAATAACCATCTACTTCCTCACGATTACTGGACAACCGCCCCAATGCATCACGTACATAAGACTTGGATATTCCATTATCAGAACTTTCACTTTCAAGACTTCCATACTGATCATAAACAAAAGTTGTTTCATATTCAGACAATGTTCGTTTAGTCAATTGACCGAACTCATTATATATCATAGTTTTTTCCTTTCCGTTGGCATCTTTTTCATAATTGATATTTCCAGCATCATCATAACCAAAAGTTTTTACGCCGACACTCGGATCGTTTATTTCAGTCTGCCGACCATATTTATCATAAGAGAAACTTGTCGTAACATTTCCTGATACAGTTATTGAAGAGGGCTGTCCATCCGGACGTAGTTGATAAGAAATGGAACCTCCGGGATCATTCGTTCCTATTAATTCATTTTTTGCATTATACGTCCTTTTTATTGATATTCCATTTTTCGTTTCCGTCACACTGGCTCCGGAATAAGCATACGCTTCTTTTCTCCCCGAAGCATGAGTAACTTGTTCCAACCTTCCGTATACATCATATTTATATATATCCCATACAGAAGGTACGCTCCCTTTAAATGGCAAAGAAACCTTTTGCAAACGACCGGCATTATCATACACGTTATCCACAAACAAAGGTGAGCCATCAAACCGTATTTGACTTGTACGGAGTTCAAGTTCACGAGAATCATAATAAACAGTTACAGTCGGTTCCCCTGATGTTTCTTTCGTCAAACTATAGACGCCACCGGCAATCGTACTCCATGCACGGCTAATAGAAGCATACGTTCCATCAGGATAGTCTGTCTTTTTCAGTCGTCCTAATCCGTCATATTTATATGTTGTAATATTCCCTCTCACATCTTCTGTGGAGGCAAGTAATCCCAATGCATTATAAGTATATGATGTTGTCAATCCCATCGGATCCGTTATTGATGTTTCATATACACCATTCAATGAATATTGATGCCTCGTTGTCAGTGAAATAGACGAAGAATAAGGCTTCAACGCAGAAGTCAATATATTCCCGTACTTATCATACGTATAAGTTTCTTGTGAAATTTGGTTCTGGCCTGTATTTGTATAGATCGTTTTACTCGATATCTGATTATTGGTATTATACTCATATACTGTTCTATCAGTCCAACTCGCACCACTTCGCATAGTCTGTTTTGCAATTGATGCAGGTAGTCCGAGAATCCATTTATCCCCTGTCATAACATTCTTAAAAACAGAAGTCGTCGTTTCAACTAAACCACTCCCATAATCTCTCACTACTGTCTTCGGATTTCCATATTCCAGATTTGAAACAGTTTCTGTAATAGCCGTACCTTTCAGGTGGTCGGTTACTGTTTGTTTACGGATATAAGGATAAAAAATCTTTCCATTTCCAAGAACTGTCGCATACTCATTCGCTGTTGTTTGAATAGCCACCCCCGTTTTAGTTTCACTTTTCTGTTCTATCACACAAGGATAATAGTGAGTATTATCGTAACCATATTTAGTCACGGTATTAATAGCCGTACTGTTATTTTTTGCTGTTATCTCTCCAAAACCAAGGAATCCTTTTCCTTGCTTATGTATACGAGGATTTTTATATGAATAAGTAGTATAGTCGCTATAGTTTGTTCCGCTTACGGTAGCACTGCTTACTACATACAATGGAAACCTGGTATTCGTCAACGGAAACGAAAGATTTTCATCAATACTACAAACACCACTCTTCGTAATGGGCAGATAACTAAACGAAATATATTCTCCAAGCCCGTTAGTAATGGATTTAGCCAACAATGTTTGTTCGTCATCAAATGTATGAATCACATAAGAATCTACAAAACGCGCACAACAGAATTCAGATCTTCCATCTCCATTAAAATCCGCAACAGGGAAAAGATAATTCTCATATTCATAAGGAACCTCAAAATTACTTGGGCTTAGTATCGTTGAATATGTTTTAGTGATAAAACCGGTTCCATCATATAGCCCGACCTTCATAACAATTTTACCATTAATGACTTCCATGTGAAAAATATCAGATTTTCCATCTTTATTAAAATCACCGATACTTACTTTTGCACGAATATTGGCATTTGAAGGGACGGACTGCCTCACAAAATTTTTACCAGTAGAAAACAGAATATGAACATCATCATAATTTCCGGATTGTACATTTTGATATAAGATATCAGTCTTACCATCTCCGTTAAAATCCGCAAAATAGGGAAAATATGAATTTCTCAAATAAGTTGTCTCAAAAGAAGAAAGACGGACAAATGTTTTTCCTTGCAATTCATACACCCAAGACTTTGTACCATTCATTACTAACAAATCCGTTTTGCCATTGCCATTAAAATCGCTCAAATACAAATTATTAGCAAAACAATTCACATACTGGGTCCCCCAATCATCAATGCCACCGGAAGCAATCTCTTTTCCTTCGCCGTCAAATACTTTCTGATTACCTTGTACTAATATTTCGAATTTGCCATCACCATTAAAATCCCCAGCTATTCCCGTAGGGCTATCTGTGTTAAACCCAAGATAATTATATACCAATTTATCATTTTCCCATAAATAATAATTATATCGATATGTCCCATTTGGAGCATGAGACACAACAACTGCATCAATCTTTGAATCACCATTCATATCAGCCGGAATAATATGAGAAAATCCTGCAACTAAAGGTATTGTACACTGTTTTCTAAAACCTATTATGCCAGACTGTTCTGTCGCAAGAAAAAGTGTTGCAACATCTGATGAAGTATAAGAGTCTTTTTCAGAGAAAGACAAAAAATCTGTCTTCCCATCACCATTGAAATCGGCAAATATAGGTTTATTTCCTTGTCTATTTTCCGATAACGATGCAATATCCTCAGAAGCATAAACATCAGGCATCCCATAATCTATCAAAGTGGAATTATATCTTTCACTACCTTGTCCAAACTCTACAATTTCAGTTAATTTAGAATAAAGGCTATCATTTACATAATTGAACTGATAGTTCTTTACCTGTACATTTGCAACATAAGTCGATATTTGTTTTAGTATTTTTCGACTATTCACTTTTGCTCCTGCGATATAATTTACTTGTTGGTCTTTTCGTTCTCCATAAGTAAATGATATTTTCCGGTCATCTCCATATTGGATAGCAGACAGATAAAACTCAACCTGTCCTGCAATCTTTTCATAAGAATAAGTCATGACATTTCCATTTTTATCAGTCACTTTAGATAACAACCAATTTTATCAGTCACTTTAGATAACAACCAAAAAAGAATAGGCCCTGATTGAAACGCTTCAACAGATGAATCATCTGTTGAACCATATTCTAAGACTCTTCCATCTCTCGTTCTTACTTCTAAATAAGCACGAGCATTTTTTATTTTATAAGTGATATCACTATAACCTTCTATTTCTGTCCTATACTTTGCACCATTCACAAAATTTGTTCCAGAACTCAATATTAAACGCTGTCCGTCAAGAATCAAGTTATCAGTATTCGATAAATCTGGTGATTCCGTCATTCCATCATAATAATAAGATTTTCCAATCCTTGTTATAAAAGAAGAGGCATTCAGGCTCCAACCATATCCCAATAAACCTGCTCCAGATTGGCTACTATACGATATAGAGATATCCGGTTGAAATCCGGCTACTCCTTTCGGGACTTCAATCGGTATTTGATAAGTAGCACCTCCTGTCTGGGAAACATTCGCCTCACCAATTATCGTTCCTACAGCATAAAAATTATTAAGAGAACGAGTTGGCTTCATAGTTTCATAGTCACTATTTATATTATCACTGCGACGATCTTCTAATAAACGTCTATATTCATCAGGCAAGTTCAATGGTAAAACAATCGTATCTTGCACTGCAATCGAATCGTTTTTTCCACCATCCCCTAAAATTTGAGCAATAATATTCGTACTACAAAATATAGTAAATAATACAACTAATATTTTTTTCATATCTCATTCTATAAAATTGGTCATTGCCCTATTTCCCGCAAAGTCCTATTTCCTGCCGCATCATAGGTAAACTCAAAAACCAAAGATTCTTTTCTATTGATATTCAAAACTCCTCCTTGTGCCACTTCAAACAAACCGTATATCGTGACACCCTCCGGTGCAGAAAGTTTCAGATCACCAGTACCGGACACCGTCACATTTTGTACAATTAGTGAGTCACACCCTTCAACAGACTGCAAAGATGACACTGTCTGATCTTTAAATGTATTGACACAATAACGAGCAGAATAAACTTGGGTAGTGTCTACCGGCTGTTCTATGGCTCTGATAGAATTAGAAAAACACAACCATAAAAGTATTGGCAGATATATTCTAACAGTATTCTTCATACAGATTATTCATTTGAGGTTAGCAGCCTTAATTAATAAACTTTTTCAATGTATCTGCTTTCTTGCCATCTACAAAAAGGGTGTAGACGAATGTTCCATAACCAATCTCTGAAGAATTTAAATCGACAATACTATTATTGCCTGTTAATACTATTTTCTTCAACAATTTTCCGGAAATATCAAAGACTTTCAGATCGGCAGTATTATAAGTTGCTGGCAATGTATAAG
>OIGD01002368.1_pt1 | contig 14757 bp, 15 predicted proteins | sample 1582211 | NCBI WGS metagenome assembly OIGD01 (sample SAMN04414078, study PRJEB24778) | human gut metagenome | material: faecal | host: Homo sapiens
TTTATTGCTTATTATCCGCACCCAAAAAGTTGCATTTATAAGTTGAACTCAAGTGATTATAATGCTGTGAAGCGTATTGCTGTAGCTTATATGAAGTTATTATTCCCACATTGGGTAAGTGTATCAGATGTCAATAAGGACGATTTTGATATGTATTGTTTACAGCCTGCTATTCGTAGACGTGGTATTATAAAGGAACAATGCCATTATATTGATGCAGAGTTCAAAACAACAATGCCAGAGTTCTGGATAAAATAAATAATCTGTACTATGAATATAGATGCATTTATAGAAAAGAATGATGAGATAAAGAAGTATGATTGTCGCTATTATCTACATCCTGAACTATGGTTCAAAAATGCCCATATTACTTCAAATCTTCACACACAGGAGAATTGGTCTGATTATATAAAATATCTGAATGACGATAATGAGGTATCAGATGAAGTCAAAAATCTGCCCAAAGATTATGGGGGTATATATGTGTTCTTCATTCAAGGTGGTAGTTTGCCTTTTTGTGAACGTTATCTAGCATACATTGGACGAGCCCAATGTACAGAATCTGAGAGTTTACGTTCACGAGTGAAATCGTATCTACCAGAAAGCAAGAAATCAAGTGGTAGAACAAGAATTATTAGATTATTCAAATATTGGAAGGAACATTTATATATTCGTTATTATAAGTCAAGAGATAATGAATTTATTAAACAGAGTGAAAGCGCTCTTATTCAAGCGATTCTACCTCCATTTAATACAGACTTAACAGAATATAAAGTTAAAGAACCAATAAAAGCTTTTTAAATATATGAGTGCTATTGATATACCTGCTATTCGCGGAACCCTTGGTGAATTAACATATTATACTGCAACTTTTACCTTTAGACAAATAGCAGAAAGAGTTAAGCCTGCTGATGAAGAGTTGCACACTTCAAAATCATTAAGAGAACAGTTGCAACGAGCGTTGAGTGATAATCATAAAAGTATTACTGAATATATCCTGACCCAAAAGGAACATTTCTTTAATGCCTTGGTTCTAGCGGTGTATAATGGAGACCCAACCTGGAATGAGTTAGAGTTTGAGTATAACGGTATCAGACATTATTCTATGGGATTTCTTCATCTCAATGGTGAGGAACGTATATTTCCTGTTGATGGTCAACATCGAGTTGAAGGAATTAAGAGTGCTTTGAACACAAATCCCGAGTTAGAGAATGAAACTATTACTGTAATTTTCATTGGACATCACAATACGCGAGATGGAAAGGAAAAAACTAGAAGGATATTTTCAACTTTAAATAGATATGCGAAGCCTGTAAGTCTTGGTGATATTATTGCTCTTGATGAAGATGATATAGTTGCTATTTCTACAAGAGATTTGCTTGAGAATTGCCCACTCTTTATGAATGAGAATGTAAAAATTGATAAGAAGAGTTCCAAGGCCCTCGCTGATAATGACGACAAATCATTTACATCGTTGATTACTTTATATGATACTAATAAAATAATTTATACTTATTATAAGTCTAGCTATGATCACCAAAAGAAAATCTATAATGGTAAAAAAATAACAGAACTTCTCAAATTTCGTCCTACTCAACAGGAAATAGATGATTTTTATAGCTATCTGTTGGATTTTTGGGCTCTTTTTATTAAGGCTTTTCCTGGAGTAAAGTCATATGTTGATAATTGCCATAATGAAAAAGCCGCATCAAACTATCGAAATAAGGAAACAGGTGGATTGTTATATTTTAGGCCTGTAGCTTTACCCAAGTTGATTAAGGCTATATTCGAAACAAAGATAAGGTTGCGAATTGAATTAGATGAAGTGATAGAGAATTTCTCTAAAATTGAGTTTAGTATCTCAAAGAAGCCTTGGACTAATCTTTTATGGGATGCAAAGACGCAGACTATGGTAATGAAATATAAAACATACATATCTTATATGCTCATATATCTATATAAGAAAGAACTTCTTGCACCTAAAGAAATAGGAACTTTAATAAAAAATTATGCAGAGGCGAATGATTGTGATATAGATAATGCACAACAACAACTGTTAAATATTAATTCAATATTATAGAAATCTTTATTATTTCAAAATATAGTAGCTGATTTTGATATGATGGGGTCGGATTATAAATGTTAAGGATGACGAACACTTCAATGTGACATAGATACGTAAATAAGGATTATGAGCAAAAATAATATACAAAATAATCATAATATCCCCGAACTGCAATCCCCTTTCGAGCAGCTACGAGCAGTGGATTCGGATGGCAAGGAATGGTGGAACTCGCGTAAGTTGGCGCGAGTGATGGGTTATGGGAAGTATTGGAACTTTGAGCGTGTGATGGCGAAGGCTCAGGCTTGGGTAACACAGAAAGGTTATCATCTTGGAGAACACTTTGAAGAGTTTACCGAAATGGCAGAGCTTGGAAATGGTGGTGTGCGTGAAGTGATTAGCATCAAACTTTCACGAGCAGCTTGTATGGCTATTGCTATGAATGCAGACCAAAAGAAGGAGATGGTAAAGGTCGCTCAGGAGTATTTCTCTGCTACTATGACGGGCGATGTAGCTGTTCGCAGTATGGAATCGACTATTCTTCTCTACAAGGGGGCTCGTGGCAAAGCACAGGTGCAGGTCATCTTCGATACCAACACATTTTGGCTATCTCAACAGAGAATGGCAGAATTGTTTGGTGTAACTGTACCTACTATCAACTATCACTTAGGGCAAATTGAGCAAAGTGGAGAAATACATTTGTCCGATGCTATTAGAAAAATTCTAATACCTTCGGACAAATGTTCAGGAGAGGTTATGATGTACAATCTTGATGTGGTAATTGCGGTTGGCTATCGTGTGAACAGCTATGAGGCAACGCAGTTCCGCATTTGGTCAACTCAAATCTTAAAAGAGTTCCTAACTAAGGGCTTTGTATTAGATGATGAGCGACTGAAAGGTAAGAATGTTTTCGGGGCAGATTATTTCGATGATTTGCTTGACCGCATTCGAGAGATTCGTCTTTCGGAGCGTCGTTACTATCAGAAGATTACTGATATTTATAGTGAATGTAGTGCCGACTACGACAAGGATAGCGAAATTACCAAGCTATTCTTCAAGACGGTGCAGAATATGATGCACTATGCCGTAACGAAACAGACTGCTGCCGAAATAATCTATGATCGTGCAGATGCAGAACGCCCTCATATGGGGCTTACTACTTGGAAGAATGCTCCCGATGGCAGAGTTATAAAGTCTGATGTTACGATAGCCAAGAACTATCTTAGCGAAAAGGAGGTTGAATCGCTAAATCTTTTGAGTAATGCTTTCATAGATATGGCTGAACTACGAGCTAGAGACCATATACTAATGACAATGGCTGACTGGAAAGATGTACTCAGTAGATATATGGAATTGAACAATAAAGCCTTGCTTCCAGATGCGGGGCGTATTACTCATGAGCAGGCTGAAGAAAAAGCATTGACGGAATATGAAAAGTTCAGGGTGATACAAGATAGAGAAATTATGAGCGACTTCGACCGCCAGCTGAAATCGCTATTTGATGGTAATGATTCTAGTAAATAATATTTAATCATTGAATAAACAGCACAGGAGGGCAATAAACCCTCCTGTGTCATTTAAATAGGAATCATCTACACATCAATATCCTTCAGCAGTGCTCCATAGTTGCAATGGTAGCCCATGAAGCCGCGTTTGATGCAGGGGAGGTTGAGCGTCTGGTAATACTTGTAGTCGTCATCCTCGGTGCAGAGGTGTTTATACCCGTAGCGGGGCATATACTCCTTGAAGAAGCGCACAAGGTCTTTGAGAAGTTCGAAGCGGTTCTCTCGCAGTTCATCGCGGAACTCGCAACGGGCGATGATGATACTCCAGTCGGGGTAGTTGCCCACGCCCTCGCTGTACTCCCAGAAGCGGATATAGATATCCAAACTTCCCCTGTGAATACTGATGCAGATGCCATTCTCGTTCCACATAACACTGCACGCATTTCTGTAACCATATCTCTCGCATAGGTAGAGATTGAAGTCACTAATCAAGTCATTGTAATTAGCTTTGTACTCGTACATAGTCTAAAAGTTTTAATAGTTTAACAATAATTTATCACAATCTGAATCCACGCTTGCGCTGTGGCTTCTTTTTCTTCTTTACATATTGCTTTGCCAGCATCTCCTCTTCGGGATCGGTGGCGGGAGCTGTTGTGAGGTCGAGCAAGCCAGCAGTTAGGCTACTCTCTTCGCTTGGCTCTTGACGAACAACCTCCTGGCGAAGTTCCTCGCGTTGCTGGGTAGGAGTGCTGTTGCGTCTTGGGTAGATACCTGCATCAAAGGCATTTTCTTCAAGTCGGCAAGCGATATTGACAAAGCTGAATTGGCGGTCAATCTTGGAGCCGCTGAATTTATATCCGTTGCAGATGAACTTTACACCCTCAGCTTCACCTGTTCTGCGGTTCAACTTAAATTCTGTATCAATCTTATACCTACGCAATGCCCGCCTTAGCTCGCTCCAGCTAACCGCTTTCGGAACTTCGTGTCTGAGTACGTGGTAAATGTAATGCTTTACTTGGTCGTGCTTACGCAATCTTTCAAACTTCACATTTTTCTTACCCTCCGAAAAGTGCAGGCGGTAGCGAGCCGTCAGCATCTTGCACACCTTCTCGTTTCGGAAACGGTCGTTCTTATCGCTTATCGTTCGCCCGTCATTATCCACTCGGTTATATACGATGTGGCAATGCGGATGGTCGCGGTCGATGTGTCGGGCAATGATAAATTGGGTGTTCTCGATACCCATCAACTTCATATAGTCGTGGGCGATTTTGAGCATCAGTTTGTCATCTGTTGCGAGCCTTGCAGCATCCTCCGCAGAGAAGTTCAGCGATATGTGCCCGACAGTGTTTTTGACCTTGTCGTTGAGCAGCGTTTGTAATTCAAATTGCTCTGCCATTTCCGAGGGTGAACCCTCTACTCCGACAGCCTCCAACAGGCGCGATTTTTCTTCTTTCAGCACATAGTTCACGCACCCTCCGAATGATGTGCCTTTTACAATTTTACCTATCATCTTTTATCCGTTTTATCAATTGTGAAATCTTCAATGCTGTGGCTTGGCATTCGTCACGAACTCGGAAAAATCCTTGTCGGTTTGCCTGCCTTGCCAGCTGGTTTAGGTTGGTGCTTTCGCCTATGAGTTTTCGTATGATGTCAAGGTTCTCGCGAGTGATTCGTTCACGCACTGTACCTTGTTCAATGAGTGAGCGTACTACCTCGCTTTGACTCCGTTTACTTCGTCTGCTAAGTGCTCGCAGCCAACCGTATTGTTCATCCGAAAGTCGGATTGTAATTGTATTTTTCTTTTCCATTTTCAGTTGTGTCTTTAATGTTAATCTTGTGACCATCGGGAGCCGTCTCACCTGCCTTTCAGGTGAGCAAGTTGTCGGGAAATGTAATACACCGACATAAACTTGCTCAACTGAAAATAGATAGATTTCAGTCTTTTAAGTCAAAGTCTGAAACTCCCTCTTTTCTGTTGAAATTCAATGGTGTTTCTCTATGCTTACGACCTCTAAATCGAGCGTTGAAATGAGTGTTTCGAGGTGCGAATTTCGGGCAATCATTCTGCTTAAAACGGACTCTTTTGTCTCGGCTTTTAAGAGATAATCGGCAATGTCGTAACCCGCTTCTCGCTCCTCATCGGTGGCGTTATTCTCCATAAAATCGAAGAGTGAAACCTCTATTCCGAGCCGTTGCATCATCTCCATTTTACCCCTCCAATAGTCGGTTGCTCCGAGGTCGGGAAAGAGTAAAACTTGCCGATTTTTTAGCACACTCATTGCCTCTTTGTTGAACGCTCCATTCTTTCCACCCGTTGCAATCCATAGGTATTGCGGCAGAAAATGGGAGGCTATCATAGCACTCTTTTCGCTCTCTACAAGTGCCACTGTTTGGTGCTTGTCGGCTGTTAAAAGATGCTCCCCGAAGAGGCATTGTTGCAAGTGGAATTTCTCCTTTTTTAAGAGCGAGTGTGCCCAAGTAATATGGTTGTGCGGCTCCTTAATTCTTCGTCCATTTTCGGGGTTGTAGAGCATCACTTTTCCTGTGCGAATACGCCCTGAAATATCCACTTGCCAAAAGACAGTTGCACCCGTCCAATGCTTCGATGAGCCGACATTGTAGCGTTGCATCAGCTCGCCTGCTGCCGACCTGCCGATCACCGTTTTCAGGAAGTGATAAAGATGATTCTTCTCATAGTGTTGCATCGAGAGTTGCATCATCTTCGGCTCAATGAATGATGGCGGTAGTGGCTCAACTTTGATGGGTTTTACCACAGGTCGGTAGTTATCATTGAGTCGCTCCCTTGCATCGGGATTCTCTGTGAAGAACATCTTCGGCGTATAGTTGTAACCGCACTTCTGTTCGTGATTGCAGCGTCCTACATAGTCTGGAAAGCGTATCTGCTCATCGGTGTCTATGTAGCGTGCGAAACAACTTTTTCGGTGGCAGTTGGGGCAGATGTGCCGCGAACTGACACCCTTGTATGGTTCTAATATGAATCGGTATCTCATTTTAATTTTGGTTTTGTTGTTACTATCCACATTTTCGCAACTTCACAAAACCAACGGTTGCAAAATGTGGATAGTAACAAGTTATTTACTGTACTCTCCGTGATTGATTTTCTTGAATAGTGTCCCCAGATGGCGTTTCAACATCATCTTGAATGCGTGCTCCTTCATTCCATAACTCTCCGCCAATGCGATACCCTCTGCGGTGGTGAACCTTTGCGGTAGATGGTGGTAGATAGTGCGGTGCAGTTCATTGAGTTGCTCGTTGCCTATCGAGGTCTGTACCCTTATGGCTGTGGTGCGGAAATACTCCGCGAGTTCAATGGCTCTACGCACACTCTCAATGTCGATAGCCTCCTTGTCGCACTCTCCGCAAGTCCAGCGGGCAAGTTGGATTATCAGCGCAAAGCGAATGATGTATATCTCCAACTTGCAGTATATACCGAGCAGAGCTTCGTTACTCTCCAAATCACACTTCCGGGCGTTGTCGTGCTGCCACGCATATAGTTCTCTTTTGGACGCCTCACGAAAGGGGAGATGTTGCGATTGCAGTTCGCCCTGCTCATTGAACTCACACTCTTGCTCGATGAGCCTATTGATAATGCGTTGCCACTCCTGTTCCAACTCTTCGGGTGTCTCCCTGTCGCTCCACCGGCTCTTCTGCACCGATTGTGGCATTACGAAAAGTATGCGGTCAATGAAACCATTGCTCGCCCTCTCGCCTTTACCCAACTCACCGAGTATCTTTTGCTGAATCGTTCCGACAACTGAGATATAGGGTCGCTTGATGAAGATCGAACTTTGCGAGCTCTTGCGATCCGAGATTGTCGGCTTGGCATTGAATACCGACAACCAGAACTGCTCCTCCGAACCGTTGTTGTAGCGGTTGAAGTTCTTAAACCACGCCGATAACTCGTCCGACCATAGACATAGCCCACGAGGATTCTGTGCGTGGATAAGACTCAACCCTTCGGGGGTAATGTCCGACACAAGAAATCGACTGCGCTTGGGTGGAATGGGAAACTCATCCTTGCCTGCCTCCAATCGCTCTTTCTTGGTCATCGACATCGTGCGCTCATACTCGGCATATTGCTCCTGATACTCCTTGTTGTGGCGATAGTCGTGTTCGATAAATGGGTGAAACGCAAAACTTAATGGGTGGCTTTTGTTTGCTCCCGGTCGCCCGATGAGTGCCATATATAAAATGGGACTCTCCACCCAGCCACGCTTAACCTGTGCAAGATGCGAGTTGCCGATGCTCACCGCCAATGCCGAGAGCATAGCCGCAGCGATGTAGTCGATGGGATAGCCCTGCGATGCGTGCAACTCAGTGATGATACGCTGAATCTTGTGAGGAAAAACACTGATGGGAAACTCGCCACCTGATAGTTCAGCACCCATACGCATTGCCGCACCCATTATGCCCTCTGCTGTCAATTTACTATTCATAGCCGAGTGCATTAGAGGTTAAAGCCGCCTTTTGGTTTGCGCTTCACGCCGAGAACAATCTCCGCAGCTTGCTCTTGCAGGTTGAGAGCCTGTAATGGCTTTCGCCCCGACTCAATCCATTGCAATAACTCATCTTCGTAGAAATAGAGTTTCTTGCCACGCTTGTATGCAGGAATCAACCCCTTGCGTGCGAGTGTGTAGATAGTAGGTTTCGCCTTGCGTGTGATTTGGCACGCATCGTCAATCTCGACAATACGATGCTTGTCGGTTGTGGTCTGTGGTTGCAATGCCGCCACAATTTTGTGGATTCGCTCCACCTGTTCTGTCAGATAACCCACCGCCTGCGGCAGCTTATCAAAAGTAATTTCATTTGCCATACGCGCTGTTTTTAATGTTTCGTAGGCAAAGGAAATCGGTGTTATAATGGTGGAATCACTCACCAAAATATAACTGCAAAATAACTTTTGGATGGTGGTTGAAGGTGGTAATTAGTAGATGCTAGATGTGTTTTCGAAACTATAAATGGTGATTATTGGTAGAAGTTGATATTGCAAAGAGACGTTTGTCGAATATAGAGAATGTTTTGTGATAGATATAGCAAAAAAAGTATAGCCACTATTGGATGATGGTGACTATACTTTAAGAGATTAGGAGTATTCAACTATATTATTTCTATCAAGGCTTTTATTGATGATTATAGTTCTCAAAAAAATGATGATTCAAATTAGGATCAAAATAATGTTTTCGCTTCATCCATATTATTCCATCCCCCTTCGATATTACCATAACATCAATTGGACCTCCTACTGTTGGTTGCTCAGGACTAATTTTACGTTTTGTTGCTGTAAGTTTAATGAGGCTTTCTACGAAATCAGCCAAGTCCTCAATATTTAAATTAATAATCGAATCAACAAATGGTTGAACATATTCTTTTTTTGCGCATATACTTGCATCATATATAAACTCATCAAGGATATTGGGTAACTTCCCTGATATTATTTTTGCTACATCAGGATAATTGCCTTCTAACTCATGAATAATTGTTTGTAGTTTGTTGTTAAGTGTTTTCTTATATGATTCTTTTACAGTAGGAGCAATCCCTAATATAATAGTATCCATTACATCCCTTTGTGCAAAAGGACGTATTGCGGCAGTACACGTTTGCCCTATAATTACCTCATCATTATTCAGTGATTCAACATGTAATATTCCATTGATAATCGAATTTGTGGTATAACTATATAATGATGGATATATTTCATCTTCTCCATATCCAGTAAAAACTAATCCTGAGTAGTTATATGCCCAAACATTACAGATAAAAATAGAATATAGAAACTCTGCGACAAAATCTTTATTGAGGTTAAATGATGTCTGGGTAATAGAATAATCAATGCTTTCTTTACATACTGACGCAAATTCTTCTAATGATAGTCCATTGAAACAGTCTCTGATTGTTCTATTTTGACGAAGTTCAATAATACGCTGTTCGAGGCTAGTATTTATACTTTGTTCAGTTTGTTGATCTTGTGTAAGTTCTTTAATACATATGTTTAGGCATAAACTAAAATATTGCTTTTCGGACTCTTTGAGCTCTTCTGTTGTGGAAAAATAATTTCTTGATTTTATATATTCAAAAAAATCATCAACATAATCTTTTAATCTCGCCTTTCTCGTATCACCAAGATGTTTTCTATATTCTTTTATCACTATTTCCCATGGTACATTATTTAGATTTGCATTGTTGTATGTTGCGATAGCGACTGGTGCTCTTTTGGATAGCGAGAAGATTTTATTAGCACTATTAAAAACCTTTTTCCCACCAATAGTAACTGCACTATCAGCAGCTATAGCTACTGCATGCTTGTTGAGGACTCCTACAATTGCTGTCATAAATTATGTTTTTTAGTTCTATAGTGTAAAATTACGCAAAAATATTCAAATAAGACTATTATTTAGGACTATTTTGCACTCGGATTCAGTGTGTGACATCTTGCGCTCAATGGTTGAGATTTCGATGTCGCGGAGAGCGTGAGCAAAGACATTCTTAATGAATGTGGCGGTGTGAATGCGTTTCTTGCCGAATGCTTTGCCGATATTCCAGCCGAAGTGCATCAGGTCGATGCTTTTGAGTGCAGAATCAACCGATACGGGCGATACCTCGCGTGGGGTGTCGCCCAAACTATACTCTGTGATGTAGCCACACAAGCGGTCTAATTCCGCCTTGCTCATATAGGCGGCCATCGTCTGCTTGGTATAGTCAAGTACTCGTTCCAATTTCGCTTGCGATGCACGCTCACGCTCAGCAATAGCACTGGCACGCAAAACCTCATACTCCGATGGTTGTGGGGTAGTCTCGGCAACAACGACCTCCTCGATAGGCTCGACTGCGACAGCGGGAGTTTCGGCAACAACTGCCATCTCCTCCAATTTTTGAAACGCAGGGAAACGCATCAGAAACTTCTCCATTCTGGGCAGCAACAACTCATTAAGTGTCATTTGCAGACTGATATAGAGCGCCGACAACACAACCACCGTTGCGAAGAATCCAACCGCTGCACTGAACTCATCATACCCATTGACAAGCACAAATTTTCGTGCTAATACACCAAAGAGCAATATCGCTCCAAACACGAACAAATAGAGTGCAATATATTCCGTTTGTCTCTTATTCATAGTCATCTTTGTTAATTGTTCGAGAGCAAAGATATATGAATAATCAACACGAAAAATGGCTCTTTTGCCTTTTGACCGCACGTGTCATAGGTTGTCCTATCGTGACATAGTAGGTGTAGTGTTACAATTTGCATCAAAAAAAAATTATCTGCATCATTTCATTGCAGAATGATGCAGATAATTATATGATGATAGAGGTGGTTTTTCCCTTGCTTTTGTTTATATTATTGGGATATTATTCGTAAATTTGAGGTGCTAAATAGTAAAAGATATATGAATACAGAAGATTTCAAAAGGGAGATTGATGCAATGTTCCCTTGCAGATGGGTGGACGATTTCTTGCAAGATATTAAGAATATCTTTGCTAAGTATATTGATATAGTTTCTTGTTTAGATGGAGTTGATACAGCAATATTAGATAATGTCAAAAATCTATGTGATTCACTCATAGATGTGGTCAACTTATACTACGATGGCCGAAAGGGGGAGGCTTTTATGCTGTTTAGTACGATATTGAATGGTAATACAGAAAAAGACGGCCTGTTTTCTAGTATTGGTTGTATAGATGTCAATCCGGATGAGTTTTATTATAGGGCACGTGAGCGTAAGATCGGTGTTGACTTTTCAATTAAGGATATGTTTCATATCCCATTAAATAAAAGAGGAATTGTTAGTACACAAAGGTATAGTAGTCCTGGATACCCTTGTCTATACCTCGGTAATAGTGTTTACTCATGTTGGGAGGAGATGAGGAGACCAGTCTTCAATAATTTAATGTTTTCAGCATATAAAGTAAAATACCCCTTCAAGGTATTCGATATGAGAGTCCCTAATTATTCGGACTATTCCCCAGAAAAGTTGATTCAAACTATTAATCGAGTTCCTTTGATGTTAGCGTGTAGTTTCGTAGTTAAAAACTCTTCTGATGTTTTTAAGCCAGAATACATAATACCACAAATGCTTGTAGAAACGATTATTTGCAATAATCGAAGAATCACACAAAGTGAAAAAAGTGAAATTGATCCAGATGTAATTTGGGGCGTAACGTATACCTCGACACATATAAGTAAGGATTTTCCATATGGTAAAAAGTTCTTGGAGAATATAGTGCTCCCCGTTGTTCAAAGCAGTAACCCATCTAATTATTGTTATTTCTTGGCATCATTATTTGATATCTCGCATCCTTTGTGCTATGAGTATGAATCATTAAAGGAGAATACTACACGTATGTTCTGGGAGACTTTAGATCAAGAGAAAACTGAAGAAGAGATATTGCAAGAGCAATATGAACAATCAAAAATGGGATATCTTGAAGAAAAATTAAAAACTGCTAAATTTGAGACATTGCCACATATTGAGATTGGATGTCCAACTGAAGGTATCACATTAGATTATACGGGGACACCAGTTTTGGTAGAAGTAAGGTCTAGCGGACCATTTACAATTGAATAAATTGTATGATAAAGACCAATAATCAGTAGTCTTATATCGTGACTACTGATTATTAGTAATAATGTTACTTTAACGAAATCTTGTTGGCGGTTTCACGCTTCTTGGAGTTCACAAGGTCGGCATAAATCTGCGTGGTGGTAACATTCTTATGCGTCAGCATCTTCGATACGGTGTAAATATCTGTGCCTAAAGAGATTTGGATGACCGCATAGCTGTGCCTAAAGCAGTGGAAGGTTATTTTCTTTTTTATCCCAGCCTCGGCAATCCACTGTTTTAGTGGGTGGTGTGTCATTGCGCGAGTGAGTCCTTTGAATACCAATCCTTTGCCCCATTCGCCGCATAGTTCTAAAGCCTCGTGGCTGATGGGGAGTGTTGCCTCAGTCTCGGTCTTCTCGGTGCAGATGCGAATGTAGTAGCCCTGGTCGGGGCCCATTTCAAAGTCGCTCCATTGCAATTTGAGTATGTCGCTGATGCGAAGTCCTGTCATACAAGCAAACAGCGATGCTTGTTTCAGCACTGGAATACGGCAAGGGGTGGCTGCGAGTTGCTTTACCTCGTCAAGCGTCAAGTACTCCTTTTTAACCTCTTTCCACTCGATTTTTTCAAGGAAGTCATTGAGGTTTTCACGCAACATCTTCTCCTTATAGGCAATCTTCAGCAGGGCGCGGAAAGTGGAGTAATATCCCGCTGCTGAATTTCGACTGATATATGAGTTGGGGTGATGTATCTGCTTGCATTTCAAGAGATAATCTCGGAACTTTTCGCACAGTTCAACGGTAATATCACCGAAGGTGCATTTGCCACCGCAGAACTTCTCAAAGTGGTTGCAGACGCAATCCCACTTTTCGTATCTCTCGCGTGCCTTTTCTCGGAAGTAGGCAAGGAAATCGACCTTCTGTTTGTTCTTATCGAGGAAGCCGAACTCCTCGTTGATAAGCGACTGCACACGAATACAGCGTATTGCCTCCGCCTTGTTGAGCATCTCTTGGTTGAACATTCGTTGCTGCTCGTTGCGTGGCTTGGCATAGAGGTAGATGCCGAGGAACTCTCGGCGGCTCATTTTCATCGTGTAGGGGTTGCGGATTGCAGGGTAGTAATCCAGATAGAGTGAAATACGGTCGTTGCGCAGTGCCTTTTGGCGCAGGGTTACATTTGTGCAAGTTAGTGTCATAGCTGTTATGTTTTAATTGTTTATACTTTTTGATGCAAATTAAATTGGTGCTTTGATGGTGGTATCAATCACCATCAAGTAACTTTACTCAATCTTCGGTGGCTCAAAGAATTTATCGAGTTCGGAGCGTAGAATCTTGGTGTACTTGCCAACCTTGATGCGAGTGATGTTGTGATACTTCACATAGTGGTAGAGCTGGTCGCGTGTGAGGTTGTATTTCTCCATCGCTTCGGGTATGGTGTAGTATTGTGGTTCTTCGGGTGTGGCGATACCTTTTGCTATATCGAAATGCTTTTTCGAGTAATATACCATCTTGCCCTCCTTGCGTTTGGGAATTACATTCTTATATACGAAGGTGTAGATTGCCGATAGCGTCATACCGAACTTCTCTTGCAACTCCGCTACACTGTACCATTCGGTAATGCTCGCATCAGGAGCTTTCTTGGCAAAGTAGGAGTCGATATGTTTCTTGCTCCAATAGGTTCTGCCACGATTGAATGTGCGAGGGATATTATGCTCCTTCGCAATCTCATAGATCCACGACTCCTTAACACCAAATTTCTCTTTAATCTCGGCTGTAGTGTAGAAGTCGGTGATGGCAGGTTTGTCCCTTTTTGGCACTCTGAATTCTGCTGGATTATTAAAAAGCTTATCAATATCCTCTTTTCGCAATAGGAACTTATACCCAAGACGAGATGCTTTAAGTTCTCCTCGTCTTAGATAGCCATAGAGTGTAGGGCGAGTTACCCCAAGATAGACCGCAGCCTCCGTAATAGTAAGGAATGGTTTTTCCTTAATCTTCTCGATAGGCTTTTCTGTGATTATTTTCTCGACAACCTGATTATTGGCTTTTACAGCTGCTTCACGCTTTCTTTGTTTGTAAAGTAGGTTAGCGCAGCGATGCGAACAGCAGGTTGTTGTTGTCTTGTGTGCGATGAATTCTTGCTTACACCACGCACAAATTCGCTTAATGTCAATGTTGCTACTCATTTCTTTTCTCTTTATTTCACCAATATTTTTGTATAACTCCGTAAATTCCCGTAAAATGGCGTAAAACTCTTCCATCACCTCGCCAATGCAAAATCGCATTTCAAGCGGCGAGGTACACAGGAGGTACAAAAACAGGCGTAAAAAGGCTTAGCAACGATTAACAACGATGCTTGCACAAATAAAAATAGCACCCGTAAAGAGTGCTATATTAATCATTTATGATTGATTTAACTATTTGATAATCAATTATTTACTTCCCGATGCAAAAATGTTCGAAAATATTCCCAAGTACCATATCGTTCGTAACTTCCCCTGCAATATCGCTTAGATGGAAAATGCATTCGCGGATATCTTGTGAAACAAAATCTCCGGATAGATTTTCTGCTAGTCCTTGTTGGACCCGGTGGATGGCTTCCAAGGCATGGGTCAAAGCCTCGTAGTGGC
>OIGD01002374.1_pt1 | contig 14720 bp, 14 predicted proteins | sample 1582211 | NCBI WGS metagenome assembly OIGD01 (sample SAMN04414078, study PRJEB24778) | human gut metagenome | material: faecal | host: Homo sapiens
GGAGGGGCTGGACGCGGAGATCGCGGCGCACACGGAGCAGCTGCGGTGGCTGCGGAAGGAGTGGCGGCAGTGCTGCGCCATTGAGACGGACGCCCAGCGGATCGGGCAGCAGTTTACCGCAGAGCGGGAACAGGAAATTTCAGACAAAGGAGGACCGGAACATGGATGCAGGCAGCGAAGCCGTTGACCTGATGGTGCGGGAGGGCTTGCATATTACAGAGGCAAGCATCAAGCTGCTGGCAGCAGGCAGTAAAAATTTAGCGGCATTTATCTACGCCCTGGCGAAAGACAACAAGCGGGTGTCCGGCAGGACCAACATGGGCCGCCTGCTGCGGGAGGGCAAGGAGCTGCGGGTGTTTCAGCTACGGGAGAGCGACCTGGCGGCGTTCCACGCCTACGCCAAAAAGGGCGTTCTCTACGCGGTGGTCAAGGACAAGAACGCTCGGGATGGGCTGGTGGATCTGATCACCAATGTGGACTTTGCGGCACAGGTGAATCTGTTTTTGGAGCGCCACGGCTATGCCGCACCCCAGCGGGAGGACAGCAAAGCAAAAAAAGCAGATGCCCGCGCAGCACAAGGCAGCTCCTCACCACAGCGCGGGAATGGCTTGACGCAAGAGGAGATGACTACTGAGGGAAAGCCCTCGGTAAAGGGGCGACTGGCGGCGCTGCGGCGTGCGGCGGGAGAGACGGAGCCGCATTTGCCGGGTGGACGGATGCCGCCAAAGATTCGGGAATAGGAGGTTATGCGAAATGGCAAATTTGGAGGAGATCGTTTCAAGGAAAACGGAGAACGACAGCCAGTGGAAGGCGCGGCAGCAGGCGGACCGGGAAAATCTCATGGCCTTGCAGGACGCGGCGGTCATGGAGATCACCAGCAGTCCGGAGGCGTACAGCCACTACCTGGACTTGCAGGGGGACAACCCGGCGTACAGCGCGGGGAACATTGCCCTGGCTATGGTGCAGGATGGGGATGTGACGGTGTTCGGCACCAAGGAGAAATGGAAAATGCTGGGGCGGTTCGTGCCGGTCAGCGAGAATGGGAATGGCATACATATCTTCGCCCGGTCTACCTTCGGCAAGGGCTACACGCTGGCGGATGCCTACGATGTGCGACAGACCCAGGGGCGGCCTATGAAGGAGGTGAAGCTGGAAAATGACACCAGGGAGATGGAGTCGGCCATGGCGACGCTGCTGAACTATGCTGCCTGTCAGGTGGTCATTGACAAGGAACTGCACACTCCCGCCGTCTATGATCCTCAGCGGATGGAGGTAGCCATCAACCCGGACTACCCGGACGGTGAGATGTTCGCTGCCATCGCCACAGCGGTGGCTCATTCGCGGCTTCACGGCAAGGGGTATAACACGCAGTATGAATATGCCGAGTGTGATCTGGACGCGCAGAGCGTGTCGTACCTGCTGTGCCGCCGGTTTGGAGTGAAGCGTGAATTGCCGGACCTGGCGGAGATGCCCGCCCTGTATGAGGGCTGGGACACCCAGGAGCGGCGGCAGGCATTGGACCAGATACAGAAAATGAGCAAGCAGATCGGCGCGTCCGTGGAGAAAAGCATCACGCCCCAGCGGAGCCGGGTCCCGATGCAGCACAGCGGACGGTAAGGTTTCTCCTGCCTGCGGGAGTGTAAGCCGCCGCGCTGCACCCGTCAAGGCTGGGCGGCTGCCTTGCGTCAGCCGCCCACGAGCCGCCCAGTGTGCGCACTGGACGGGCCTTGACCGGAGCCGCCCAGCGGCTTTTGTGGCAGGGAAGGGGGAAACCATTCCTATCCGCGCAGAGCGCGGATAGAGCCAGCATGGACTGGAGCGCGGTGCGCGGGGCGGGAATTGCGTCTCAAATTGAGACGCAATTTTTGCTGAAAAGGGTTTTTCCTTCGATTTTTTGACATAAAAAATGCGTTGCGGTAAAATGAGGGTGAACGAAAATAGGAGGCGATCTTATGAAGAAAGCAACTGTATTTTTGCTGTCGGTCTGCCTGGCGGCGCTGCTTATGGGCTGTGGAGGGCAGAAGGAAACGGCGGGCGGCGGAGCGCAGAGCGAGACGCAGTCTGCCGCGGATGTGAAAGAGGAAGCGGCCCCCGGAACGGCTTCGGAGACAGATTCCGGCACGGAGAAAGAGACACCGGGCCAGCAGGGTGGGGCGGCGAAAGCGGACACGGGCTCCTCTGCGGGAGACGCAAAGCCTGCGGCGGGGACGGTTCCGGCGCAGGGGGCTGGAGCGAGTGCGCCGTCTAAGGCGGGGCCTGCTGGGGGTGAATCATCCGATTCGGCAGGGAGTAGTTCTTCCAAGCCTGCGGGGAATAGTCCATCCGCACCTGCGGGGAGTGGGACGGATGCGGCGGAAACACCTGCGCTGCAGCCGGAGGAGAAAGTTTTTGATATGGACTACTGGCTGGCTTATGCCAAAGACTACGCCGCGGGCATTGGTCTGCGGCTGGATGAAAATGCGGCGGATAGCTGGGACACGCCCATCCGATGCAGCAGTAAGACGGAGGATGTTCTGGCCGCCTATATCCGGGATGATCTGACATATTATAAGAACGAGGAAGGCTGCACCGCTGTGTGGATATGGGCGGAACAGGTGGGAGATGGACAATATGAATTGTTCATCGGTCGCGGGTAACGCAAAATATATAGGAGAAAGGCTCTCATGGAGAGCCTTTCAGCCTGTAGATAAAGTGGTGGAATTTGCGATAACGGTAAGGAAGGGAGTGTGAGGGAAACCCAAGAAGGGTGTCCCTCACCATTGAAATCAGTAGTTTTTGAAACTTTGAAGAAGTTTCAAAAACTTAGGCAGCGGGTCGAAAAAACTTTTTCGACCCGCTGAAAGGCTCTCGTGGAGGGCCTTTTTCTTATATTCAAATTTAAGAATGGGAGGTCTATTTTGAAACGAATCATCAAGTGCGTAGCGGCGTTTTTGCTGGCGCTGGTGCTGTGTTTATGCCTGCTGCCTACCACAGCTTTTGCGGCATCTAAGCAGGTGTATATTTGGAATTTTCCGCTGTCAGACGACACGCTGAAATCCAGCGGCAAGTGGGGGCATGGGGCGTTAAACCTGCGGTTTGGGTATCATGTGGCAGCCAACAATTACACGCAGTTTCGGTGCCTGGATTCCTGGCAGGGGGAGGTGGCCTACTGCATTGAGCCGGGTGTGCCGCAGAAAAACTATGATTCCCTTACGGACCACGATGACACATGGTGGGACCGCATGACCCTGCCTACCGGGCATCCCCTTACACCCCGTGAGGTGCAGCGGCTGATTGGGCGGGTTATGAGCTACGGCTACCACGGCTCTATCGGCGGGGGCTGGTGGGCGGATGTGGAAGCTACGGCGGAGAAAATGGCCTGGGCCTATGCCACGCAGATTCTCATTTGGGAGGTGGTGGCAGGCGAACGGGACAGCAGCTTCCATCATATGGATGTGAAGTCTATGGGCTATAACCGGGCGCTGGAACGGGTGGATGCCACCCATCCCCTGCGGAGTAAAATTCTCAGCTACTATGATTCCATTGTAGATTCTGTGCAGACCCACAGTAAACGGCCCAGCTTCTGCGGGTCTTTGCCTTCCAATGCGGAAACGCTGGAGCTGAGTTGGGACGGAAGCAAGTTTGTGGGCAGCGTCACGGATGCAAATGAGATGCTGGAAAGGTACAGCTTCAGCTGTGAGGACGCGGACTTGACTTTCAGCAAGAGCGGGAATGTGCTGGCGGTTTCCACGGAGAAGCCTGTCCCGGAGGCTGTCACCGTGGTGGGCAGAAAAAATGGCACTACCCATGCGGGCGTGGTAGTCTGGGGCGATGGCGTGTGGGGATCGGCTACCGGTATTCAGGATGTGGTCACCTATTCCGCCAGCGTTCGGGACCCAGTGACGGCTTATCTCAAAATCAAGACCGCTGCCATCCCCGGCAGGATCACGGTAAAGAAAGTGGACGCCGAGGGTGCGCCTCTGCCGGGGATTCGGTTTCTGCTGGAATCCTCTGCGGACCAGGTGAACTGGCAGGAGGTGAGCACAGCGGAAACGGGTGCGGGCGGCTCGGTTTGCTGGGAAGATTTGACAGCAGACGGCGGCACCTACTACCGGGTGACGGAGGTGCAGGCGGCGGAGGGAATGACGCTGCTGACAGAGCCTTTGTTTTTGGGGACGCTGGATGCAAGCGACCGGGACATCACCATTACCGCCTGCAACAATGCGGGCTTTGCGCTGCCCTTTACGGGCGGGGCGGGATTCACAACTTATATTCTGCTTGCGGCACTCATGCTCGGCATGGGTGTTTATTTTTGCAAAAAAACCACGATGAAAAAGGAGAACTGAACCATGAAGAAAACGAAACGACTTTGGGCGCTGCTCCTGGCTATGGTTATGGCCTTGGGGCTTATCACCACGGCGTTTGCGGCGCCGACTATTGATTCCGGGCGAAAGGCATCCCTTTCCCTTTATAAGTACGACATCACGGCAGCCAGCGCAGACGGAGCGTGGGATGCGGCGTCCTATGTCAGCACCGGTGTGCAGGACGATGCCGTTACCGACAAGCTGGCAAAGTACGCCATTCAGGGCGTGGAGTTTAGCTATCTGCGGGTGGCGTCCATCTCCACTTACAGTCAGCGGGAGAGCGGTCAGTACAAGGTGGGTGTGCTGTACGGATTTGCGGATGACGCAGTGCTCCGGGCCATTGGACTGACTAAGGCGGACGCTTACAAGAGAGGGAACGGCGTGTTCTACTTTACCTCCGACAAGCTGAACAAAGCCCTGGCGGACGCCTTGGTCGACAATGCAACCACCGTCAAAAATGCGCTGGAAATTGCCGTCCGCAACGGCGGCAAGGCTATGGCGGAGACGGATGCAACCGGACATAGCAAGGTCATCGGGCTGGAGCAGGGCCTGTATCTGGTGGTGGAGACCCGTGTGCCGGAGAATGTCACCAGTACCTGCAATCCCTTCTTCGTGTCTCTGCCCATGACCACCATGGACGGCAAAGACTGGAACTATGATGTGACCGTGTATCCCAAGAACCAGACCGGCAATCCCACGCTGGAAAAAAACGTCCGGGAGGATAAAAACAGCACCGGCAAGAACGGCGGCACGGGGGATATTGCGGACGGCTATGTGCACGCCGCCACGGCCTCTGTGGGCGATGTGGTGGAGTATCAGGTGATTTCCAAGCTGCCCACCATTACCTCCAAGGCTACCAGCCTCACTACCTATACCTTTGTGGACATGATGAGCGAGGGCATCCGCTACAACAGAAGCGATGTGGTCATTGAATTTTTCCGGGATGCCGGATGCACAGATCAGATCACCGCTTGGGACGAGGATTCCGGCAAGTTCGCCGTCAGCTATGATGGCGCTGCCAACACCATGACCATTGGCATGACGGAGGCCGGGCTGGCGGACATCAACGAATCTGAGAGCGTCTACACGGACAGCGTGAAGCGTGGATACAGCGACTGTACTATGCGGATCACCTATGCGGCCACCCTTACCGCTGACGCACAGCTGGGTGATACCGACAACCCCAACGAGGTGGTGCTGACCTGGGAGCGCACCAATACAGGCTACTTTGATACGCTGGTGGACTGCTGCCATGTGTACACCTATGGCGTGGATGTGCTGAAGCAGTTTTCGGACGGCAAGGGTGACCTGGCCAATGTTCATTTCCTGCTGCACAACGACACGGACGGCTATTTTGTGACGGCGGAGCTGGTGGGCGGTGTGTACTATGTCACCGGCCATGAGGTGAAGGAGAGCAAGGCCACGGTGTTTGCGCCCAACGGGGAGGGGCACATCCGGAGCATGGGCCTGGAGGACGATACCTACACACTGACGGAGACAGCCTCGGACAAGGGGTATGTGCTGCTGAAGGACGATATTGAAATTGTCATTACCGCTGCGGAGGGCGAGAGCGCCTGCGAGACCTGCGGTGTGAAGCTCCTGACGGCCAGCGGCACTGTCAACGGTGAACCTGTAACTATGGAGGACGGCAATGCCATCGTGCCGCTGACGGTCATCAACAATCCCGGCTTTGGCCTGCCTAAGACAGGCGGTTACGGCACCTGGATGTTCACCGTGGGCGGCTGTATGCTGCTGGGCGTGGCGGTGTTTATTGTGGTCCGGGGGCGGAAGCATAACAGAAACGACCAGTGAAATGGCGACTGCTGGCGGTGGCCTGCGGAGTCATTGCGCTGGGGCTGCTGCTCTACCCGCTGCTGGGTGAGTTGTTGAGTGAAAAGTATCACTCGGATGTGGAGACAGTCTATGCTGCTGCCATTGCGGGCACCGATGATGCGGAGCTGGCCGAGCAGCGGCGGGCGGCGGAGGAATATAACGCCTTGCTGCGGGGCGAGGCGGCGGTCAGTGCGGGAGGGGCTTCTGCCCTTCCCCTGCTCTATGCGGAGCAGCTCTCCGTGGGCGGGGCCATGTGTACTATCGACATCCCGAAGGTCGGCGTGTATCTCCCGGTGCGGCACGGCACGGGAGCGGAGACGCTGGAACGGACCGTGGGGCATGTGGTGGGGACTTCCCTGCCTGTGGGCGGGGCAGGCACCCATGCGGTGCTGTCAGCCCACAGCGGGATGGCTTCGGCGAAGCTGTTTTCGGACATCGACCGGCTTGCGGAGGGTGACACTTTTTACATCCATGTGCTGGGTGAGGTGCTGGCCTACGAGGTGGACCAGATCGCCGCGGTACCGCCTTCGGACACATCGCTGCTGCAAATTGAGGACGGACAAGACCTGGTGACACTGGTGACTTGTACTCCCTTTGGGGTGAACACCCACCGGCTGCTGGTGCGGGGACATCGGGTGCCGTATGTGCCGGAGCTGGTGGCAGAAAATGGAAAAGTTCCGACGGCTGCGTCTTCGTGGACGCAGCACTATCTCACGGGTTTGGGCATCGGCCTTGGTGTGTTGGCTGCGGCTGGCGGAGGTTGCGTCTTTGTGAGGAGGCGACGCCGTGGGTAAAAAAGCTGCTTTGTTGGCGGTGGCGCTGGCCGTGGCGGGGCTTTGTATTGTGCTGTGGCCGGTGGTTTCCGGGCATAGGCTGCAAGGGGATATGAGTGCGGCGGCACAGGGCTTTTTGGAGGAGGCGAGACAGTCATACCCCGAGTTGCTGGCAGACTTGCAGGGATATAACCAGCGCATTTATGCAGAGCGGCAGGCTGGACTGGCCGACGCTTTGGCCTGTGAGGAGCCTGCTGTATTGCTGAGAGACTACGGCGTGGAGGACGAGATCATAGGTGTATTGGAGATACCCACGCTGGAGCTGGTCATGCCGGTCTACTTAGGCGCGTCGGATTCGCATCTTGCCGCAGGGGCCGCCGTGCTGGGGAACACTTCGGCGCCTATTGGCGGCATAAGTACCAACTGCGTCATTGCCGGGCATAGAGGGTGGTACAGTGCGGACTACTTTCGGCACTTGGATAAGTTGGCCGCAGGCGATACTGTTACAATTACAAGCCTGTGGAAAACGCTCACCTACACGGTGGTTGACATTCAGATCATCCAGCCCCATGAGGTGAACAGAATCAAGATCCAGCCGGGGCGTGACCTGCTGACGCTCATCACCTGCCACCCCTACGCCAGCGGCGGGCGACAGAGATTGGCGGTCTATTGTGAGCGGGTGCGGCAGGGGCCGTGCCAAAATGTGTCTCAATTTGAGACGGATTAGGAGGATGGGTTATGCGGAGAAAATCTGTGCCGCCGGTGGTTTGGGCGGCGCTGGCGATCCCGGTGCTATGGGCGGCGGTCTTGGCGGCGGGGGTGTATGAGAGCGGGATGAATCTATTTGAGCTGATGGAGCGGCTTTCTGAGGCGGGGCTGCATCCGTTTGACCTTCGCTTGACAGCGTATACGCCACGATTTCTATTGGCATTTCTGCTGCTCTATGGAGGCGCGGTGGTCCTATATTATTCCGGCAGGGAAAACCGCAGGCCGGGGGAGGAATACGGCTCCGCCCGATGGGGCAGTGCGCGGCAGCTCAATGGGAAATATGCGGACAAAAACTCGGCCAATAACACCCTGCTGACCCGCCATGTGGCTATGAGCCTCAACGGACGGCAGCATGGAAGGAATCTGCTGCAAATCATCGTGGGTGGCAGCGGGGCCGGTAAGACCCGATATTTCTGCAAGCCCAATATCATGCAGGTAAACGGCAGCTTCCTGGTGACGGACCCCAAGGGCGAAATGCTCCGGGACCTGGCGCCGCTGCTGCTGGAGGAGGGGTATGTGCTGCGGGTGTTTGATCTCATTGATCCGCGTCATTCGGACGCTTTTAACCCCTTTGCCTATATCCGGGATGCCAAGGATGTGATGAAGCTGGTGAATAACCTCATTCAAAACACCACGCCCAAGAACGCCCAGCAGAGCGACCCGTTTTGGGAGCGGGCAGAGGTGGCCCTGGACACGGCGCTGATGCTGTATCTGCTGTACGAAGCGCCCCCGGAGGAGCAGAACCTTGAAACGGTGCTGTATATGCTGGAGAACGGCGGGGCCAGCGAGGAGGACGAGGCGTACCGCTCCCCGCTGGACCTGCTGTTTGAGGCGCTGGAGGACGAGGAGCCGGATCACATCGCCGTGCGGGAATACCATATTTTCCAGCAGGCGGCGGGCAAAACGGCCCGGTCCATCCTCATTACCGCCGCGGTGCGGCTGTCGGCCTTTATCATCCCGGAGATCAGAAGCATTACATCCCATGACGAAATGGAGCTTTCCTGGATGGGAGAGCGGAAGCAGGCGGTGTTTGCCGTGATCCCCGACAGCGACAGTACCTTTAACTATTTGGTGGGGATGCTCTACACCTGCGCGTTTCAGTCTCTTTATTACCAGGCGGACAAGGTGTATCAGGGGCCTCTGCCTGTGCCGGTGCGGCTGATTATGGACGAGTTCTGCAATGTGGCCCTGCCCAGCGACTTCGGCAAGATACAGAGCACCATGCGCTCTCGGAACATCATGTCCACCATTGTGCTGCAAAATATCTCGGGGCTAAAGGCGCTGTTTAAGGACGACTGGGAGGGGCTGCTGGGCAACGCCGACACGCTGCTGTACCTGGGCGGCAACGAGCAGTCCACCCACAAATACATCTCGGAGATGCTGGGCAAGGAGACCCTGGATGTGCGGCACAGGAGCACCACCCGGGGGCGAAACGGCTCCCACTCCGTCAGCCGCCAGCAGCTGGCCCGGGAGCTGATGACGCCGGACGAGGTGCGGAGTATGGACAACCGCTGCGCGCTGCTGTTCATCCGGGGAGAAAAGCCGGTGATGGACGAAAAATACGACCTGCTGCGGCATCCGAATCTCAGCCGCACGGTGGATGGCGGGGCGGTGCCCTATGTGCATAAGGCGGCGGACTACGCCTGTGGGGATATGCGCGGGGCGTTCGTCTCGCTGGAGGAACTGATTTTACTGGAGGGATTTACAGAATGAAAAAATCTATGGTGCGGCGGATAGGCCGTGTTTTTCTTTTGAGTCTGTGTGTCGGCGCGCTGACGGCGACCACCGCCTACGCTGCCGGGGACGACCCGCTGGCTATCGTCAACAACCTGTCGGACTTCATCTTTTCCATCATCAAGGCTGTGGGCATCATCATCCTGGGCTGGGGTGTTGTGCAGGTGGGCATGAGCATACAGAGCCACGACGCCAGCCAGCGGACCCAGGGCCTGCTGTGCCTGTTCGGCGGGCTGCTCATTGCCTTTGCCAAGGAAATTCTGACGCTGATCGGCGCGGTGTAAGCCATGGACAACAACTGGATCATTGACAACCTCAACTATGCCTTTACCCTGTGGAACGACAAGCTGACGGAGATGTGGTCGCTGCTGACCCAGTCGCCCCAGGCATTTAAGGGCGGGACAATATGGCAGACCATCCAGGCCGTAAACGGGGCAATGCAGGGCATTGGCTACGGACTGCTGGTGCTGTTTTTGGCCATTGGCATATTCCGCAGCGGCGTGGGCTTTCGGGACTTTCGACGGCCCGAATATGTGCTGCGGCACTTCCTGTATTTTGTCATGGCGAAGCTGGCTGTGACCTACGGCATCGACCTGATGATGGACATTTTTGCCGTCTGCGCCGGAATCATCTCGGCGGCGGCTGGGAGCGTGGGCGGCATAGAGGGCGCGGCGCTGGCGCTGCCTGGGGAGATCGTCACGGCCATTGAGGGGGTGGGCTTTCTTGCCAGCATCCCCCTTTGGCTGGTGACGCTGCTGGGGTGTCTGCTGATCACGGTGCTGGCCTTTTTGATGATCCTCACGGTGTACGCACGGTTTTTCAAGCTCTACTTATACGCCGCGCTGTCGCCGGTGGCCCTGGCGTCCTTTGCGGGTGAGGGAACCTCGCAGATGGGCCGTGCCTTTCTCAAAAGCTATGTGGGCGTGTGCCTGGAGGGAGCGGTGATCGTGCTGGCGTGCATCGTGTACTCGGCCTTTGCCTCCAGCGGCACCACGGCCCTGGGCGGCGGCTCGGTAGTCACGCAGGTATGGGGCTATTTGGGTGAAGTCATCTTCAATATGCTGGTGCTGGTGGGACTGGTGAAGGGGGCTGATAGGGTGGTGAGAGAGATGTTTGGGATGTAAAATTTGTATTGCAAATAGCTACACATTGGGGTATACTATAAGGGAAAGGCAGGTGTTTATTATGGCAACAAAAAGTGCAAATGTTACGGCCAGAGTGCAGCCGGAGATCAAGCGGCAGGCTGAGACCATACTCGAACAAATCGGATTACCTGTTTCTGTGCTGATAGATACACTGTATCGACAGATCATTATGACCGGCGGTGTGCCCTATTCTCTTGCAGTCCCCAAAATTCCTACACGCGACAGCCTAACGGACGAGCAGTTTAACGCAATGATGGAGATGGGCTATCAGCAGGCGAAAAACGGGCAGACCGTTTCCGTTGACGAAGCCTTCGCGGCAATAAATGAGGGCATTTAAGCATGGAGTATAAGGTAAGGCTGACCCAGCAGGCTGTAGAACAGATCCAGCAGACGGTTGCCTATATTTCCCATAGCTTACAAGAGCCGGTAATTGCGCGGCGATGGTCGAATTGCTTGGAGAAAGAGATTCGGTCACTGAAACAGCATCCGGCGCGGTATCCACTGACATCGGAGGAGCCTTGGCGCTCTTATGGCATACGGAAAATAGTCGTCAAAAATTTCTTCGTTTACTACTGGATCGATGAAGCTAAGGAACAGGTAACTGTTACGGCTGTCGTGTATGGCCGCCGTGACCAAGTTACCGCACTGCTGGAGATGCCGCTGGAGTAACGGATCACCATAACAATATTCTGCACTGAAACCCGTCTCAAATTGAGACGGGTTTTGATATTTTTGGAGGGAACACATGGAGATCAAGATCAACAAGGAGATTCGCGCCTACAAGGAGACGGTTTATTTTGGGCTGACGGCGCGGCAGCTGATTTGCTCGCTGCTGGCGGTGGGCGCGGCGGCGGGGCTGTATTTTGCCCTGCGGGGCGTGTTGGGACGCGAGACGCTGGGGTGGGTGTGCATCGTGGGCGCGGCACCTATGGCGGTGGCTGGATTCTTTCACTACCATGGGCTGACGCTGGAGCAGTTCCTGTGGGCGTGGTGCAAGAGTAATTTACTGCTGGCCGGGCGTCGGCTTTGGCACAGCGAAAACTATCTGTATGACATTTGGGAGGGTAAAAAGTGAAGAAGTTTTTTAAGGGGCGCAGCACGGAGCGGGATGCCTTTCGCATCCCCCGCAGCGTGCAGCAGTCCATTCCCATCAAGCGCATTTATAAAGATGGCATTTTTCAAGTGAGCGGCAGGTTTTCCAAGACCTGGCGCTTTTTTGATGTAAATTACGCCGTAGCCTCGTCGGAAAAGCAGATGGAGCTGTTTTTGGGCTACTGCGGCGTGCTCAACAGCCTGCCTATGGACGCGGGCATCAAGCTGACCCTGGTAAACCGGCAGCTCAACCGGGAGGAGTTTGGCCGGAACCTGCTTATGGCCTACCGGCAGGACGGGCGGGACTATATGCGCCGGGAGTACAACGACCTCTTGCTGGACAAGGCGGCGGGCAGCAACAACCTGGTGCAGGAAAAGTACATTACCGTGTCGGCGGCCAAGGGCAGCCCGGACCAGGCTCGCGCCTTCTTTGCCCGGGTGGGCACCGACTTGACGGCGTCGCTGGGACGCATGGATTCCGGTATACGGGAAATTACGCTGAACGAGCGGCTGCGGCTGCTGCATGACTTTTTCCGCGTGGGGCAAGAGGAGAATTTTGCCTTTGACCTGTCAACTGCCCAGCGGCGGGGCCACGACTTCCGGGATGCCATTGCGCCGGAGACACTGCAATTCTTTCCGGATCACTACGCCGTGGACGAGCGGGTGGGACGCACCCTGTTTCTGCGGGAGTACGCCAGCTTCATCAAGGATACCATGATAACGGAGCTGATGGACTATCTCCGGAACATGATGCTGTCCATCGACATCGTACCCGTAGCTACGGACGAGGCGGTGGCGGAGATGCACCGGCGCATTATGGCGGTGGAGAGCGACATCACCCGCTGGCAGCAGCGGCAGAATCGGCACAACAATTTCTCCGCCAACATCCCCTACGACCTGGAGCAGATGCGGAAGGAGACACGGGAATTTCTGGACGACCTCACCGCCCGGGATCAGCGGATGTTCTACGCCCTGGTGACGCTGACCCATTTGGCAGATAGCACCGAGCAACTGGAGCAGGACACGGAAGCGCTGTCGGCCATCGGGCGCTCCCACGGCTGCCAGTTTGCCACCATGAAATACCAGCAGGAGGACGCGCTGAACACGGTGCTGCCCTACGGCCTGCGGCGCATTGACGCCATGCGGACGCTGACCACGGAGAGTACCGCCGTGCTGCTGCCCTTCAAGACGCAGGAGATCATGGACACCGGTGGCCTGTACTACGGCGTCAACGCCGTGTCCCGAAACCTTATTATCTGCAACCGGGACGCCCTGCTGAACGGGCACGGCCTGTATTTGGGCGTGTCCGGCAGCGGCAAGTCCATGATGGCAAAGCAGGAGATCGGCTTCGTGGGGCTGAATACCGACCACGATATTATTGTGGTAGACCCGGAGCGGGAGTATGGCCCGCTGATCCGGGCCCTGGGCGGCGAGGTCATCACCATCTCCGCCTCCAACGGCAGCTATGTCAACGCCCTGGACATCTCCGCAGAGTACGGCGATGGGCGGGACCCGCTGGTGCTGAAAAGCGAGTTCATTATGAGCCTGTGTCAGCAGCTCATGGGCGCGGAGGAGGTGGGGGCGAAGGAGAAATCCATCATCGACCGCTGCACGGCCAACATCTACCGCAGCTACATCCGCAAATATGAGGGCGAGCCGCCCACGCTGAAGGACCTGTACGACGAGCTTCTGCGGCAGAAGGAGCCTGCGGCCCATGAGATCGCCCTGGCGCTGGAGCTGTTCACCACCGGGAGTCTCAACATATTCGCCCATCAGACCAACATCGACACCGATAGCCGCATTACCTGCTACGACATCCAGGACCTGGGGGAGAATCTGAAGCCCATCGGCCTGCTGGTGATGCTGGACAGTATCCTAAACCGCGTTATCCGCAACCGGCAGCGGGGACGGTATACCCATGTTTACATCGACGAGATTTACCTGTTCTTTGCCAGCCCCGGCACGAACAGGAGCGGCATCAACAACTACTCCAGCGAGTTTCTGTATAAATGCTGGAAGCGGTTTCGCAAGTATTACGCCACCCTCACGGGCATCACGCAGAATGTGGAGGAGTGCCTGCTGTCGGACACGGCGCGGCTGATGTTCGCCAACAGCGAGTTTTTGGTGCTGCTGAACCAGGCCCCTACGGACCGGGCGGAGCTTGCAAAGCTGCTGGGAGCCAGTGACGCGCAGATGGACTATGTCAGCGATGCTCCAGCCGGACACGGGCTTATCAAGGTGGGGTCGTGTCTCGTGCCGTTTATCAATGAGCTGCCCCGGGACACGGAGCTGTACCGCCTCATGACCACGAAGCCGGGGGAGCAAAATGCGTGAGGTCAAGACCCGGGCCGCCGTGGAGCAGCCGAAAATCCGGCCCCAAAGTGCCATGCCCCGGGCGGCGGTGCATATCTTACAGCGGCGCTATGCCCAGCAGAAGCAGGAGCGAAAGCCGGAGGAGTATGCCACGGAGCAGATGCAGCAGGGGGCGACGGATGCGGTGCAAATAACATTCACGACCGCCTCACAGCGGGGAGCGAAGCAGCATACCCGGAGAACAGCCCAAAGGAAGATGCTCCAGCGGACGAAAAGTGCTGCCCGCAAGGCAGAACAGCGGCTGGAGCGGGTGGCCCGTATGCATAAGGCCGTCTCCATGATGATGTTCAAGGTGGAGTGCATGGTCATCGATCGGAACCCGGACTTTGAGATGGAGAACCGGGCGCTGCTGCGCAAGATTAATTTCCGGAACGGCACCGTGGAGATCCAGGGCAAACGATACCCCATGCTGGATATGGATCTCCCGACCGTGGACCCCAAGAATCCCACAAAATTGACCGAACAGGAAGAGTACGTCATTACTCATCTGGTAAAGGACTTCAAACAGAGCGAAAAGCTGCAGAACCATGTGAAGTTCCTGTTTGCCAAAGGCAGCGTTTACAAAATCGAAAACGGCAATCTGATGTTCCATGGTGCCGTGCCGCTGGCCAAAAGCGGCAGCTTTGCGGTGGTAACCTTTGAAAACCACGGCTATGCGG
>OIGD01002385.1_pt1 | contig 14653 bp, 10 predicted proteins | sample 1582211 | NCBI WGS metagenome assembly OIGD01 (sample SAMN04414078, study PRJEB24778) | human gut metagenome | material: faecal | host: Homo sapiens
AATGAATTCGGTTATGTTGTGGCCAGTGAAAGCTCTTCGTTTACCAATTTAGGCTCCTGACTTCGTCACTACAAAAACCGCTATTTTATAATTACCTAATAAATAGGATTTTGTAAATTTGTGTCACCCTAAAATGGGTGACACGGAGCAAAAATGTACGTCAGGAAGAAGAAATATCCATCAGGCAATATCGGCATTATTGTCGTTGAGAAAACCAACGGCAAAATGAATGAACTCGTTACAATTGGCATTGCCAGCTCAGACGATGAGATAGACGGTTTTGTAAATCAGGGCAAAGAGTGGATTGAACGGGAGAAAGAGCGCAGACATCCTCGTCTTGACCTGTTCGGTGATGAACGCCGTAAGTGTGAGCAGGAGCGTATGGATGCTGAGCGGCTTCTGTCCAATATCACAAACATCACCGTCAATGGAGCCGACCTGATACTTGACCGCGTGTTTGACAATGTCGGATTCAGCCGCATAGATGATGGGATATTCCGCAAGCTGGTTAAAGCGCGTTTGTCTTATCCTGCGAGCAAATCCGCCACAGTGGAATATCTCAAGAATCATTTTGACGATGATGTAAGTCTGTCAAAGGTTTACAGGTATCTTGACAAACTCAGCGACAGTCAGCACCGCATCGTTCAGGAAATAAGCGTAGAGCATACCCGGAAGATATTGGGTGGTCATATCGGGGTGTTGTTTTACGACGTTACCACACTTTATTTTGAGTCAGATTATGAAGATGAGTTGCGCAAGACCGGCTTCTCCAAGGAAGGGCGGCACAAGAACCCTCAGATTATATTGGGTCTGTTGGTGAGTATCGGCGGTTATCCATTGGCCTATTGCATCCACGAGGGCAACAAATACGAAGGGCATACGATGCTTCCGGTCGTGACTGAATTTGTCCGCAAATATAAACTGGAAGATTTTATCGTTGTGGCAGACTCCGGTCTTATGAACTCCGATAATGTAGCCGATCTCGAAGCCAACGGCTACAAATATATAATAGGCGCGAAAATAAAGGCCGAGAGCAAGAAGATAAAGGAATGGATACTCAGCCAGCCGAAGAATGACTGTCAGATGATTGAATGCGACAAAGGAGAAGGTAAAAGGCTGTTGGTCGGATATACCTCAGACCGTGCCCGCAAGGACGCGTACAACCGCGACAAGGGTGTACGCAGGCTTGAAAAAGCCTACCGCAGAGGATCTCTCACCAAAGAGCATATCAACAAGCGTGGCTACAACAAGTTCCTCTCAATGGAAGGAGATGTAAAAGTAACTATCGACTACGACAAACTTGAATCCGATGCGAAATGGGACGGTCTGAAAGGTTATCTCACCAATACAGACATACCGGCCTCAGATGTGTATGCAGCCTATCATAACCTGTGGCACGTGGAGAGGGCCTTCAGGATATCCAAATCCAATATCGAGATACGACCGATGTTCCACTTTACACGGCGCCGCATCGAGGCACACGTCTGCATATGCTTCGTAGCTCTGAAAGTATATAAGGAACTGGAACGACTGCTGAAACTGGCCGACATCAATATGAGTGTCGACAAAGTGCTGGCACTTGCTCAGACCATCGTGACAATACAACTGACTTTGCCGCAAAACAAGCAAACCATCTCCAGAACAATGCTCATGAAACGACATCAACGTATCGCCCCATTATTTGAAGATGATTTTTGGGTGACACGTTGACGAAGTCAGGAAATGCACGGAAATATCCGTATAGGGCTGCAAGTCCTTAGAATTGAACAGAAAATTATAACGCGTCTGACTGCGCAATGCTTCGATCGCACGGATCAAAGATGTTTTTTCAACCTTCAGGTTGACCCGGGGTGCCGTTTTCTGCTGGGCGGTAGCCGGAAGATTCAACATTCCTCCCAGCAACAGGCAGAGCCACCATTTCAGGGCCATCCTTCCCAAGCAGGAAATTTGCCTTAGATAATTTTTTTTCATACGTTTGTAAAATTAAAAGTGATTGTTGAGCAATCGGCAATCCTGTACACGGGAGATGGAGTCAGCATCGCCCGTGTTTCTTAATCTATCGGAAGGTATCGCCTTTTGCGTAACCTTAAATTAAACTATTTCAATCGCTATCAGTCCCACCGGTATGCCGCTCCCCAAGCCAGACCTTTGTTCCTTGCCGTTCATAACGGATGTTCCATGCCTTGGAAAGCATATCCAGCGCCTCGTCAAGCGTCTGAGAACGGTTCATATAAATGTGTACCCGCGATTCCCGGAACAAGCTGTGATCGTACATCATTTCCACATTATACCAACGTGCCAGTTCGTCGATCACCTGTTCCAACGAAGCGTCCTTGAATACGAACTCCCCATTTTTCCAAGCCAGTGTGGACATCAGGTCGGCCTTACCCACGATCAGCGCATGCGCTTCACCGGCAGCGATCCGGCATTGCTCACCGGGTTGTAACACAACAGCCTCCTGGCCCCTGGCCACTTCCACCTTCCCATGAACCAGGGTAGCCACAGCTTCCTCTCCCCCATACGCTTTCACATTGAACTGTGTACCCAATACCCGCACCGTTCCCTCACGGAAATCCACCCAAAACGGGCGTTCTCTTTCCTTCGCCACCTCGAAATAAGCCTCACCTTCCAGAAAGACCCTGCGTTCGCCGTCTCCGAAAGCCTCCGGAAACCTCAGCCGCGTCTCTGCATTCAACATCACCCGTGTCCCGTCGGCCAGCACCATCCTATACTCCCCACCCCGCGGCACCATGATTTCGCCATAACGAACGGTATCTCCTCCCGGTCCGCTTGCCACCGCTTCCTGCCGGATCACTCCCCCCGTATCCACACGGAATCCGGGAATCGAACCGGACAACCTACCGGGCCCGAGTTCATGCCTGCTACCATCGGACAACAGCAACTGCACAGCCTGTACCCCCTGTTCCTGCCCATCCGGCATCATCCTGCCTTCACGCGTACCCGGCAACCATACGCTCCAACCAATCCCTACCGCCAAAAGCACACAAGCCACCGCAGCAGCCCAACGGAAAATCATCCTGCGACGCCATATAGACACAGGCATCGTCTGCCAAATCCGCCGCATCCGCTGTTCTATTTCCCCATCGGGGATTTCCTCCCCGGCATAGAACCCCCGGGCATCTTCCACAAATCGCTTCCGTTCAGCCGACCCGCCTGCCCAGGATTCCACTTCCTCCCTTTCCTCCCGGGAAGCTTTTCCCATCATTACTTTTTTGATTTTATCTATTTCCATACCTCGTCATTAACCGTCTTTATAAGTAAAACAACCTTACACAAAAACAGGGGACAAGAAAAAGCATATTTTTTTTAATTTTAGTAAAAATATGTCCGATAGCCCGAACCATTCAGAAAGAAATAAGATTCCACCAACCACACACAATAATACCTCCGGTCAACATTTTGAAGAATAATACGAAATAGCTGAATAACACTGATCCGGAAATGGAATCCTTTAAATTTTACCCAAGACAGACCATAAGAAATACACCACAGGCAATGCCTCCCGTATAGCTTTGTAGGCCCTCTTGACATGGGTATGCACAGTGACTTCCGAAAGGTTCAGTTCTCTGGCAATCTCCTTATAGCTCATATCCCTGAAAATCTTCATTTCAAGCACCTTGCGCTGTTGCTCCGGAAGTTTACGCAAGCAGTCCTGCACCTTTCCGAACAGGTCCTCTCCCTCTTCGTATTGCAGGGACCCCATATAAATCAAGGCTTCGGTAAGTTTTGTCCGGTTGGTATCTTCCACACGGAGATGCTTGTAATAATTCAGGCAGGAATTTTTCACCGAAGCATAAAGATAAGTACTCACCCGTGTATCCTCCGGCAGCGTTCCCAGAACAGACCAAAAATGCATAAACGTATCCTGCACCACATCCTCCGCCATCTCCGCATTCATAAGATAAGAGAAGGCAAAACGATATAACCGGGGTCCCATTTCCTTGAAAATCCGCTCAAAAGCCCGATGAGACCGTCGCCTTAAATCTCCTGCCAATTCTGCATATAAAACTTCATCACCGTCACCACTCATAGCACAGACGTTACTGAACTGCAATATTGGTTAAAATAATTTACATAAACAATCCCCATGATCGTTTTTCCGCGGATTTCAACAGTGGAAAAGTAAATTTTACCCGGATCGAAAGTAAATAAACGCAAACCAGTAGTCTTCAACCGATAAAGCCCGGGATGTTCCAATACCCACCCGGCCTCTTTCCCAGTAAATGACCGTTCACATAGATCTCACTCCGGTTATAAATCCCTTCAAAATAAAGAAAAACCTTTTCTTACCGTTTATCTGCAGGAATCCGAAAAAAACTAAGCAGAAGCAGAGATCCACAACAGATGCGACAAAATAATTCCTAAAACAAATTTACACCCTTTTGTATTCATAACTTCACTCTTTTATTGAGGATCCACATCACAAATGACCCGAAGTGTTCCCCACTGTTTTTCTTGTTTCAATATTCTGATTTCTTCACGAAGCCTGTTTTTCACCCCCGAACAAGAGATTCCGTTTTCCAGCTTCAATAACAAAATCAGCCGATGATACCCACCGATTTTACTAATCTCCGGAACAGCAGGCCCACACACCCGTTTGCCCAGCTGCCCGCGCAAACGGACAGCCAGCCGGTTAGCGGCATTCCGTAAAGGTACCACCTCTTTATGTCTTAGTTCCACCTGAATCATCCGGCCGAAGGGAGGATATACAAACAACTCCCGTTCTGCAGCCAATTGCTCGAAAAACGTCCGGTAATTCCCATCGGTCAGCATGGTATACACTCTGTTTTTAACATCCGCCGCCTGAATAACCACTTTCCCCCGGTCACCTTTCCGTCCACTACGCCCGCTAACCTGCAACAACATACAATAAACCCGTTCCTCCGCCCTGAAATCCGGGAAATTGACCATACTATCGGCATCTATCACTCCGACCAGCTTGACATTTGCAAAATCCAGGCCTTTAGTGACCATTTGAGTCCCGATCAGGATATCGGTCTTCCCCTGTTCAAAATCTTCGATGACACTCCTGAAACGAGACTTACTACTCATCACGTCCAGGTCCATCCGGGCTACCCGGGCCTGCGGGAAAAGCCGTAATACTTCTTCCTCTATCCGCTCCGTTCCGGGTGTTCTTTCCCGGTAATGCCCCTCCCCGCAAACCGAACAACGGTCGCTCATCGACACGATAGCCCCGCAATAACGGCAAACGAGTACATGGCGCTGCTTATAATAGGTCAGACTCACATCGCAATAACGGCATTTCGGGATTTCCCCGCAACGGTCACATTGTACATAGGAAGAATAACCTCTGCGATTCTGAAATAAAATAACCTGTTTGTGTTCGCTCAGCACTTTCTCCATCTCTTCCAGCAATAAGGGAGAGAAACTACCTTTCATCAGCTTTTTACGCCGGTATTCTCCCACATCGGCCAAACGAATTTCGGGCATCTGAATTCCACCATAACGGCTGTTCATCTGTACATACCCATATTTTCCGGTAAGCGCATGTTGAAAAGACTCGAAAGAAGGCGTCGCCGACCCTAACAGGACTCTGGCTTCCGACAATTTCCCCAGCATAACCGCAGCATCCCGGCCATTATAACGGGGTGCAGGTTCTTTTTGTTTGTAAGAAGCGTCATGTTCCTCATCCACAATAATCAATCCCAGATTCCGAAAAGGCAGAAAGATCGACGAACGGACTCCGAGTATCAATTGAAAAGGTTCGTCGCTACATTGCTTCCGCCACAATTCAGCGCGCATATTATCCGACATACCGGAATGATAAATTCCGATACGGTCACCGAAAACCCGTTGCAACCGTCTTACGATCTGTACGGTTAAAGCGATCTCGGGCAGCATATACAACACCTGCTGTCCCCGATTCAGATATTCCTGTATCAGACGAATATATACCTCCGTTTTCCCGGAAGAGGTCACCCCTTGTAACAAAACACAATCTTTTTCAAGGAAAAAATCCCGGATGCGCCCTAAAGCGCCCTGTTGTTCTGCATTGAGCTGCCAAGAACTTCCTCCGGCGTCTCCGTCTCCTCCCAACCGACTTATCTTTCTTTCTTCGACCTTCAAAATCGCTCTGTCACACAATCCTTTGAGTGTAGCGGCCGATTGTCCGGTCAAACGCAACCACTCCCCTTTTTCGATTTCAGTTTTACCCCATTCAATCCATCTGCAAAGCATAGCATATTGGGCCGGTGCTCTTTTCAAGCGATCCAACAACGCCCCCAATTCTTCCTCTGTATACTCTTTTGCCCAAGTGACGATACGCTCCTTTTTTTCCCGGAACAAGTCGTCCACTGTTTCTTTAATCTGGATGTAATTCCGGGCCAACAAATTTCTCACCAACGGAAGCCCGTTTTTGATTTTCAGATATTTCTCCGCTTCTTTCAGCGAAACATATTCGCCAGGCTGTAAAAATCGGAGTAAGATTTTTTCGTTCGTAGTCAACCCCGCATAATCCACTTCCTCCGTCGTACGGGTAATACTGGTAAAACTCTCCAAACGGAAAGCCACCGGTAAAGCCGCCTTCATCACTTCGCCGGGAGTGGCCATATAGTACCCGCCGAGCCACAATAAAAACCTCAGGTGCAGAGCCGAAAACGATACCTGTTTCTCGACAACATCCTCGATAGGCTTTACCTGATATCCGACAGGCGCCTGGTCATGTATACGACCGACCAAAGCGGTATACCGCTTGTTACCGGCAAACGACACCAATACCAATGTACCCTCGCGAACCTCGCTTTCCAGAGACACAGGCACCGTATAGGTATACATTCCTTCTACCGCCAGGGGCACGATGACATCAGCATATCGCATAAAAATATTTTAATACCATTTATTCACAAAATACCCGAATGAGAACTCATTCATCATGCAATAATAACAAAAATAACGGTAAGAAAGCGGGATGCTCCTACCGTTATTTCATTACCAAGACCAGATTCTATTAAATAGACAGAATCCGCACCAGATTCAATAATTCAGGATTCAGGTTTTTGGTATGCTTGATCGTTTTGTTAAAAGGAACATGAACAATCTCTTTATTCATGATTCCCAGCATAATGCTCTTCTGATCATCCATCAAAGCATCGACAGCGGCAGCACCCAACTGACTGGCCAAAACCCGGTCGAACTGAGAAGGAGAACCGCCTCTCTGCATATGTCCCAATACAGACACCCGGATGTCATACTCGGGATGTTTCTGAGCCACCTTTTCAGCAATGCTGTAAGCCCCACCTGATTTTTCACCTTCAGCGACAATTACGATTCCACTGGAGGTTTTCGGATTATAATCTTTTTCAATAAAATGTTCCAAATCGGTCAAGTCCGTTTCCACTTCCGGCACCAACACAGCTTCGGCACCGGTGGCGATAGCGGTACGTAAAGCGATAAATCCGGCATCACGTCCCATCACTTCTACAAAGAAAAGCCGGTTGTGAGCACTCGCCGTATCTTTAATTTTATCGACAGCTTCCACTGCAGTGTTGACAGCCGTATCGTATCCGATCGTCGAATCGGTACCGTACAAGTCATTATCGATCGTTCCCGGAATACCTACCACCGGAATGTCATGTTCCTGAATCAATAGTTTAGCACCGGTAAAAGAACCGTCTCCCCCGATCACCACCAAAGCATCGATTTTATGCTCTGCCAACATCTGAGCGGCTTTGGTACGTCCTTCCGGTGTACGGAATTCCATACTACGGGCAGATTTCAGAATCGTTCCTCCCCGCTGAATAATATTGCTTACATCATTGGATTTCAATCTTTTGATATCTCCCTCGATCAATCCCTGATAACCACCGAAGATACCATATGCTTCACAGCCATTAAAGATAGCTGTCCGGACTACAGCCCTAATGGCAGCATTCATTCCCGGAGCATCACCTCCTGAAGTCAGTACTCCAATTCTTTTTATTCTTCCCATAATTAAATCATGTAATTCATTTATTGTAGTTCTATTTTATGTCTTATTTCTTCCATCACCCATGCCGGTGTAGAGGTCGCCCCACTAATTCCGACACTTTGAGCATTCTCCAACATTTCCGGCTTTACATCCTCCGCCCTTTGCACCAAATAAGTCCGGGGATTCACTTCACAACAAGTAGCGAACAATTGCTTTCCGTTCGAACTCTTTTCGCCACTGACAAAGATGACAACATCATGTTTCTGTGCGAACTCTCTCAGCTGAGGTATACGATTGGCCACTTTCCGGCAAATCGTATCGTTCACCACCACCTGTGCCCCGCCTTTCTCTTTTAGCAAAGCTGCAATAGCCTGAAAACCTTCCAGACTTTTGGTCGTCTGTGAAAATAAAATCACCGGACGCGAAAAATCGATCTGCCGGATATCCTCGGGATTCTCGATCACCAAAGCCTCCCCATTCGTCTGTCCGACCAAGCCCACGACTTCGGCATGCCCGCGTTTTCCGTAGATGACCACCTGTCCACCCTGTTCCCGGGTTTGCTCATAAGCTTTCCGGATTCTTTTCTGCAAATTCAATACCACCGGACAAGAAGCATCGATCACTTCAACCTCATTCTTTTGAGCGATCTCGTATGACACCGGAGGTTCTCCATGTGCTCTGAACAATACCCGGCAATGTTGCAATCGTGCAAACTGCTCGTGTTCTATCGTTTTCAATCCACGTAGCCTCAAACGCTCTACCTCGAGGTCATTATGCACAATATCACCGATACAATACAACATCCCCCGCTCCAATTCCTGTTCCGCTTTGCGGATAGCATTCACTACCCCGAAACAAAAACCCGAATGTTCATCGATCTCCACTCTCATATTCTATCTTTCATTTATCCTCCTGCTTCTTCCTCCTTCTTCACCTATTACTTCATACTTCTTCCAACTCTCCTCCCCCGCTGCCAGCTTTTAGCCTTTAGCTCTCCCGTCTCTAGCAACCTTGAGCCTCCCAACCTATAGCTTATAGCCTATAGCTTTTTTAGCTCTCTTAGCACGCACAAAGATATAATAATTTTCAATAAATTATCTGTGTAAATAAATATGATTCAGCCTAAAAAAGTTGCAATCGATAGAAATCCCTTTTCATAAACCAAATTCTAAAATTTTGATTATTTTTGCAAAATACATACATCATATATAAATTTTTAACCATGAAAATTCTTAAAATATCCACTATTACAGTGGCTGTTCTCGTCGCAGTGTTCATTATCATCGCTTGTATTTTTCCGCCGATCGCCAAAAACTACATCAATAAACATAGTAAAGAGTTGATCGGGCGTCAGATCAACATCAAAGGACTCTACATAAACATTTTCACCGGCTATGCCCGTATCACCGATTTCCAATTATTAGAAGCCAACGATCTGGATACTTTCGTTTCTTTCGATACCCTCAGTGTGGATATGTCTCTACATCGTCTGTTAGCGAATGAAGTCAGAATCAACCACATTAGTCTGACCAATCCCAGCGTAAAGGTACTTCAGCAAGGCAGTGAGTTCAATTTCGACGATCTTTTGGCCCTCGGGTCAACGGATACGTTATCCGCCGATAGTCCTGCTGCCCAGCCGGTGGCTTCTTCTACTCTACAATCGCCGGCCTCCGACAGCCTTTCTCCGGCCTCTCCGGCCACAACTTCGGCAAATCCCCTTGCCATTGCCCTCTATAATATCAGCATACAGGGAGGTCATATCCTTTACAAAGATTTAGAGCGTAATTCGGTTTGGCAAATGGAAAATTTCGGACTTCAGATTCCGGGGGTTTATTTCAGTGGTCAAAATACCGATGTCGGCATCGCATTGAATTTCAATGACGGTGGACATTTGCAAACGGCTATCCAATACAACATGGAAGCAGGCAATTATCTATTGGATATCGACCTGACCAATTTCTCAATCGCTCCTATCCAACCTTACCTGACAGATTTCACCCGGATCAGTACAATCGGCGGAATCCTGAATACTCACCTTAACATCGAAGGTAACGCCGAACATGTAACCGAATTAGTGGTTCGTGGCAATCTGGGTATAAACCACCTGTCACTTGCAGACGCCAGTCACAAAGAAGTCTTGGCTACCGATAGCATTTATATCGATATGGAAACGATCAACCCCGGAAAAGCTATTTTTCATTTTAACACGATCGCTGTCAACGGTATCAAAACCGGTTTCGAACTCCGTAAAGACGGAAATACCATGAGCGACCTGTTCCCAGAAACTCCCGAAGATACCGTCCGGGGGGCGGCAGAAGAAACTCCAGCTGCCGGACCTCAAACTACAGCAACAGCCCCCGATTTCAAAGTCAGCACCTTCCGGATCAATAATTCGCTTTTCACCTTCAAAGATCAGACCTTGCGTCACCCCTTCACTTTCAGTCTGGAAAATATCAATCTGGTTGCCGACCAACTGAGTCTCACTCAAGAAAATAAGGCCAAAGTCAGCAGTACCCTCAAAAATGGAGGGACCATTATTTTCAACTACGAAGGGAAATTAGACGATCTCAGCAATACAGATATCTTACTCAGTATCAATAATCTGGATTTAAAAACTTTCACTCCTTATAGCATGCAATATTTCGGTTATCCATTGCAAAAAGGGATCCTTTCTTTCAGCAGCGTGAACAATATCCGTAAGAGTATGCTGGACGGACGTAATAACCTGAATATAGCCAAATGTGAAGTCGGAAATAAACACAAAGATCCGAAACCCGATTATAACATCCCATTGAAAACAGCTTTATATCTGATCAAAGACAAAGACGATCTGATTCGAATGGATTTACCTGTAAAAGGAGACATCAACTCTCCTGAATTTTCTTACCGGAAAATCATTTTTAAGACCCTGACCAATTTATTGGTGAAAGTAGCCGTTTCTCCGGTTAACTTTCTGGCAAATTCCCTCGGTTTCTCTCCAGAAAAACTGAAAAATCTTCCATTCGAAGCAGTACAGAACGACTTTACTCCTGAACAATTGACTCAAATCAACCAATTAGCCGAAATTATAAAAGCCAAACCGGAGATGACCCTACTCCTGGAACAATTTGTCAATGTACAGCAAAGTAAGGTACAATTGGCCGATTTCTATGTAAAACGCAATTATTATCTACAGCAACACCCTGAGAAATCACAGACTACCCTGTTACCGATCGACTACAGTAAAATAATGGAAATAGATACGAAAGACATTCAATTTCTCAATTATGTCGGAACCCAGGTCAGTGAGGACAAAAAAACGGCTTATTTGGATGACCAACTTCTTTCACTGGCCGACTCGACTCAACTGAATCAACTGACCCACCAATTAATGGACAGACGCAACCAAGTCCTGAAAGAATACCTGCTCCGTCAGGAAGTCCCGGAAAAATGTATTCGTATTTCGACCGCAACTGCAGAAAAACTCGTTGCTTATAAAGGTAAGAACCAATATACCATCGGTTTGGTATTCGCAGGTGACGAACCCGATCCGGAATTAATTGCGGAAGAAACCGAAAATTAAACAGTGACAAAAGTTTCAAGGGATACAAAAGTTTCAGAATTGCTCCAACCGTTGTAACTTTTGTACCCCTTGAAATTGCTGTAACTACTAAAATATCGTTTTTTATAAAGTTCATCATCCCTGCCAAGTATTTCGTTCATTAAACTTTCACTTCTATCAGCCGCCCCTACGGCCGTAACAAAACACCCGCAGGCCATCGGCTTTATACACTAAATTTATTGTCCCGATAAATTTATAATGAACGAATATGTAACCCTATGGTCAACCGGATTTCCTGATCCGTATATTTGTTAGCCAAAGGCTGGGCAGTGATACCATTTTCATTGTAAAAACAAGTTTCGTTTTTAGAATAACGGCGGGTATAAGAAAGATCCCCGAAGAACAAGCCCACACTCAATCCAATCCCTCCGGCATAGGTGTATATTTTATTGAAAGAAGCAACATCGTGTTTATACGGACTTTGTTGAAGTCCGTATCCTCCCCTAAGACTCACCCGACTGTTCACCCGGACCTCCATTCCGGCCCGAAGATTATGGGTAGGACGATAAAGAGACCTGATCGCCCGATTAATCGGATCATAATCGACACTCCGGGATAAAGTTTTTATTTTATCCTTTTCCCAGTCATCCTCATAACTGCCGTAAATCCACTTCGCAGGACGCTTGTACTTCGCAGAGCTATAATCGACATATTCATAATCCACATCCAACATCACGTGTTGCCCCAACACAAGTCCCCAACAAAGAAACGCTCTCCAGGGAGTCCGTACATTAGCCAGATACCGATAAGGATCATAATAGGTTCCATAAGCCCTATTGGATATTTCATACTCCTGTTTATCCCGTCCGACGGAAGGATCGGTAGGCGTAGTAAAATAAGTATGAACAGAATTTTCAAGTGTATACTCCATCGTAAACCAGGTCGGCAAATGAATAGCGGCCCCCAATCGAATAGCCGGTACCGGACGATAGATAAGCCCTAGTTTCAAATTGATCCCCGTACCTCTGGTGCGACGGTATTGCCGGAATTCATAAAAATCCAGAAGTGAAGGAGCATTTTCTTCTGCAATCTCGGAATAAAGAATACGTTGTTTATCATAGGTCCACTGTATACCGAGTACCGCTCCGAGGTACAATTTATCTTTATAATTCGTTCCTCCGGCAATTGAAAACTCGCCTAGGTAACCTTTTTCCCGGATCTCCTGATATTGATCGACCCATTCGGCTGTTTCTCCATCGGTTTCCAAAATAGAATGGTAACTTTCATTTTCGTCCTGATATAACAAATAGGTATCATAAAAGGGACCGGTTGTAAAAATATTCAATTCATCCGGTTTGTATCCCTGACTTTGCCAAACATAGACATCCGTCAGGGAAGTCGGGGAATGATACACCTGCTGCCGGGTATTTTGAATATTGTTCGAAAGATCAGTATACGAAAAGCCCAGGTTAAAACCTTTCCAATCACTTTTTTCATCCTTCACGTACCCTGACAGTACCCCTCCTACCGTTCCGATCAGATAAGAAGTTTTCCTTGCAGTCAGCTCCCCGGATTCATTCCCGGAGAAATTCAATACCGAAGTATAGGTAACACTAGATTTACGGAAAACCCCGACAGCGGCAGGATTCAGATTCCAGGAAGAAATATCTCCTCCCAAAGCTCCGAAAGCACCGCCCATAGCAGCTGCCCGAGCCGATCCTGCATAAGACAAACGGGAATAATTCAATATTTCCGTCTCCGTCTGAGCATAAATCATCTCCACTCCCAACAGCAGTTGTAAAAACAGTATAATTCTTCTCATAAACCGGTCGAACTAATAAATATTGCGACAAATTAATATTTTCAGCCAGGAAATCATTGCATTTCTTAAAATATTTTCCGCGTTTTATTTAATTTTAAGAGCAAACTAAAAACCTTGCCTCATGTAAACGTTTTAAGTTGCATTTTTATACCAAACGAATGGATATAATTGCAAATCGTCAATTTTATATGTAAAATCTGTTAAATCGTAAGTTAAAATCGATTTTTACTTCACCCTTTTAGGCTCTTTAGGTGTTTTATAGATGTAAATTTAATATAAAATTGAAGGTTGATATGAAGTGTAGATTTTTATTAACAGTAGGGGTGATTTTATGGAGTACCTGGAGCGGTTTTGCAATTGAAAAAACGACGGTAAATCTGGATAATTTGGTCAAAACATTTGAACAAAATCCGGCAAACCCTCAAACGACCATGCAATTATTAAAAGAATTGAGTAAACAAGGGAAGTCGGGACAAGATATACTGAATCGTTATTTCAAAACCCAAAGTGAAGCCGATTACTTCAAAGATTACAATTGGATGATCGTACGGGATTATGTGAACGACATCAATGCACCTCAGCTCAAATATGTTTTTGAAAATCAAGATAAATTCATCCAGCATTTTTCCAAAGACGATGTTTTTCAGAAATTAGACAATGTGTTGGTAAACCATTTGGAACAACTCTATCTCCAGAATAAGGCAGATTACGAAAACCAAATGAAGCGGATTAAAGAAACCGGATACGAGCACTACGATGTTGTATTGGATTATTTCAATATCAAAGAACTACGGTTATCCGGAAATGCCGAAGATTATTTTTACAAAGCCCGGAAGTTATTTCGCTATTTCCCGGAAAACCGGAAGATGATCAAAGAAATCACTGCCGGAGCTCTGGAAATCATGAATGATGTTTCCCGCCTGAAAGTGATCCAATTATGGGCAGGAAAAACTGTCGAATCGAAGTCCGACTTCGACGCGATTTACAATTATGTCAAAATCTCCAAAAAATGCGGGTTCAACGACATTGCAAAAAAATATGCCAATATCGCCAATAACCTGGCTAACCAATCTCAAAATCAATTAATGAAACAACAGGCCAGTGAATTGATCAGGATGTTGAATTAAGATTCTGGCAATACAATTACAACGGTGCCAACAGTTTAAACGGGAACAAGGGTTTAAAACAGAGTGGCACCGTTTTTTATTTTCTATAGTTACAACGGTTAGACTTGACTTCTGAAATCTTTGTAACAGTGGAGATTTAATTGTTTGAAACGTAGGTTTATTTCGTTACTAATTCGTCTCCGGTGATCGGAATTGGCGACCCGGTCGCTCCTGCC
>OIGD01002391.1_pt1 | contig 14619 bp, 9 predicted proteins | sample 1582211 | NCBI WGS metagenome assembly OIGD01 (sample SAMN04414078, study PRJEB24778) | human gut metagenome | material: faecal | host: Homo sapiens
GTTATGTGGCAGGCGCCATTATCCAGATACTGCAATATCTGAGTTCTGCCGAACAATTAAAAATGTTCACGCTTTGGTCAATGGGTTCTCTCGGACACATCACCACCACCCAACTGGGAATCATGACACCGATGTTATGCCTGGGACTGCTCATTTCCATAGTCTGCATCAAACCTTTGAACCTGTTGCTTCTTGGAGAAAACTATGCACGGACAATGGGAATGAATATCAAACGTTCACGTACACTCATCTTCATCTCCACCGCGCTGCTGACAGGAACGGTGACCGCATTCTGCGGCCCGGTAGGTTTTATCGGGCTGGCAGTGCCGCATGTCACACGGTTGCTGTTCAACAACGCCGACCACCGGATACTTGTCCCCGCCACTATGCTGACGGGACTTATCAGCATGCTTCTTTGCGACATCATCGCCAAGAAATTCCTGCTTCCGGTGAACTGTATCACCGCCTTGCTCGGTGTTCCGGTCATTTTATGGGTAATAGCTAAAAACTTGCATGGATTCAAATGATTGAACTTAAGGAACTGACATTAGGATACGGACAGCGCACGCTGTTGAAAACGGTAAACGCCCGAATCACAGGCGGACAACTCGTTGCACTGCTAGGACGCAACGGAACAGGAAAAAGTACTCTCCTGCGTGCCATAATGGGACTGGAAAGTCCTCAATCGGGAGAAATCAATCTGCAAGGAAAAGACATTGCTTCACTGAAACCGGAAAAATTAGCTCTGAGCATTAGTTTCGTAACCACCGACAAAGTACGCATTTCCAACCTGCGTTGTAAAGATGTAGTCGCATTGGGACGCGCTCCTTATACCAACTGGATCGGACAGTTACAGGCAGAAGATGAGAAAAGAGTGGGTACTGCCATGCATCTGGTAGGAATGTCCGATTATGCAGAAAAGACAATGGATAAGATGTCCGACGGAGAGTGCCAACGAATCATGATAGCACGCGCACTTGCACAAGACACACCTATCATTCTTCTTGATGAACCTACTGCTTTTCTGGATTTGCCTAATCGCTACGAACTCTGTCTGCTACTGAAAAAACTCGCACAAACGGAAGGAAAATGTATCCTGTTTTCCACACACGACCTGGACATTGCCCTGTCTCTCTGCGACACGATCATGCTGATTGACAACCCACAATTGTATAGTCTCCCCACAAATGAGATGATAACGAGCGGACATATAGAAAGACTATTCCGGAACGAGTCTGTGACATTTGATGCACAAGCTATGAAGATAATCATCAAATAAAAACAAAAGTTTACTTCAGACGGAGAAAGCAACTTCTCCGTCTAAGAACCTCCATGTCATTGAGCAGGATTCGGGCAAAGATAGCTTCCTCCTCTCAATAAAACTATGCTTTGGCTGTTTTCACTCCAAAAGCACAATAAGTCAAATAAAACACACAAGCTAAAGTGACAAAAACGCCTCCGATAACACCTACTGTTCCAATCGCAAACCCAATAACTGGAGTAACTACTCCGCCACCGGCAACAGCAGTAATCATCAACCCTGAAATTTGGTTTGCTTTTTCCGGTCTTGCCTGCAAAGCCATCGAATAAATGATAGAAAATACGGATGACGCAAAGAAACCGACAGCACCGATACAAATCAGATTTACCATATCGTTTTTCACAAAGGCCAGAATAAGCAAAGAGAAAATACAGGCAACAATATTCACACGGAAATATTTTATTTCAGCGATACGGGCCAACAAGAAAGCACCCAATAAAGCACCTACCGTACGACTTAAAAAATAAACTTGTGGAGCAAACTTCACTTGTTCTGTCGTCCAGTCAAAACGTTCTGCCATCAGTTTAGAACTGATAAAGTTGGTGGCAACATCTACCCCCACAATAAAGAAGATACCCAAAAACAACAACAGAATCGTTTTATCCTTCAATAAAGAAAAAGTATCACTGATAGAAAGTTGCTGGGTTGCAGCACTGGAATCTTCTCGCTTAACAGGGGTAGCCATCAACCAAACAGCGGATAATAATGTGATAAAACCTAATATCGGGAAGCAATAATACCATTTGTCGTCTCCAAAGTGAGCTACAGCCAACAATACAATCTCCGGTCCAACGAGAGAAGATACAGCTTTGATTACCTGCCCTGCCGTCAAGCTACTAGTCAATAAACGTTGGCTAGTTACCACATTACTTAACAACGGATTCAGTGAAACTTGCAGAATAGCGTTACCAATTCCCAAGAGAGCATAAGCTATCATACAAGTCGCGCTATTATAAACGATCAATGGTAATAACATACCCACTACCGTTATTCCCATACTAAGAAGAACTGTATTTTTACGTCCCCATTTGTTCATCTGATTTCCAATAGGAATACCTAAAAACAGGAACCAGATAAATACTAATGAAGGAACAAATCCCGTCATCACAGGAGACCAGTTGAAAGTACGTTGAACATAATCGGACGAAATGCCGACTATATCACAGAAGCCCATTACAAAGAACCCGAAGAGAACGGGAAGGGCGGCATAAATAGAGTTTTGTGTTTTCATGTTTAACTCACTATATTATAAAATGTAGAATCCCCGGTGCCATTGTCAAGCGACATCGGCACCGAGGTAAATAAGCTGTTTATTCAGAACAATGAGGCGGATTTTCCACTCCCCATTTTTCATTCGGTTGATTACCCATTGTGAGTTTCAATGTTCCACCTTTATAGAGTTCATCCCGGTACATCCAACATTGTTCCAGCGGTTTACCGTTCAACGTAGCAGATTGTACATAATAGGCATCCGGTGTATTACCAGTCGTTTCAATCACAAACGTTTTTCCCGTCGCATTCATCGGACTAAGTTTGATTTCAATCTTATCAAACAACGGACTGCCAATCTGGAAAGTCGGTCGTTCACAAGAACCGCCCTGTACATCGAACAATCCCATTGCCGCCATCACATACCAGGCTCCCAACTGTCCCTGATCTTCATCCTGACCGTAGCCATAACCATGCTCTCCGTTTGTTCCGTAAAACTCATCACAAATCAAGCGCGTCCATTTCTGTGTCAGGTAAGGTTTACCGGAGAAATTGAACAACCAAGGAATATGAAGACTTGGCTGATTACCATGATTGTAAGGACTCTCCACACCTGCAAAAGCATAAGTTATCTTACCGCCACCAAAAATAGATTTACGCGCTTCGGTAAATATAGAATCCAACCGATTATTAACCTCCTCTTTACCCACTTTTTCAATCAAACGATATGGATGTTGAGGAACAAAAAATGTATATTGTACAGCATTTCCTTCCTGAAATCCTCTCCATGACTCCAGCGGATTAAAGTTATCAATAAACTCACCGTTAGGAACTCTGGGACGAACCAGTTTCAATGAATCATCAAATAGTTTTTCCCATCCTCTTGATAATTCCATCAAACGGTTGTAATCATCCGTATGCCCCAATGCTTTCGCCCACTGCGCCACAGCATAAGCACTAAAGCAATATTCCAATGTATGAGAAACAGAAAAGGTAGAGCCATCCGGATGTGTGCCATAATGAACACTGTTCTCATAAGGTACATATCCTCTTTCTACAAACTGCTTCACATCCATCTTACCTGCCCCCTCAATGCGGCCTTCCCAGCCTAATTCATTCTTTAAAGCTGCCTGATAAGCCGTTTCAACATCAAAATCACGAATACCACTATTGTATGCACCTGCCAGGGTAATACTCACCATATTTGTCCCTACGCCCGAAACATATCTACTGGCAGCAATACCATCACCTAACCAGCCAGCATCTTTGTATACCAGCAACTGACTGTTAACTAATCCATTGTAGTATTCCGGATAAGCTAGTGCCCAAAGAGAAGTCAAGTTCCAGTAAGCCCCCCAAACTGCATCCGTATTATAATGATTATATATCGGCTTACCTTCTTTTCCCAAAGGTATCTGCCCTACTGTTCCATCATTTTTGGGATAAGCTCCATTAACATCGCTAGCAAGTCCTCTGCCCAACAAAGCGTGATACAATCCTGTATAAAATTTGATTTTGCTTTCATCCGTACCTCCTGAAACCAGAATACGTCCCAAGGATTCATTCCATTTATCCGTAGTTGACTGTAAAGCTTCATTAAAAATCAAGTCTTTCGCTTCCGTTTCCAGATTCAGTTTAGCATTTTCAATGGAAGTATATGACAAACCGATCTTTACATTTACTACATCATCTTTTTTCGTTTTATAATTCAGGCACATAATAGCTCCTGCACCTTTGATTTCATTTCCCGCTTTCAGAGTACTATCTTGATAAAAAACCTCTACCGATTCAGGAATACGATCTAGTTTTGCATAAAAACACATAGCTACTGATGAACCCGCTTGATATTTCTTCACATATTCCGGTTCCGTAATCACGTAACCTTCAATAGTATTTCCATCTATCTGTTTGATATATGCATCACGCACAGCTCCACTTTCTCCCTGACGATTTCCAATATTCAAAAGAATATGAGCAGCTTCCGTCTCCGGGAAAGTATATCGCTGGAATCCGACACGAGCAGTGGCAGTAAGTTCTGCCTTTACCTGGTAATCCTTTAATAATACAGAGTAATATCCCGGACGCGCCGTTTCATCTTTCTTATCAAAGCGGGAACGGAAACCTTTATCGGGGTCTTCCAGTTTTCCGGGATTTGTTTTTACTTCTCCCGTTACAGGCATCAGTGAAATTCCTCCTATCTGAAACTCATGTAAGCAAGGAAAGCCATCAATCGAAGTATGATTATCTTCATAACCAATAGCTTCCCATCCTTGATTATTACCGTAAGTTCCATTGGTAGAAGCTCCCAGTTTAGCCATTCCAAAAGGCTCCGCAGCCGGAGTATAGAAAAACCAACGACTATGTACAGTTCCAATATTAGGATTCACATACTCTACCAGATTGGGACGATCAGGTGTTTTGCACCCTACAACACCTGCCAGAATCAACAGGCTACCTATCCATTTTAATTTCATCATTTATTTATTTTTCTGTTTGTAACTTCTCCTTTAATCATCGCCACACGTGCATAATACTCCGGCACACACGAAGCATCCAATAACCATTTCGGCTTACGTTTTTCATCAGTCCGCCCTGTCCAGTCATGATACATCAGTCCCGCCTGGTCACGTGCATGTTCCCAAGCATAATCCAGTCCTTTTATCATCGTATCCACATACTTTGAATCCCCCGTAACATTGTACAGATCGTGATAACCTCTAAACAAAACCAGATTAAACCAAGGTAAATCAGCAATATAGGGAATACCTTCTTCCGTGTATTTAAAGAACACTTTGCAACTTCCTTCTGCCAGAAATTTAGCATTATCCAGATACGCCTGCTCACCCGTATAATTATATAAAGCTACAGCTGCTTGTAACAAAGTACCAGTATTGTAAGTATACAAATCCGGGCATACTGCCGAAGTCGTTGTTAACCATGAATTCCAAACGACTCCTCTTTCCGGATCTTTCAGATATTTATCAATCCAATGATAGAACTTCTTTCCCACCTCCAGATAATACTCATCTTTAGTTGCTTCATAAAGTTTTAAAGCCAACACCATCGCTTTTCCGTTAGAACAGGCAGGTTTCTGATCTTTCACTCCTTCCAACCAAGAAACAGCTCCTTCAAAGTTCTCATCCCAGCCACTTAAAATAAAGGTCAATACCTGTTTCGCTTTCTCCAGATAATGAGAATTTTTAGTTACCAGGTAAGAATCAATATAATCAATACCCACTAAACCATTGTCATCATAATAGCGGTCTACCTTTCCAAACTGAACAGGGTAAGCCTGATAACCAAAAGGAACACGCGTTGTATCATAGTAACGCTCCATCGCCATCACCATCGAATCGACATAAACCGTATATTTCTCCGGTTCGATGGTAGCCATCAACACTGCCGAAGAAAAGACACCACTCATAGGCCACAGATAAGAAACTTCCTGCGCTTGCCGGGTGGAATCATTAAAATAAGTCAGATCAGGACGATGACTGCTTGGGTAATATTCAGAGAAGAGGCCGTATTTGGGAACCCGGTAGAGTTCCCAAACACGCTGAAACATTTCTTCTGCCTTATCTTTATTCGGAGTCGTTTTTGATTCTCCGGCACAAGAAAGAAGCACGAATACCGTCGATACAAATAAAGCTATATTTCTAATTTTACTATTCATATCCTATTCCTCTGTCACTGTTTCTCCTTTGTACAAAGCAATCATTCCCAAAGATTCGAGCGCAGCATCCTGCATCAACAACTGTTCAGCACGTTTTGGAGTTGCTCCTGTCCAGTCTTCATAGAACAGTCCGTTTGATAAACGGGCATTTTCGTATGCATAATCCAGGAAGTTGATGAATGTTTTGATATAATTGCCTGCATTTTTATAATAAGGCTCAATATCAATAAATGCACGGATCAGTTTTGTTGTGAACCAAGGATCATGATCGGGATAAGCCAACGCCAACCCATTAAGCGGACGTACAAAATAATTATACGCACCTTCGGAAGAAGCAATGGCACTGTCCAGATAAGTCTGCTCACCCGTTATTTTGTATAAACGGATTCCGTTAGAAATCATCACACCTGTATTGTAAGTCCATTTTGTTTTATTAATGGATCCGTCTGCTTGTTTATCATTCCAGTAACAGCCATCTTCCGGATCACGCAAGTTAGTCAACGTCCAAGCATATAAACGTTTTGCCAGAGCCAACACATCCGCTTTTTCCTCTTGAGGACATACAGAATAATATTCAAGCAAGAATAGCGTTGCATATCCATTAGCGCATGTCGGTTTATTCGAATCACCAACTCCCTGCTGTCCTTTCTGGTCTTCATTCCACCAAAGGCCTCCTCCAAACGTATCATCTTCACCAGCTTGCAGGAACTCAACGATTCTTTTAGCTTTCGTCACATAATCTTGATTATTTAGCAAATTAAAAGCCTCTACCAGTTCAATCCCCACAATAGAATTATCATCATAAAAACGTGTTCCACTACCGGTAGTACCATTGGTTTGAGAACCATAACCACCCACAGTTCCATTAGGAGTACGATAATAAACTTCAAACCGGTCTACCATATCCGCATAATTCACATCATAACCTAAAGCATGCAAAGCTGCTGCTCCGGAAACCAGTCCGTCATACGGCCACAAGAAAGAAGCGGAATTATCCCCGTCTTTCTTAGGATAATTTTCATTATACAGTCCTTCTGTTGCCCCACTATTGATCCGGTAGCACTGATTAATCAAGTCAAACTGCTCTTTGGCACGTTTATGATAAACGACCTCCTCTCCGGGTTCTGACGGAGCAATCGGTGTAGGCGGGATATATTTCTCTACGTCATCTCCGGCACAGGAGAATAATAGTGCCGGAAGAATAGCTAAAATAGTCTTTATCTTTTTCATAACTTAGTTTTATTAATTAATCGGAGTCACATTAGTAAATGTATGTATCATCAATCCATCCGAATTCGTATCGATAGTGATAGTTGCATGCGTATAATCCAGACTACCTTTCATTTTCCAAAGATGATCCCACTGACTCCATTGGAATTCATACAAAGCATAGAAAGAAGCAGGTTCTCCACCTACCGGACGTTCGGCACTCACGCCATCACCTCTACCCCAACACATATCACCACCATTTACTTTTGCTAAAAAGTAGTAACGTTCTTCTATCCAACTTAACCAATCAGGAGCACCGGTTTCCGGTTTGGACGGATCAAGGAATCGGATATCACCCTCTCCCACAAATTTACCATCACCCGCATACTCTAATACAGCTATATCTCCAAATGTTGCTCCCCAAATACAACGAACAGAAGAACCGATTTTTTCCGTGGTCATTGCCATTGTATTAAAGTTCACTGTCAGACGGGTTACTTCTTCGGAAGCAGCGACTGCCGTTTCGCCCTCCCCTTCTCTTAACTTCGAGCTATCATCAATATAATAGCTGAATGTTTCACCTGTAGTAGCAGACTTAAATGATATATTTCCTGCTGATAACTTCGTATAAATCTGGAAAACGCCCTCTTCTACACAACGGAACGGAATTCCACCCTGTCCACTGTTCTCCGTAGCCGAACCATATAAATACAATTCAGCCGGAATATTATCAATTCCCTCTCCACGAGTTACTGTGATGGTAGCCACCTTGTCGGTTCTCTTCACCACTCCACCTTTCGAAGCATTTACCGTCCATTTTATATCTCCGGTTTCCAAAGGATAAATGCCTGCATTTCTGGCAATCGTATTAATAGTTGCATGAGTGATTGACAAACTGGTTGCAGCTCCCAAATCACTTTTCACCGTAGCCAGCGGCTTTGAAAAATCACCGTCTGCCTTATCAAACAGCACCTCGTACAATACAATTCCGCCATCTGCCGCACCACCTCCTGACCACGACAACACAACAGGCGTTGGAGATGACACATTCAACTGGATAGAAGCAGGGGAACTTAATTCTGTAGGGACTGCAAAATCCGTGTTCAATTCATAATCTTCCTGACATGAAACCATTGCCAGAAGTACTGAACATATCCATAATATCTTTTTCATAATCATTCCTTTTTGAGTCGTTTAACCAATTACCAATTCGGATTCTGCTCCAAATTACCATTCAAGTCACGTTCAGCCTGTGGTATAGGCCACAAATAATGTTTATTTGCATTAAAGGTTCTGTTTTCAACCCGAACGTATCCATCATCCGTACCTACCACATCATTTGTCTTTAGTCCGTGACACCATCCATTCAATACATTGTCCGCAATTCTCCAACGGATAATATCTTTATGGCGATGTCCTTCCAATGCCAATTCCGAACGACGTTCGTTTCGTACAATCTCAATCAGTTTATCTTTAGAAGCTCCTTCCGGGAATTCCAGTGCTGAAGCAAGTGTAAATCCGGCCCTATCACGAATTGGTTTAATAGTTGCATCCCAAGCCGTCTTATCCAGTTCTCCTAATTCTGCCAATGCTTCCGCATTCATCAATAAAATATCAGCATAACGAATCAGAATCGGATTCAAACCAGAATAAAGAGTAGCACGATAAGTGTTATCCCAATATTTCTTAATATAGTAACCGGTAGCCGAACAGTCTGAACCTACTCCATAACCATCTTTGCCTTCACCTTTCTCACAGTTGATAACAACTTCTGTTCCGTCGGCCAACGTATATGAGTTTCCAGTGTACATCACCGTTGCCTTCAAACGTGGGTCACGATTGGCATACGGATGACTTTCATCAAACGATGTTCCTGTTTCCTTAATTGTTTTTCCATCCAGCATAATATAACTGTCTACCAACTCCTGCAAAGGAGAAAGCTGGGAATATCCACCCAAAGTGGGCGGCAGGAAAACATACATCATCTGATGTTCACGACTAGTCGGACGATACTGTGCATCCAAAATTACTTCAGAGTTGTATTCATTAGCAATCTCAAACAATCCCGCGTAACTTCCAAAGAGTTTAAAGCCTCCCTCTGTCATAATGGTAGAAGTGATATTTTTCACTTGCGTCCAATTACCTTCAAACAAATAGATTTTAGCTTTAATAGCCATTGCCGCCCAACGGGTAATCCGGCCTTTATTATCCGCATCATAAGAAGTCGGCAAATAGTTACCGTTAATCACTTCATCCAGATCGGCCAAAACATTTGCTATTACAGTGGCTTTGGCTGTACGTGCAATAGACATACTTTCTTTGATAGAAAGCACTTTTGTAGTATAAGGTATATCGCCGAATTTCGTATACAACTCATAATAACTATAAGCACGAAGTACTTTTGCCTCACCAATATAACGTTTCTTCAATTCCGGGTCCAAATCAGGAACCCTGTCTATATTTTCCAGCAACTGGTTACACATACGAATACCCGTATAGCGCCCGTCCCAAACCTGTTTCACGTAAGAGTCGGCTGTAGAATATGAACCATTACCAATATTTTGTGTAAAATCATTAGGTTGCTTGGTATAAGCATTGTCCGTCATTGCTTCACAATAAAGCTGTTCGTCCATATTTCCCAAATAGGTATAGCAAGTATTCAACGCCTTGACAGCTGCTTCAGGGTCCTCTTCCCAATAAGTCAAGTCCGTTTCTCTGTCATACGGTGCCGTATCCAAGTCAACACAAGAGGCACCGCCCACTACCAAGACAGCAGATAAAATCAAATTCTTTATAGTTGTTTTCATCACGGTACAGTTTAAAATTTAACATTAAGTCCAAATGAATATACTCTTGCCACAGGATAAGAACGACCACTACCGTCTCCGGTATATTCCGGGTCCCATCCGCCTTTCATCTTCGTGAAAGTCAACGGATTCTGCACACTGGCAAAGATTCTTAAATTCTTGACATAGAGTTTTTTCATCCATTGTTGCGGGAAAGTATATCCGATCTGCGCATTTTTCAAACGCAAGTATTTAGCATCCTGGATCCAGAAATCTGATTTCGCTGCATTATTAGCAGATTCCGCACCCATTGTCAGACGAGGATAAGTAGCATCCGGATTATTCGGAGTCCAGCGATCTTGATGGAAATCCATTACAGGACCTTCATTGTTATTATGGAAAGCCTCTACAGATTCACCACGCATCCACTTGTTACGTTTTCCTACTCCTTGCCACATCATCGAGAAATCAAAACCTTTATATTCCAAACCATAGGTGAAGCCGAAAGTATATCTTGGGAAGTCATTACCAACAATAAAACGGTCATCGTCCGGTTTAATCACACCATCGCCGTTCTTATCCAAATAACGAATATCTCCCGGTTTCGGTGTAATACCTTCCAAGTGCGGTCCTTTCTGACATTCTTCCTCATTCTGGAAAAATCCATCCGAACGATATGCATAGTAAGAGTACAATGGATAACCTTCCTTGATAATTGTCTGTACATCCGAGCCACCGATAATTTCCGTACCACGTGTATCTATTACTTCATTAAAGCTATCCGAAATATTTCCGGCGAAGTTATGCACTACCGGACCAGTCTTCAAACGATAACTTACTGATAATTCCCATCCTCTCGTCTCTACCTTACCTGCGTTCTGAATCGGGGCACCATTACCAAACAATCCGGGAACCGGTAAATTCACCAAAATATCTTTTGTACGATTATTGAAGCAATCAAAAGTAATATTCAAATCATTATTCAACAATCCCAATTCGAAGCCGATATTAGCCATACGGGTAGTTTCCCATTTGAGATCAGGGTTTGTAGAAGCGAATTCAGCCGTCTGCGCCAGCTTGTCGCCGAAACTGATGCCGTTCTTTACAGACACCGTCTGCATGTATTGATAAGCACCAATGCGGTTATTACCAACCAATCCCCATGAACCTCTGATTTTTAGAGAAGGAACATACGGTTTCAGTACAGACCAGAATTTTTCTTCCGAGATACGCCATCCTGCCGAGAAAGACGGAAAGACTCCCGAACGGTTTCCTTTCGCAAAATAAGAAGAATAGTCATTACGGATATTAAATTCCAGCAGATATTTCTCATCATAATTATAAGTGGCTCTTGCAAAACCGGAATAGATAGCCCAGTCACTTGCCGAACCACCATTGCTAACTTTATCCCCACTCAAATCACCTACAAAAATATCATATTTAGAATCCTCCGTCAAACGACTAGTAGAGAACTGCTTTTCAGAGAAGCCCTCATAAGCATATCCTAATAATCCACCGATAGAGTGTTTCCCTATTTTCGTATTATAAGTCACCATAAGATTGGTAGTGATATTCTTAGAACGATAGAATTGCTCGGTCAACTTATTTTCACTATCTCCCGTACCTTCGAAGGCCTTCCGGTTCTCATGCAAATTATTATTCCAAACACGTCCACCGACACTTCCGATCAATTTCAGTCCTTTATATACTTCCCATTCGGCTTGTATGGTTCCCAATAATTCATCATTCACATTCTGGCGATAACCGCCTTCTTCCAAACGCTGCAAACCGTTTGAGTTACTTCCGGCAGGATAATTATAACTGCCATCCTCATTCTTGATCGGATAAATCGGTGGCATGCGGTTTGCCTGCTCGATAATCCATTCCGTCCAGTAAGCATGTTCTTTAATATCATTACGGGCAAATTGAGAAGTCAAATTCAATGTAAAGTTATTCGTCACCTTATGGCTTACATTCAGACGTGCATTGTAGCGTTTATAACCATAATCAGGTCCCTTGAACATACTGTTCTGATCCATATAACCCAAAGAAGCCATGTAAGACAACTGGTCGTTACCTCCTGTCATCGAAACATTGTGTGAACTTTGAGGAGAATTACGGTGATACAGTTCTTTCACCCAATTTACATTCGGACCGCCATTTCTAAATTGCGCAATCTGCTCGGGAGTGAATTTTGCAGCTCTTCCCGAATTGACAGCCGCTTCATTATACAGTTCAGCATATACCCACGAGTCTGCTATCTTAGGCAATGAAGTAGGTTGCTGAACACCATACATAAAATCATAAGAGATTTCCACCTTACCGGCTTTTCCTTTCTTGGTAGTAACAAGTACCACACCATTGGAAGCACGTGAACCATAAATAGCAGTAGAAGAAGCATCTTTCAAAATAGAAATCTGCTCAATATCAGCCGGATTCAGATTGGCGAGCGATCCTTCAATTCCGTCAATAATCACCAACGGATCATTGTTGTTCATCGTATTCAAACCACGGATATTAATAGAAGGTACACTACCCGGAGTAGAACTTCCCTGCTGAATAACCAAACCGGGAGTCGTTCCCTGCATCGCTTCCAATACATTGGAAATCGGCTTTCCTTCCAATTCATCCGTAGAAACAGAAGACACAGCTCCTGTCAGGTTGACTTTCTTCTGCACGCCGTAGCCTACCACTACTACATCTTTCAAAGCAACCACATCCGACTTCAACACCACATTGATAAACTGGCGGCCGTTCACCGGAACTTCCTGTGTTTCATATCCAATTGAGGAAACTACCAATACCGCTTTCGAAGCAACATTCAGTGAAAAATTTCCATCCATATCCGTAGCCGTACCCGTAGATACACCTTTCACCAGCACGGTAGCCCCAATCACGGGTTCCCCGTCTGCCATTACCTTACCTTTCACTGCGATTGTATTAGATTGCGCATACAGTTTGGAACCAACAGCCACATTCATACAAACAATCAACATAACAGCCAATAATTGCCAACTCGAAAATGCCGTTCTGAAAAGCCGGCGGGCAAATTGCGCGTTCAATAGATTAGATTGTTTCATAACATTTTATATTTGAATTAATAGAAGAGTTATCATATATTATAAGATATTAAGTTGGGACAAAGCAAAGGAATAAGCCCCTAAAGCAACGGCTCTGCTTGCTCCTAATGTAGAAACAGCAATGCCTATTTTCTTGTGACAGGCATAATGCACCTCTCTCTCCGAAAATGGTATTTTCACCATCTTGTCTTTTTCCTCCAGAAATTTATCAAATGCCTCTTTTTCGGACAGATTGAACACCTCCATCTGCAAACAAGGGAAAGAAGCTCCTGCAAATGTGCCGATCTGCCGATTCATCTCATTCATGATTCCCGGAAGTATGTATTTAACCGCTCCGGCCACTCCTCCGCCAATCACCACCAAGCCATCAACAATATTCAATGCACGGATGATAGCATCACCGGCCATCTCTCCCAGTTCGTTAAAACTCCGGACAGCAGCCTGCTGATCTCCCTCTGCAGTCCCTTCGGCAATATCATATATATCTTTGGGAGTCAAAGAAGAAGCATCCTTTCCGGTCAATTCCTGATATACTCGCCTGACAGCCCTGATGCTGACACTTTCTTCCGCGATCATTTCGGGATATTTCTTATTCCGCATAATCCAGACGTCGCCGCCGCAACCGTTGTCTCCGGTCAGTAACCGGCTGTCAATCACCACTCCGGCACCAAACCCTGTACCCAGTGTAATTCCGAGCAGGTTCTTATATACCTTACTGCTGCCTGCTTCTTTCAGGCGTTTATTCACTTCGGGCAAAGTGCCTGCCAAGGCTTCGCCATAAGCAAACAAATTACCGTCATTATTAATAAAAACCGGAATACCAAACTGTTCCCTCAAATAAGGTCCAAGTGCCACTCCTCCCCTGAAGGCCGGGAAGTTGGGCAAGTCACCAATAATTCCATGCTCATAGTCAGCAGGCCCGGGGAAAGCAAAACTGATAGCTACCGGAAGTTTCGGCAATCGTTTTTCAACTTCCAGGAAACCTTCTACAAGAACAGACAAGCAACGCTCCAAGTCGTCGGACGCTGCCGGAAGGCAAATAGGTTCCACTATTTCGCGACAGCCTTGTATGGCTGAAAACACGAAATTAGTGCCTCCCGCATCGAGCGTCATTACGATTCGTTCATCATGTTCATACATAGTTCTCAAGATATTAGATGATTTATTTCATTATTAAAAGCGTACGTAAGCTTTGATCGTTACACATTCTTTTCCTGCAGATTTACCATACGGGGCAATGGTATATTCTTTCACCCCGGCAGGAATAATAAATGTTTCGGCATAATGCACCACGAAAGGTTCAAAAGCATGAGTAGGACTCTCAACGACGGCCTCTTCTCC
>OIGD01002393.1_pt1 | contig 14609 bp, 8 predicted proteins | sample 1582211 | NCBI WGS metagenome assembly OIGD01 (sample SAMN04414078, study PRJEB24778) | human gut metagenome | material: faecal | host: Homo sapiens
CCCCTTTGACACTGATCAACGGTCCTCTCGAAGCCATTGAGGAAATGGAGATACAGGAACCCAAGATGAAGAAGTATATCAGTGTGATGGTTCAGAACACCAAACGCCTGCTGGAACTTACCGGACAACTGCTGGACTTCCAGAAGATCGGTGCCAACAAGCTGACCATGAAATTTGAGAGCGTGGACATTACCGAACTTCTTGCCGGAATCGTGGCACGCTTTGAAGTGACGTTCAGCCTGAACCGGAAAGAATTGCAGTTAAAATCGACAGAAGAGCAGGTATGGGCAGCCGTAGATAAAGAAGCAATCACCAAGATACTGAGCAACCTGCTCAATAATGCGCTGAAATACGCCAGCCAGAATGTACTGGTAGAACTGGAAAAGGGAGAAGACAGCTTTACGATTCGCGTCACCAGTGACGGAAACAAGATTCCGGCGGAAGTCAGCCAATATATATTCGAACCGTTCTATCAGGTGGACAGAAAGGAGAAGCCCCGTAATGGAGTAGGCATCGGCTTGTCTCTGGCACGTTCGCTGGCATCCCTGCACAAAGGCACGATCTATCTGGATACCCGTCAGGAAAACAATATGTTTGTACTGACCATTCCTTTAAATATGGAGGGCATTAAACAGGAGAACAACAAAGCCATACAGAAAGACATTGTTGAGCTGGACGAACATACGCCCGTCACGGCCGATATGTATGGATATACCCTCCTGCTGGTAGAAGACAATGAAAGTATGCTGACCTTTATTCTCGAACGCTTGCAGGAAAACTTCACCGTAGAGACAGCGATGAACGGGGTAGAAGCACTGGAAATATTGAGAAGCAGCCATATCGACTTGATCATCAGTGATATCATGATGCCTGTAATGGACGGATACCAACTCTGCAAGGAAGTAAAATCGGATATGGAACTTTCTCATATTCCTATTATCTTCCTGACAGCCAAGAATGACATCGACAGCAAAATCAACGGTCTGAAATATGGTGCGGAAGCATATGTTGAGAAACCTTTCTCTTTCAATTATCTGAAAGAACAAGTCCTGTCCTTGCTTGACAACAGGCGCAGGGAAAGAGAAGCCTTTGCAAAACGCCCCTTCTTCTCTGTCAACAATATGCAGATGAACAAGGCGGACGAAGAATTTATGAATAAGGTGATCAAGGTCATTGAAGATAACATAACCGATGATAATTTCGGTGTAGAACGAATGGCGGATATACTCTGCATGAGCCGTTCCAGTTTGTTAAGGAAAATCAAGACACTGTTCAACTTGTCTCCGCTCGATTTTATCCGGTTGATCAAGCTGAAGAAGGCAGCCGAGTTTATTCAGGAAGGTAAATACCGGATCGGAGATATCTGCTATATGGTCGGCATCAATTCGCCGTCTTATTTCAGCAAGTTATTCCTGAAACAATTCGGCATGACACCCAAAGATTTTGAGAAACAATATCAATCCGGCAAGCAGATCATTATCACGCAGGAGATAAAGAATGTCGAGGCAGGAGAGGGCACAAAATAGATAAAATACCTCTCTTAGCCCCCATTGGAGCTTATTTGCCGTATTTTTATCATTTTTTGAATCGTTTGTATATAGTAAAGGAGATGCCAATCCTTACCTTTGTGGCATACCTCAATAAGAGAAAAAGGTTTCTTATTCGGGTATGCTTTATTTTTTTACATAAGAACATTGTACCATATGAAAAACCAAAAGCTACTACTAAAAAAAATGTCGGGAGTATCCCTGATGCTTCTTCTGTTTCTTTTCTTTTCCAACTGTGCCAGTGGAGACAAGATTTTCTCTACCGATGTATGGAATATCACTTACGATGATCAGCAAGGGGGGATAGCACTCACCTATAAGTCAAAAAATATTTGTAACGGAATGTATGCTTCCTATCAATGGGAAGGGAAGGAAATCAAGACGACTGACTATGCCCGCCATAAAATCAGTACGGGTAAAGTTTCCGATTCTTTCGGGAAAGGACATATATATAAGGTAGAGTATACGGATAAGGAACTTCCGAAGCTGACTCAGTATTTCTATCTTTATCCGGGTAAGGAATATATACTGACCGATTTTACGGTCGAAGCGAAAGAGGAAATCCGTTCCGGCAGAATGGCTCCTGTCAATGTCGATTCTATATCCGGATTCTTGCAGGCAGGTGATAACCGTGCCCTTTTTGTTCCGTTCGACAATGACAAATGGATCAGATATCAGTCTCATCCGCTTGGTTTCGATACATTGGTGAGTTATGAAGTGACAGCCATATTCAATAATGAAAGCCGGAACGGTCTGGTGGTCGGCTCCGTAGAACATGATAACTGGAAAACAGGTATTTCAATAGGTAAGGGGGATCGTGATAACATTGGTTCGCTGGTATGTTATGGGGGCATAGCAGATGAGCAGACTCGTGACGTAAAGGCTCACGGTGCATTAGCAGGTAAAAAGATTAAATCCCCTAAAGTCTTTTTGGGTTTCTTTGAAAATTGGTGCGATGGACTTGAAGCGTATGCAAAAGCCAACGCTGTAATTGCCCCTCCCAAAGCATGGGAGAAAGCTGTTCCATTTGGTTGGAACAGCTGGGGGGCATTACAATTCAATCTGACTTATGAGAAAGCGATGGAAGTCTCCGATTATTTCAAGGAGAATCTGCAGAACAATCATTTTGTAAACCCTGATCAGACTGTCTATATCGGTCTGGATTCCGGTTGGGACTGTATGAATGAGGAGCAACTGAAGTCATTTATCGAAAAGTGTAAGTCGAACGGACAGATCGGTGGTATCTACTGGACTCCGTTCACCGACTGGGCACGCGATCCGGAACGGACGGTAGATGCAGCACCGGAATATAAATACAAAGATATCTATCTCTATGCCAACGGAAAGCCGCAGGAACTGGACGGCGCCTATGCAGTCGATCCAACGCATCCGGCAGTGGAAGCTATGATGAAGAAGACTTCCGGTTTGTTCCACCGTGCAGGATTCGAGTATGTGAAGATGGACTTCATGACACACGGTGCGATGGAAGCGGACAAATGGTATAATCCTGAGATTACCACAGGTATACAGGGATATAATTATGGCATGAAACTGCTCAATCAATATTTTGGAGATATGTATATCAATCTCTCCATTTCTCCTGTTTTTCCCGCTCAGTATGCGCAGTCACGCAGAATAGCCTGTGATGCGTGGAACCAGATCAAGGATACCGAATATACATTGAACGCTCTTTCATACGGCTGGTGGCAGAAGTATATCTACCAATATAATGATGCCGATCATATTGTACTGAGAGATGCTACCGACGGAGAAAACCGTGCCCGTATTACTTCGGGGGTCATTACGGGTATTTACATTACAGGAGACGATTTCAGTGCGGGAGGAGGAAAAGACGCCAAAGAGAAGTCACAGAAATATCTGACCAATGCGGCAGTGAATGCGGTGGCGACAGGAGAAGTGTTCCGTCCTGTGGAAGGAAACGGAGAGAAGTCGGAACATATCTTTGTAAGAAAGACACCCGATGGTCGTTTCCATTGTGCGGTATTCAACTACTCGGACCAGGAACAGACAACTGTGCTTTCGTTGGAAAGAATAGGATTGGACAAGGCACGCAACTATCAGGTGAAGGAGTTGTGGAGCGGCAACGAGACTTCTGCCACAGGACAGCTTGAAGTGACCGTACCCTCCAAAGACGTGCAATTACTTGAATTTAAATAACCGAAGAAATGAAAAAATATCAATTAACACTCTTATCGTTATGTGTGGCAGCCTTTGCGCAAGCGAAGGTCACATTGCCGTCATTCTTTACCGATAATATGGTTATTCAGCAAAACAGTCAGCTGACGTTACCGGGAAAAGCGAAAGCCGGTAAACAAGTGACTGTGAAGGTGAGCTGGAATTATGAGAAATATACGGCTAAAGCGTCAGCTGATGGTCATTTTAGTATAGAAGTCCCGACTCCGCCTGCCGGAGGACCTTTTCAGATCACTGTTTCGGATGGTGAGAAACTGGTGCTGAACAACGTCCTATCGGGAGAAGTCTGGATCTGTTCCGGTCAGTCGAATATGGAAATGCCCGTTGCCGGATGGGGAAAAGTGATGAATTACGAACAGGAGGTTGCCGATGCCGATTATCCTTCCATCCGTCTGTTGCAGGTAAAGAAGACCGTTGCTTTCTCTCCGCAGGATAACGTAGAAATGAATATGAACGGCTGGCAGGAATGTAGTTCCGCTACTGTACCGGAGTTTTCTTCCGTCGCTTATTTCTATGCCCGTAAGTTGTGGAAAGAACTGAATGTGCCCGTTGGGGTGATTGACTGCACTTGGGGCGGCACACCTGCCGAATCATGGACAAGCCATCAGACATTGAAGCAAGTCATGGGATTCCAGAAAAAGATGGCCGAAATGGAAAGCGCAGGCTTCCAAAGAGAGAAACTTGTCGAACTTTACCATCAGGAAATGGACGAGTGGCTTCAGCAGTTTGATGCCAGGGATGCCGGATTCAAAGACGGAGTTCCCCAATGGATATCAGCTCTTCAGACAGGGAATGGATGGAAACCGATGGAACTGCCCGCCTACTGGGAAACCCGCGGACTGAATTTTGACGGTACTGTCTGGTTCCAGAAAGAAGTGGAAATACCTGCTGACTGGAGCGGTAAGGAAATCTCCTTCCATCTGGCTATGATCGACGACGACGATATCACTTACTTTAACGGAAAAGAGATAGGAAGAACTTCGGGATGTAATACGATGCGTACTTATAAGATTCCCGCAGCCTTGGCAAAGGCAGGTAAAGGGGTTATCACCATCCGTGCCATAGATTATGGAGGTGAAGGTGGTATCCACGGAGAACCTCAGCAGATGTATATGGAAGCGAACGGCAAGAAGATTTCCTTGGCGGGCAACTGGAACTATCACACCGGAGTATCGATGACCGGCGCACCTTCCAGACCATTGTCTCCCGAAGGAACCGGCTGGCCGACATCCTGTTACCCGACCGTACTTTACAATGCAATGATACATCCTTTTACTGTCTTTCCTATCAAGGGTGCTATCTGGTATCAGGGAGAAAATAATGTAGGATTCGACGAGCAGTACAGGGTACTTTTCCAGTCAATGATTACAGATTGGAGAAGGGCATGGAAACAGGATTTTCCTTTCTACTTTGTGCAGTTGGCCAATTATCTGAAACCGGAAGAAGTGCAGCCGGATTCCAAATGGGCGGCTCTCCGTGATGCACAGGCACATGCGCTGCACCTGCCTAATACAGGTATGGCATGTGCCATCGACCTCGGCGAAGCTTATGATATCCACCCGAAAAACAAACAGGAAGTAGGAAAGCGGCTGGCGCAAGCGGCATTGGCGAAGACCTATAACAAAGGTACATACGAAGTGCCCGCATTCCTTGGATACCGCATTTCGGGACGTACGCTGATTCTTAGTTTCGATCAGGAAGTAGTAGCCAAAGAAGGTGCTCCGAAAGGCTTTATACTGGCGGGACCGGACGGGAAATACGTTCCGGCACAGGCTACCATCCGGGGAAAAGAAGTCATTCTACAATCCGACCAGATAGAAATACCGACGGCGGCTTGCTATGCGTGGGCAGACAATCCTGTTTGTAATCTATATGGCAAGAGCGGGCTTCCCGTACCCCCGTTCCGCACCAGAGAATAAATATCAACCATAACAATGTAAACCATGAAATTAAAAGCATTCTTACTTTTTTTTCTATTGAGTTCTTTTTCTCTTTTGCAGGCTGCCGACAAGCCTCTGATCAAAATAGAAACCGAACGGACCAGCCTTATCTATCAAGTAGCTGTATCAGAAATACTTGGGCAAAAAGCTTAACCATGATTCCGATATCCAGTATCTGCCACAAGGGACTGAAGCTTATCTGACTCATGGTATGGAGGACTACTTTGAACCGGCTATTCACATACGTCATAATGACAATAACTCTTCATTGCTGCTGAAATATGTAGATCATTCGAGCAATGCCATCGGTAACGGGGTCAACGAAACCGTAATTACCCTTAAGGATGATAAATACCCTGTGACTGTGAAGTTGCATTATGTAGCATACGGCAAAGAGAACATTATCCGTGCGTTTAGTGAAATCAGCCATGAAGAGAAGAAGCCTGTGATACTTTGCAAGTATGCTTCATCAATGCTTCACTTGAACAGCAGCAAGTATTTCCTGACTGAATTTTCCGGTGACTGGGCACACGAAGCCAACGTGACTGAAAGAGAACTGGCTTTCGGCAAAAAGGTGATCGATACGAAGTTGGGTGCACGTGCCAATATGTTTGTATCTCCTTTCTTCCAACTGGCTCTTGACAATCCTTCGCAGGAGAATGCAGGCGAAGTGCTGGTAGGAACCATCGGATGGACGGGTAACTTTCGCTTTACTTTCGAAGTGGACAACAAAAACGAACTGCGTATTATCAGCGGTATCAACCCGTACGACTCCGAATACAGCCTGCCCGCCAAAGAAGTGTTCCGTACTCCGGACTTCTATTTCACTTACAGCACGCAGGGGAAAGGTGAGGCCAGCCGTAACTTCCATGACTGGGCGCGCAATCATCAGGTGAAAAACGGTAATGATACCCGCATGACTTTGCTTAACAACTGGGAATCTACCTATTTTGACTTTGATGAAAATAAACTGATCGGCTTGATGGATGAGGCTACCAAGCTGGGCGGAGATCTGTTCCTGCTGGACGATGGTTGGTTTGCCAACAAATATCCTCGTAGCAGTGACCATCAGGGGTTGGGCGACTGGGAAGAGACTGCCGACAAACTTCCGAACGGAGTAGGGCGTCTTGTTGAAGAAGCACAAAAGAAAGGTATCAAGTTCGGTATATGGATAGAGCCGGAAATGGTGAATCCCAAAAGCGAGCTTTACGAAAAGCATAAGGACTGGGTGATTCATCTGCCTAACCGTGATGAATACTACTTCCGCAACCAGATGGTGCTCGACCTTAGCAATCCGAAAGTACAGGATCATGTATTCGGCGTGGTGGACAACCTGATGACCAAATATCCCGGCATCGCTTTCTTCAAATGGGACTGCAACAGCCCGATTACGAATATCTATTCGGTGTATCTGAAAGATAAACAGTCTCATCTGTACGTTGATTATGTGCGCGGACTTTACAAGGTGCTGGACAGAATCAAGGCTAAATATCCTAATCTTCCGATGATGCTGTGTGCCGGTGGCGGCGGACGCTCCGACTATGAAGCATTGAAGTACTTCACAGAGTTCTGGCCAAGCGACAATACCGATCCTATCGAACGTCTGTTTATCCAATGGGGCTATTCGCAGATCTTCCCAAGTAAGACACTGTGTGCCCACGTCACTACTTGGAATCGTGGAACCAGTATCAAGTTCCGTACCGATGTAGCCATGATGTGCAAATTAGGATTCGACATCAAACTGGAAGACATGAATCAGAATGAGCACTTGTACTGTGATCTGGCAGTCAAGAACTACAACCGTCTGAAACCTGTCATCCTTGAAGGTGATATGTATCGCCTTGTTTCTCCTTACGGAAGCAACCATACTTCTTCCATGTTTGTAGGCAAGGACAAGAAAACGGCTGCGGTATTCGCCTTCGATATCCATCCGCGCTATGCGGAAAAGACACTGCCTGTCCGCTTGCAAGGGTTGGATGCCGATAAGATGTACCGTGTGAAGGAAATCAATATGATGCCCGGCAGCGGTTCCTCATTGAAGGGTAACGACCAGGTTTTCTCCGGAGAATATCTGATGAACGTCGGACTGGATCTTTTCACAACGCAGCAGCTCAACAGCCGGCTTATTGAAATAACAGCAGAATAAAAAGCCATAGACATAAGAAACATATCTTATAAAAACACCACGAACCATGAAGAAATTACTTTTAAGTGTATGTGCATTTTCATTGACTCTTGCTACGTTGCAGGCAGGGGAAATCACTAAATATGTAAATCCGTTTATTGGAACGGGGGCCATCGATGGGGGACTTTCGGGTAATAATTACCCGGGGGCGACCTCGCCGTTCGGTATGATACAGCTTTCTCCGGACACCAGCGAAGCTCCCAACTGGGGAGACGCGTCCGGATACGACTATAACCGGAATACAATCTTCGGTTTCAGCCATACCCGCCTGAGCGGGACAGGAGCTTCGGACCTGATCGACATTACATTGATGCCGACCAGTAGCGGACGCACTTCTTCCGCATTCACGCACGACGAAGAGAAAGCCCGTCCCGGCTATTATCAGGTAATGCTGAAAGATGAAGGTATTAATGCAGAGCTTACCACTACTCAGAGAAACGGTATCCACCGCTATCAATATCCCGCCGGTAAAGATGCGGAGATTATACTGGATATGGACCACTCGGCAGATAAGGGCAGTTGGGGACGCCGGATCATTAACTCTCAGATCCGCATTCTGAATGACCATGCAGTGGAAGGTTACCGTATCATCACCGGATGGGCGAAACTACGCAAGATTTATTTCTACATGGAGTTTTCCAGTCCTATCCTTACTTCTACGCTGAGAGACGGCGGGCGTGTTCATGAAAACACAGCCGTGATCAACGGTACGAATCTTCATGGCTGTTTCCGTTTCGGCCAACTGAATGGCAAACCATTGACGTGCAAAGTAGCCCTTTCGTCCGTCTCTATGGAGAATGCCCGTCAGAACATGGAACAGGAAGCACCGCACTGGGATTTCGACCGCTATGTGGCTGCTGCGGACGCTGATTGGGAAAAACAACTAGGAAAGATCGAAGTGAAAGGTACGGAAGTGCAGAAAGAGATATTCTATACGGCTCTTTACCACACCATGATACAGCCTAACACCATGTCCGACGTGAACGGCGAATACATGGCTGCCGACTATACGACCCGCAAGGTGGCGAACAATGAAACTCATTACACCACATTCTCCCTGTGGGATACTTTCCGCGCTTCTCATCCTCTCTACACATTGCTGGAACCCGAACGGGTGACTGACTTCGTGAAGAGCATGATACGCCAGTATGAATATTACGGCTACCTACCTATCTGGCAATTATGGGGACAGGACAATTACTGTATGATCGGTAACCACTCCATCCCTGTGATCACTGATGCCATCCTGAAAGGTATTCCCGGAATTGATATGGAGAAGGCCTATGAAGCAGTCTATAACAGTTCGGTAACCTCACACCCCAACTCTCCTTTTGAGGTATGGGAGAAATACGGCTTTATGCCCGAAAACATTCAGACTCAATCTGTCTCCATCACTCTGGAGCAGGCTTTTGATGACTGGTGTGTTGCCCAACTGGCTGCAAAATTGAACAAGGATGCCGATTATCAGCGATTCCACAAACGCTCCGAATATTACCGGAACCTTTTCCATCCGAAAACAAAGTTCTTTCAGTCCAAGAATGACAAGGGAGAATGGATCGAACCTTTCGACCCGTATCAATACGGTGGAAACGGCGGGCATCCGTTTACCGAAGGAAATGCATGGCAATACTTTTGGTATGTTCCGCATAACATCCAGGCCTTGATGGAACTGACAGGAGGAACGAAAGCCTTTGAACAAAAGCTGGATACCTTTTTTACCTCTACCTATAAGAGTGAGCAGATGAATCATAACGCTTCGGGATTTGTGGGACAGTATGCACATGGTAATGAACCCAGCCATCACGTAGCTTATCTCTATAATTTTGCAGGTCAGCCGTGGAAGACGCAAAAGTATGTCAGTCATATTCTGAACACGCTGTATAACAACACTTCTTCGGGATATGCCGGAAATGATGACTGCGGTCAGATGTCTGCCTGGTATGTATTCAGTGCGATGGGATTCTATCCGGTCAATCCTGCCGACGGCCGGTATATCATCGGTTCCCCGCTTTTGGATGAGTGTACTTTGAAACTGGCAGGTAATAAGGAGTTCCGTATCCGGACCATCCGCAAGTCTCCCGAAGATATCTACATTCAGTCGGTGACTTTGAACGGGAAGAAACACAAAGATTTCTTCATCACTCATCAGGACATCATGAACGGGGGTACGATGGTATTCAAGATGGGTAAGAAACCATCCGGATGGGGAAAGTAAACAGTATGAATTCAGACATTGTATCTAATAGAAACATGGATGAGTTATATCATATAGGGCAATAAATATTATAGCCTTGTTTCTATATAATAAGAGACTGTCTACCTCCTGACAGTCTCTTATTATTATTTTCTTATTTAACCTCTTCGGAAGTCTGTAACATCTGGAACAACTTGTCCAGCTTTGGAGCCATGATGATCTCCGTACGGCGGTTCTTGCTTCTGCCTTCCGCTGTTTCATTGTCGTCAACAGGCATATATTCGCCGCGACCGCTGGGCTGTATCTGCAAAGGATTTACACCGTAGTTCTTGATCAGGATACGTACGACGGAGGTAGCACGAATCACGCTCAAATCCCAGTTGTCTTTGAACTGTACGGTGTTGATCGGTTTATTGTCGGTGTGACCTTCGATAAATACGTCGATGTCGGTCTGCTTGTTCAGGACTTCCGCCAATTTGCCGAGAGCTTCCTCTCCGCGTTTATCCAGACGGGCGCTTCCTGACTGGAACAGCAATTTGTCCGACATTGCCACATACACCTTTCCATCCTTTTCACGAACCGTCAGTTCGTCTGTGCTAAAGCCCAGTAACGCGTCTTTCACACTGTTCAGCAGTTGTTTCACTTTCTCGTTCTGAGCGTTGATCATGTCCTGCAACTCGTTGATGGTGCGTTCTCTTTCGCTAAGTTCGTTTTTCTTCTGACTCAACAAGGCATTCAGTTTTTCCTGTTCCGTCATGTTAGTACTAAGCATGCTCTGATACTGACGGATACTGTTTCCCATCTGGGTGGTATCACGCAGGAGCTTCTTGATTTGTGCTGACAGCTGGTCGCCCGTGTTGCGGCAATCAGTCAATAAACTTTGCAAGCTGTCGATACTTGCAATACGTGCGGCTTCTGTCATCATGAACTTCTTTTTCGTTACACATGAAGTACATAATAACAATGTAAGGAAAGTAAATAATGCAATTTTCTTCATTACGCTTTATTTTTTTTGCAAAGAAATAATTTTCTTCTGAAGATTACAAAAATTCTTTTATTAAACTCTGTGTCATATAGTTAAGAAATGGCCTGAGAGAATTTTACTGCTGGCACTTCGTTGATGTCAAGACAGGCTGTTGTGCGGAATATGCTAAAGAATCAGCGTTGCAGAAACTCGCAAAGTTTCTGTACAGCCAGTGCACGATGGCTGATCTTGTTCTTTATTTCGTTTCCCAGTTCGGCAAAAGTCTGTTCGTACCCTTCGGGCTTGAATATCGGGTCATAACCGAAGCCGGAATCTCCGCGCTTCTCTTTGATGATTTCCCCTTTGATCACACCTTCAAAGAGATATTCCTTTCCGTCGAGAATCAGCGAAATGGCAGTGCGGAATTGCGCTTTCCGGTTCTCTTTTCCTTCCAGTTCGTGGAGCAGCTTGCGCATATTCGCCTGAGCGTCGTGTCCTTCGCCTTCGGCATAGCGGGCGGAGTACACTCCGGGCGCTCCGTTCAGAGCTTCCACTTCCAGTCCGGTGTCATCGGCAAAGCAGTCCAGCTGATAGTTCCGGTAGATAAAAGAAGATTTCAGCAAGGCATTTCCTTCCAGCGTTTCGGCTGTTTCGGGGATGTCCGTGTGGCAGTCAATGTCATTCAGACTGAGCAGTTCTACCTTATCCCCGAGGATGGCAGCTACTTCTTCGAGTTTATGAGCATTGTTGGTGGCAAATACAAGTTTGCGTTTCATTGTCTTATTCTTGTTTTTTAGCGGAATTATCCGGATTCATTCACCTGTTTATTTCACTTTCAACTGATCGAACCCTTCGCCATACACCCCGATGACGGAACTTTGCGAGATGAAAGCGTTCGGATCGATACGTTTTACCAGTCGGAAGATATCCAGCGACTGACGCCTTTTGGCCAGTACGACCAATACTTTTACATCGTTTTTGCTGTACCATCCGGTACCGTTGAGCACGGTCACCCCACGGTCTGTATCTTTAATGATGCGATCGGCTATCTCATCATACTTCTTGGAGAAGATGAAGAACTGTACGGACTGACGGGCACTGTTGATAATCCAGTCGAGCACGACACCAATGATGAACAGAGTGACGAAACCGAAGATTACCCGACGCCAGTCGTGAAACACAAAGTAACAGGAACTGATGATGAACACATCACAAATCATGATCATCCTTCCAAGTGATACGTCTTTGTATTTGTTGACAATAGCAGCGATGATGTCCGTTCCTCCGGTACTGCCGTTATAATTGAAAGTAATGCCCAGACCTACACCACACATAGCCGCACCGATGATACAAGCCATAAAGTCCTGTCCGCTGCCGAGCAGCAGAGGCTTTCCGTCGGCCGACATATCGGGCGTTTGTATGTAGTTGTTTACCAACACCTGGAATATCCATAGCAGGAAAGTCAGCATGAAAATTGCATAAGTAGTCTTTATGCTGAATCGCGGACCTAATATCTTGATGGCAAATGTCATCAGAACCGCATTGATGATGAAGTACGACCACTGGATAGGAAATCCCGTTGCGTAATAAATGATAGCCCCGATACCGGTAGTACCCCCTGTCGTTATCTGGTAAGGCAGCAGAAATGCCGCCCATCCCAAAGCATAACTGATCAATCCGAGAGTGATGTAGATATAATCCTTCACTTCTCTCATTATTTCCGCTTTTGCTGGTTTGCGCATTTAATTAATAGGTAATAAGTATTAAGTAATAGGTAATAAGTCGTAGTCGATAGGTACAGGTAATAAGTATTAAGTATTAGGTATTAACCTTGCGGATATGCTCGGAAAGCAGCTACGGTTATTACCTATTACTTATTACCTGTTACTTATTTTAAACTACCACATTTACAATCTTCTTCGGCACCACGATGATCTTCTTCGGTGTTTTGCCTTCGATCCACTTCTGCGAACGTTCGTCGGCTAATACGGCAGCCTGGATGGCATCCGAAGCGGCATCAGCGTCAAACTCCATGTTGAAGCGTGCTTTTCCGTTGAAGGAGATGGTATAGTTGATCGTATCTTCTTTCAGATATTCTTCGTTGTATGCGGGCCATGCGGCGTCACATACGGAAGTTTCGTGTCCCAGTGTATCCCACAGTTCTTCGCAAACGTGCGGAGCGAAAGGAGCGAGGGTGATAACGAGCTGTTCCAGTATCTCTTTCTTGTTGCATTTCAAGTTGGAGAGTTCGTTGACACAGATCATGAATGCGCTGACAGACGTATTGTAAGAGAACTGTTCGATATCTCCCGTTACTTTCTTGATCAGTTTGTGCAGGCTCTTCAACTCTTCCTTCGTTGCAGGCTCGTCTTTCACCAGATATTCGTCGGTACGGCTGTAAAACAATGACCAAAACTTACGGATAAAGCGGTGTACACCGTCGATACCGTTCGTATCCCAAGGCTTGGACTGCTCAACCGGACCGAGGAACATTTCGTACATACGAAGGGTGTCTGCACCGTATTTTTCCACAATCATATCCGGATTGACTACGTTGAACATTGATTTACTCATCTTCTCAACCGCCCATCCGCAGATGTATTTTCCGTCTTCGAGGATAAACTCTGCTTCCGCATATTCGGGACGCCATGCCTTGAATGCTTCCAGGTCGAGGATATCATTGGATACGATGTTTACATCCACATGAAGTGGAGTCACTTCGTATTGGTCTTTCAGGTTCAGTGAAACGAAGGTGTGAGTATCTTTGATGCGATATACAAAGTTGCTGCGGCCTTGAATCATGCCTTGGTTTACTAACTTCTGGAACGGTTCTTCTACTACCGATGCACCTACATCGTGCAGGAACTTATTCCAGAAACGGGAGTAGATCAAGTGTCCGGTAGCGTGTTCCGTTCCTCCTACATAAAGGTCTACGTTTTTCCAGTATTCGTCCACTTTCGGGTCCACCAATGCTTTGTTGTTGTGCGGGTCCATGTAGCGCAGATAGTATGCGGAAGAACCGGCGAATCCCGGCATGGTGTTCAGTTCCAGCGGGAAGATGGTAACGTTGTCGATCTTTTCGTTTTCTACCGTGCACTTGTTTACCGTGTCCCACGCCCATTCCTTGGCGTGTCCCAATGGAGGTTCGCCTGTTTCGGTGGGGAGGAACTTGTCTACTTCCGGAAGTTCCAGCGGCAGACAGTCTTCGTCGATCATGTACGGCATTCCGTCTTTGTAGTATACAGGGAACGGTTCCCCCCAGTAGCGCTGGCGTGAGAAAATGGCGTCGCGAAGACGGTAGTTCACTTTCACACGTCCCAGATTATGTTCTTTCACATATTGCTTGGTCTTTTCGATGGCTTCCTTGATGGTCAGTCCGTTCAGAGACAGGTCACAGTACGGAGTTACATCCGGACGCGGAGAGTTGCAGACGATACCTTCCTTGGCATCGAAGCTTTCTTCGCTTACGTCACAACCTTCTACCAACGGGCGGATTTCGAGTCCGAAATGCTTGGCGAAAGCATAGTCGCGGCTATCGTGGGCGGGTACGGCCATGATGGCTCCT
>OIGD01002397.1_pt1 | contig 14603 bp, 6 predicted proteins | sample 1582211 | NCBI WGS metagenome assembly OIGD01 (sample SAMN04414078, study PRJEB24778) | human gut metagenome | material: faecal | host: Homo sapiens
GAGCAGCAGCTCCTTCCCCAGCCACATCAGCCTGCGGCGGCTTCCGGCGGGGTCCTTCTCTCCCAGCCGCGCGGTCAGACGGCTGACCCGTTTCCGTTTTGTTTGTTCCTGCATGATAAACGTCCTTCCCTTCTCCGATTTTTCTGTTATTACCATTTTATACCATATACCGCAAAAAATCGGTCGGTTCCGGGCGGCAGAAAAAAAGGGATCGGGCGCGAACGGCGACGAAAGCGGTCTTGCTGTGCAGAATACGGTCAAAACGGCACGCAAAACCGGAATCATTTTACAGAATCTGGTAATAATTTGTCGTGCGAATCTGTCAATTCCTCTTTCGGAAAAATATTTTTCAGAATTTTTAAAAAATGACTTTTATTTTTCAAGCTTTTGTGCTATAATGGAACCAACAAACAGAAAGGACAATTTGCGACGTGACAAACGAACGAATCATCTGTTTCACCGGGCATCGGGCGATACCGCAGACCGAGCGCGCGGAGCTGCGGCGAAGGCTGCGTGCGGAGGTACTGCGGCAGATTGCCGCCGGGGCAATGGTTTTCCGCGCGGGCGGTGCGCTTGGGTTTGATACGATGGCGGCACAGACCGTGCTGGAGCTGCGCGAGGGGCACCCGGAGATCCGGCTGGAGTTGGTACTCCCGTGCCCTGGGCAGAGCGACCGCTGGGGGGCGCTGGATATTTCGGTCTATGAGGAGATTCTGGCGCAGGCGGACCGTGTGCGCTACGTGAGCCCGTACTATTTCCCCGGCGTGCTGCAGCTGCGAAACCGGGAGCTGGTTCGGGGCGCATCGGTCTGCATTGGTTATCTCGTTGACGGTCACACGCATGCCGGAGGAACCGCATACACCGTCCTCCAGGCGCTCGCCGACGGCGCAGAGTTTGTCAACCTTGCAGAGGGGTAACATAAATAATAGTTATCCTTATTCCACACCATATAGGCAGGACTGACAACGTATCTCTTGCCATCTTTCCTATACACCTTTTATGCTTGTCGTCATAGTCGAAATACGCATTACGCTTATCCCACGCTTTGCAAGTTCTTCCCTTATCCCGTCTGCGTTCATTGCGTAATTTTCATCGGTGTTCTTACTTAGAATATCCCACAAAAGAAGCAGTTTGATTTTGTTGTTTTCGTTAGCCATATCCGCTCCTGTAAATTAAAATATCGCCTTTCAGAATCAGAGCCGTCCGCATTTGACTGCGAACGGCTCGTTGTTATTAGTTCATCTTATTTCTTTTTGGTGAACAATACTTTGATTGCTGTGATTAAATCTGCAAACGTCTTTTTCCTGATTGCAAACCAGAAGATAGCAAATCCGCCGATTCCCGCGACCGCTACCGAACCGATTACAATACCCGCAACCTGTCCGCCCGAAATGCCTTTCTTTGCGGGCTTCGGGATGAGCGTACCTTCGCCATTGTCGCCCGTATCGCCGCCGGGGAGGTCGCCCGTATCGCTGCCAATCGGAAGTTTATCCTCATACACAGCGGTGAGAGTTGTTTCTCCCGTCACCGTAAAGGTATATTCCTTTTTAGTGCTGACGATTTCTCCGCTTTCGTCCTTCCAGCCTTTGAATACTTTGCCATCTTTATCTTCTGCCGTTACGGTTACGCTTTCACCGACGGTAAGTCTGCCGCTGCCCGTGCCGCCGACAATCGTGACTTCTGCCTTTACGAGCCTTGCTATCGTAAGGTCGGCAAGTTCCTCTCCGTTTTCGTCAAAGTGCTTTCCACAGAAGCCGCAATCCTTGTGTCCCCTCACACCCTCCGTTTCTTCGGTTGCCGGCACTTCGGCTACCCACGCACCAAAGCCGTGCGCCTTGGGAATTACGAGCGTGATTTCATCGGCGATGGGCTTACTTCCCTCGGCATCCTCAAACTTAACTTCGCATCCGCTGCATTTGTAATACGGTTTTTTGCCTTCTTTCATGCAGGTGGCGTCCTCACCCGGAACAAGCGTCGTATGGTGCGTTGTATGCGCGAGCGCAGGCTCGATTATATAGTCGCAATCAAGGCATTTGACGGGATTGTCCTCTGTCGCCTCTGTTCTGTCGGGACGGTGCGCCGCTTCGTCCTTGACTACGTCGCAGTTTTTGCACTCGTGATAGTGCTTATCCTTGTTTGATGACCATTCGGTCTTAAAGTCGTGGATAATCGTTTGTTCAAGCGTGATTTCACTGCTGCAGGCGGCGTCCGCAAAGAGTTTGCCGCACTCCTCGCGCTGACATTCGTAATACTCGATGTTTCCGTCCTTACCGGGGGCAACATCGGTATGTTCAATGCGACTACATTTATGTCCTGCGGGAATGATCGCATTCTCGATTGTCCACGGCGTCGTACATTCAACGTCAACAAACTTTTTTGCACACCCTTTGCAGTCGTACTGTTCTTTCAGCCCGGGCACCGTACAGGTTTCCGGCTGCCCCTGATCTGCCAGCACGACATTTGAATGCGGGCAAGGCAACGGCGTCGAAACGATTACGACAAATCGAATTTCCGTCTTGTCAGCATTCAATGTGCCCGATACCCCCTGTAATAATTCGCCTCCCGTAATGTTAATATCGCAGAGCCACTCCGCCCAAGAATAAGTAAACTCCGGAAAACGTTTCCCCTCTGGCGCGGTTACGGTGACGGTGGCGTAAGGCTGGTTCGTGTTGAATCTGTTTTGCAACGAAACATTCGCCCAATCAACCGTTATTTTCATTCCGTTTTTCTCGGTGATGTTCAAATCGGCTGTAGGATTGTCTATGTAGGGTTGGGCAAAGTCGAGATCGATTGACTGCACGGTGTTATCAAAACGAAGCAACACGCATACAACCAGCGTGGAGCCGGAAATGCTTTGACTTACCAATTCGCCGTTTTTTACCGTAATCTGAACATCTTGCGCATTAGCCGGCAATTTGCAGTTTGCCTGAGCATAAAACTTGTAAACAAGCACGATATTACTTGTCAACTCGGTTACTTTTGCCATGCCGTTCCCGCTCTTTTGGTAGGAATTATAGTTGGTAGTTTGCCAACAGTAAACTCTCCCCTCCTTTATGATGGGAAACTCCAAAGCCTTGTAGGGTGTTCCGACCGTCCAATACGGCACTTCTATATCAAGCTTTGTAATGAACTCATCCGCTCTGCATTCGGTGCATTTTCCGTTCGCGAAGGTATGATTGACATAATCGCCGTACTCATGTCCGCATTCCACTCCGTTTTCTGTGTGAGTACATACGGCACGGCGATTACACGTTGCCGTACCGCCTGTTGCCATGTGCCTATGGGTTGTATCTTCTGTACCGCAATACACGCAGTATAAGAAGTGACCTTCTCCCTCGGTGAAATATTTTGTGGCAAACGTGTATGCGTGTTCTATTTTCTCCTGATACGTGGCTCCGCAGACCTCACATTCCGCACCTGCAAAACACGTCGATTTTCCGCCGTGGTGTTTTTCTTTAACGGGATTGCCGTTTTCGTCTTTTTCAACTTCGCCGCAACGACACTTTGAAATATGATATTCCGTGTCTTCGACGTCAAATTGCCAGATATAAGTGTGTTTTCCTTCGGGGTTTATGTGTCCGCAAGTCCCGCATTCGACGTTACAGCCGTAAGCGTAATCGTGCGTTGAATATCTCGAACCTTTGTCAAACTGATACGCAACGCCCGGGCAATCTTCCGCGGTACATTTCGTATATCCGTGGTGGTCGTTTCCTATCGGTTCGATTTCTTCAACCCAGGTATGCTCGTGTCCGCCGGAAACGCTGTATACATATATAGGAATATCGCACGTCTGCCCGTCCGCCGCCGTTGCGGTTATGTACATCGTTCCGCCGTCCATAGCGTTCACCGCGGTAATCTGATAATTGCAAACGTAAGTGTTTAATATTTCCGATTTCTGCGTTTCGACGATAGTCCCTACAGGAGCGATTTTCTTTTCGAACGTGTAGGGCGCGGGCGCGCCGACAAGCCAGAAAGCCGTATCCGTATAAGGATTGCATAAACTACTGTTGAACGGCTCGCCGATTTTCGGATAAGCATTCAACGACCACCCGAACATATGATTCATGCCTTTGGTAACGACAAAATCGACGGTGAAATAATATTCTCCTAAATTCGTTGTCCAGACCTCTATATCTTTTCCTTTGCCGATTTCAAACCCCGGAATATTCATCGCGCTTAAATATTCGGCTTCTTTCGACGCATCGAAAATATATCCCGTTTTCGGCTCAAACCTCACTCTGACAACGTACGGCGTATCTCTCGTTATTTCGGAGTTTTCAATTGTGCTCCATGAATAACCGGACGCATCGCTCCACAAACGACGGGTATGTCCGTAGGCGTATATTACTTCAATTCTTGCCGTATAGTTTGCGCCTTCCGGAACAACGAGCGTTTTTTTCGTTTCATCCTCGAATTGAAACATCGAAACAAGTTTATCGCCTAATTTCGTTTTGTTAAAAGAAACTTCTACGTTTTCGATCGTAACTTTTTCGCCGTCATCTGCCCGCGCGGCAAGAGCGCCTGCCATCGCTATGCCGAGCATAAGCGCAAGGCACATCGTAAGACCTAAAATAAGCGCTAATATCTTTGATTGATTCGCCTTAGTGTGTGTCATAATCGTATCTCCTTTTAATTTTTGTGGGGGATATGTTCCGTGCCGCTTATGCGACGGAAAGACAGCCCGATTGCCTTATTCTCAGATTGTCTTAAAGTGTTATCCAGAGCGCAGGGACTACGCCGCCTTCCGCGACAAGGTCCGGGGAATTTATAACGCCTTTATTATCCCTGTACAGAACAAAGGTCGTGTATCCCTGATTGCCAACGGCGAGAGAGGGCGAACGAGTGTACCAGGTAACGTAATCCTTTTGGGTGTTACCCATCGATACCCCGTGGAATTTGGCAAAATCGGACGCTTTCAAGTTCCTTGCAGAATCTTCCGCTAATACGTCTTTATTAAATCCATACGCCGTGGTGGTAACGTCTCGCAAAGACAGCAAGAATATCTTATCGTCCGTATCTTTGCATTGATCTGCATATTTGTTTTTCCCTGCGTTTTCCCCGTAGCCGTAATACTTGGGGTACTCGTTTGGGTTGGAACTTCTCGCGCTGTTGTCGAGACGCGTGGTCTGTATGATTTCCTTTTGCAAGTCGTTGAAAGCCTCGTTGTAGAAGGTCTCGTTCAGCCAACGGCGTATGAAACTATATTCCCAGTTGTTGGCGTAAATTCCGTCCGGGACACCCGTCGAATTGTTGTACGAAGCAAGTAAGTCGTCGCGAATCTCGCTCTTTCTGTTCGGTTGCATCGAAAAGAAATCCAAAGCGATATCGCTCATAATAAAGGCGGAATTCCCGCTTGTCGTGAGGATTCTCCACTTTATCGGTTCATACTTAAACCAGTACACATTTAACCTATAATATCCGTTGTCCGTAATATCATCGTACAGAGCATCAATCCCCGACGCGCGATATTCGTTCATTTGAACGCCGAGGTATTTCGTGCCGTTATATATAACGATTTTTTGCCACATATAAGTAGTACCCTCGTGACTTTCCCAATTATAAGGATTTTCCTTATCACGCGGAAGGGGCGGCGTTCCTGCCATTTCGTTGAGTTTTGCAACGACGTTTTCGTCGCGCTCTAAGGTTTGCGGCCAGTAACCGAAATAGATATAGTCGCCCTCGCGCGTGTAACGAACGGGGTTAAGTTCGTTGCACGTGGTGCATACGTCGCAAACGTAACTATGCTTGCCGTTGGCGGGGATTTCCACCTTTGTATTATAATCGCACCCCTCGCGCTGACATTCGTCGTACGCTTCCCAGCCGGGCAAGCAGTCCGCTTGTTTCGCCTCATAGTGTTTGAGATTGTGTCCGAGAGCCTTATCGACGTATCGATCCGACTTGGTCGAATAGTCGCAACCTTCGCGATTGCAGGTGGAATAACTTCCCCAATATCCGTCCTCGGTGCAGGTTGCGTCGTACGGCTCGTGCCTTTGCAAATCGTGCCCGAGAGCGGGCAAGCCCTTATAATCGGTGTGATAATCGCAACCTTGGTTGGAGCATTTTTTGTATGCCTCGTTGCCCCACTTTTCGCAAGTCGGCTCAACGCGCGGAACGGTTATGGATAAATTGTGTCCCGTGGCGGAAATTTCCTCGTACCCCTCGGTTTTTCCGCAGTAATGGGCGCACCTTTTGTATGCTTTCCAGCCGATTTCCGTACAAGTCGGCTCTTTTGCGGCAACGTCCTGCATATCGTGTCCGATAGCGGGAATCGGCTTCTGCTCGGTATAAGTACATCCCGGATTTATGCAACGTTTGCCGTGGGTAAGTCCGTCTTTTTCGCACCGGGGATCGTAACCTTTTTCCTCGCGCAGGTTGTGATCGGCAAGTTCGCCGTATTCAAAGGTTTCTCTGCCAAGACTTCCGCAAACGCTGCAAACAAGGCGATACACAGCCTTTCTTTGGCAGGTTGCATTGTCCACAAGGTTTCTGTCGGTGACTTTTTCGACATAACTGTGTATATGCTGTTGATCGGCGTTTACTAAGCCGGCAACGACAAAATACGAAAAACCTATCGTTTCAAAGTATATATTATTGCCGTCAACTGTGGTTTTTAGTTCCTCTACCGTGTTGTCGTCCTTGACGTGATAGGTGACGTAACCGTCTGCCTCAAACGGCTTCGGCATGGTGATTTTGACCTTGCCGCTCGGCTGCACCGTTTCGCCGTTCTTTGAAACGGAAATGTCAAAAACGGCAATTTTAGCACTGTCGTAAGGTTTGTCTATCGCAGCAATAGCCGCTTTTCCCTGTTCGCTGTCGGCGGCAAGATGTTCGGCTTTCAGCACGGAGTCGTTTTCAAACGCGCCGTCCAAAGTAATGCCGCTTTCGGCAGTCAGTTTGTTGCCGGTGGTCGCGGTATTGTCGTCGCCGCCCTTATTCCCGCACGCGACAAGAATCACTCCCAAAACAAGAACAAGGACAAACGCAATGAGTTTTGATATCTTTTTCATAAAACACCTCTATTGCGAATAAGCGGGTTTTTACGCCCGCTTATCCATAATTTTAATCAGATAATAACTTTTAAGTTATTTTACCTTGATGCTACCGCCAACAACCTTGTTTACATCATATGTAATGCCTGTTACGTCAATCTCAATACGAATCTTTCCGTCGGAAGGAATTACGCAACCGCTTTGAGCGGTTATGCTATAAGTGCCGTCTCCGTTCGGATCAACGACTCCGACTCTGACGATTTTGGCTTCAAACAGTTTTGTTCCTGTGCTGTCACAAACGATAACCGTTTGTCCTACTTGGAAAGACCCTGCGCTGACAGTGGTCCACATTGACAATTTTTTGTTATTCGCGGCATCAATTGATTCGGATTTTCCCGTTATCTGCTTTGAAATCCCCTTTTCCGACGGAGCAACAGTGATTTCCACTTTTGTCTGACCTGCGCTCTTGACAATCTTGTAGTTGCTTAAATTAGCGTTCGACGTCGAAGTAAGTCTGAAACAATCAAGGTTACTTTGTACCGATACCTGTTTCTTTTGGTCGAGTTTCACATAGTTGGAACTTGTTGGACTGAGTTCCAATCCGGCTTTTCCGTTTACAAGCCTTAATGAAATCGTCTCCCCTGCGACAGGTGTGTACGTAGCAAGATACAACAGATCTCCGTTTTGCAAAATGGTGCTGGTTGTAATGTATCCCTTTTCAAGTTTGATTTCAACTTGTGAAATTGTGAAAGTTCTGATTTCGGACACCGCAGCTTCCCATTCTTCTGTTGCCGTGACGCCGATGCGGTATTCATATTCGGCAGCGTTCTTGGGAATATATTTGTCTGTAACTTTTGTCCACAACACTTCGCCTTTTCTACGGAACTCTACATATTTTTCGCCGGAGTCCAGAGCCGACGTGAAATTTTCTACGCCGTCAATTGAATTTGCGCCAAATTTGTTAACAAGGTTTTTAAAAGTGAAGTTCGCAAGAGGTTTACCGTCGTACGTTTTAGCCGTAAAGCTCTTAACGGTAAGCCTTCTTGGTTTCGCCTTTACGGTGAAGGATACGTACTCGGTGGCTCCGAAATTGTAGTTTACACCGTCATCGTATTGAATACGCACGCGGTATGTGCCGGATTTCAGGTTTCTGACTTCTTCTTTTGTAAGGGTACGACTCCAATACCCCCCATCAATTTGTTTTTCCCAGACAATCGTCTTTTCGCCGTAACCGTCACCGATTTCAACGTAATTTGTTGTTGGATCGGGAATATTCGTTACGCCGACAAAGAACTCGGTAAATGCGCTCGCATTGCTGATTTCAAAGTTGATGTCCGCTTTGATAATTGCCGCAGTGATGTCTGCTCTTGCAAGGCTGTAATTGCCCGCGTCTTTCCCGGTGAGTTCAAAGCTTTGGACTGCCGCGCCGACATTAGCGCTTTCCATTGTAACGGTAACGGTTACTTCATCGCCTGCAAGCAGTTCCGTGGGCTCGCCTGTCATTATTTTTGAACCATCGTATTCTTTTTCCCAACCAACGGTGATTGCAATGGGGGTGATGCTCGCCGTAACGCTATCCGCTTTGATTGTATAGTTGTCTTTGTCCGCGCCTGCAAGCGTAACTTCTTTGACTGTTGCGCCGACGTTTTTGCTTGTCATCGTGATTGTTGCGGTGACCGTTTCGCCTGCGACTACGCCCGTAAGGGTTGCGGGCATGGTTGCGTTGCCGTCATACTCTTTGGTTGCCGCCCCGGTAAGCTCTTTCTTTGCGATTGCAAAGTCGAAAGTTTTTGTCGCGGCTTTCCACTCTGCCGTACCTTCTGCGCTGACTTTCACGGTATATTCGCCGACATTCGTCGGAGCGGTTGCGGTATACGTATTGTCATCCGCGCCTTTTACCTTGAACATAAGTGCAGGTTCGCGATTGCCTTCAATTGCGAAATCGGCTTTCGTAATCGCAATCATCTGTCTGTCATAAGTCTTACCGAGCGTTTTTCCGTCTGCAAGCTTGATTTCGTTGTCTTTTGCACCGAGTGCGTCGATGGTCACTTTCTTTTCGTAACCGCATTTCGTGCAGGTGAAAGTCTTTTCGCCGACTACGCCGTAGCCTTCCGGTTTGGTAACCACGCCTTCGTCAAAGGTATGCGCTGCGAAGTCTTTGGTTTTGTCCGCGTGTCCGCAGGTTGTCGGGCGATAGTGCCCGCTTTCTTCGGTGTTCACCCATGCGTTCATATCATATTTGTGGGTGTGCGGAAGTACTTCGATCTTTTCGGTATAGCTGTATCCGCAGGTTTTGCACGTAAAGGTTCTGACGCCTTCCGTTTCCTCGGTGGGTTCGGTTGTAACTGCCCCATCGTTGAACTCGTGCGGGAGTTTCTCCGTTGTGTCGGTGTGTTTCTTCGCGGTGCACGCGTGCCAGTGACAGGTTTCGTCCGTTGACCATTCGTCGGAAAACTCATGTTTCGGCGTAAGTGCGATCGGCAGTACGATGGCACATGTCACGCCCGCCCCCAGGACACACGCGAGGACGATTGCCAATATCTTGTGTGATAAAATCCAGCTTTTCATAAATACCCCTTTCGTGTTATCGGTTTGTTTCGGTTCTGAAGCGGGTAAAACAACCGGCTTCAATTCTCATTGTGTGATGGAAAAACAGTTTTTTCGCCGTTCGCGGGCGGTTGATTTGCTGCCCGCGAACGCTCAGTTGCCCGGGTTTTCTACAAACTTTGCGTACACATACCTTCTTTCGTTAACGGTAAATGTGCAGGTTGCGTCCGCCGATATGAGTTCTTCGTTCTGATCGTCAACGGATTGATACCAGCCGACGAAAGTAAATCCTTCGTTCGCCTCGGCGCGGAGCGTTATCTGCGCGCCCTTTTCAACCATTCTGCCGTTGCCGAACTCGACCTTTTGCCCGTTTTCGGTAATGCGCCCTCCGTTATAAGGCGCTACATAAGCGTTGAAAAGATGCATTTCTTTCTCCGCAAATTTTGCGAAAACGTACAGATCGCGGTTTACCGTAAAGGTATAAGTCGCGTTCTCGGATATCCGCGTTTCGGCTTGCTGCTCGTTATAGAAATACCAGCCGAGGAAGTCATACCCTTCGTTTGCGACGGCGGTAAGAGTCACCCGCGCTCCCTTTTCAACCATTCTGCCGTTGCCGAATTCGACCTTTTGCCCGTTTTCGGTGATATAACCCCAGTTATACTCGTAACACTGCGCAAGGAAGTTGACCTGTTCCACGATTCTGATCGTGATTACCACCTTGAGCGCGGGGTTGGCAAGATAGGTGTAAGTAACGGTGTAAGAGCCGGCTTTGCTCGTATCGAGCATATTGTTTGCGCTGACGCCGATCGTGCTTTCCACACGGTATTCCAAGCCGCGGCAAAGTCTCTCGTATTTGTCACCGACTTTTCCGAGTACGTTGACGTGTTCAAAGTCAACCCAGATTTCGCTGTTCAGATTGAATACGTATTCTTCTTTCGGGTTGCCGTTTCCGTCGGTTTCAAAGCCGTAATCGTTCAGGTCGTGGAGCTTAATCCCGGTAACGGTGCCTCTGAACAAAGCGGTCAGATTCACATTGCCGGTTTCTTCGCTTACGGTAAAGGTGTATTTCAGGTCGGTCGAGAGTAACGAGTCCGCATTGTAGCCTTCGCGGTCGGAAGAGCGGAACCAACCTATAAAGCGGTAGCCCGCGTTGGGTTTCACTTCGACGGTAACGCTTGCCTTATTGGGCAGGTCGTCGATATACAGGTGTCCTTCATCGGAAACGCCCGCGCTTGTGAATACGCCCGCGTCAGGACTCTCGATTCTCGCATTGACGGAGAACGAATAGTCGAATCTTGCATAAACGGTGGCGTCTTCGGTTACGGTGAACTCGTAAACGTCTTTGTCGGAAATAAGCGCGGCGGTTTCGCCTTCGCCGTCGTACCAGCCGACGAATTTAAAGTAAACGGTTTCTCCGCTTGCCGAAACTCTGACCTTTGACCCCTCGGTAACCACAAATTGCAGTTGCTTTTCGGCGGGAGAATACCCCTCCGAATTGTTGTTGTAAAGGTTTCCGTGTTCGCCCGCGATAACGGTTAAGGTAACGCGTTCCTTTTCGACAAACTTCGCGAAAAGATAGGTGTTATCGGTTATCGTAAAGGTTTCGGTCGCGTTCGACGAATAGAAGCGTTGTTCTTCTTCGAAAGAGTTGGTTATATACCAGCCGGCAAACTTATACCCTTCGGTGGGCACAGCCGTCAGCGTGAGCGTTCCGCCGAGGTCGACTTCTTCCCGGTATCCGTCGGGATCTCTTACCACGACCTGACCGTCTTTCTGTATCACGCCTTGCGTGCCATCCCGATCCAGCAGATACGAATACGTTTCGGCTTTGGGGACGTTTACCATGAGCGTGGCACGGACGGTCTTGTCATACTTGTAAGTGATTACAATTTCATGATCGCCCGTCTTTGTGTAGTCGACTTTGCTTGCGTCGACCGTGTATTCGGACGCGTCAAGAACGTTGCCGTTGTTCGTCGTTACGGTAAGCCCCCCAAGGTCGGCTTGCTTTTTGGTCGACAGGTTGTAATGGAAGAATCCGGATTCAAACCCTTCGCAGGTTACGTCAAGCGTCTCGACATCCTCCACGAACAGGGCTTTAATATGCACGTCTGCGCCGTTCTGCCGGAATACGTATTCGGCTTCGGTCGAAACGGGTTCTTCGGAAAGGTTGCCCTCTTCGTCTACCAGATACCAGCCAACGAACCTGTATCCTTCGGCGGGCTTTGCCAGTAACACTCTTTGGTCGCCGAGCGCGAAATAATTTAAAACTTTGGGATCGTTACTCGTCTTAATTTCGCTAAACTCATTGCTTTTCTCTGTGATAGAGCCTTTGCCTCCGAGTTCGACTGTAAGATGCGCGAACCGTTCCGAAACGTACACGATGAAAGCGTTGTATACTTCATCTTTCATCGCTTTGTTTATCCTGCTGAAATGTACCGTGTATTTTATTTGGTAGGAGCCTTCTTTATTGAAGTCCAGTCCGCCGTAATCGATCGAATAATCGCCGAAGAACAATTTTACGTATTCATACACGTTGCCGTCGGTCGGGTTGTCTTTACGGCGAAGTCCTCTTACGTCCAGCTTCAGGAAGTCGGTTTCGGGCGTGCCGGGTTTGTAATACAATACGCTCTTCGCTTCAAGCGGCATCTCGCCCTTTCTGTATACCCGGGGCAGTCCCGACTCGCCCACCCAGTGTTTCAACTGATAAACGTCGGTTTTGAGATTGGATTTTTCGGGTTTGATTTTGAACATCGCGATGATGTTCAGATCAAAGTCGCTCATGCCGACTTCGTAAGTCGCTTTTTCGGAGAGACGATCGCCGAGAACGCCGCCGGCGTACCATGTGTACCAACCGTCGAATTCGAAATCGCGATCGGGTACGGCGGTAAGGCTGTACTTCTGATCTTTATCGGTGAAGATCAGCTGTTTTTCGGTGTAGACTTCTTTTTTGTCTTCCATATAGAAGTGTCCGCCTGTTCCGGCTTTCACCATAATGTCGCTGTTCTTCTCGGAAACATAAACGGTTATAACAAGGGTGAGTTCTTTTTCGTCGCTGACTCTGACCTTATATTCCACGCGATACTCGCCCTCTTTGGAATAATCGATTTCGTCAAGCCCCGAAACAACGAATTGTTCGGGTGCAAGAAGCGTGTACACAAGTCTGTAGTCTTTTTCCTTTTTACCCTTGATGATCAGTTTGCTTAAGTCGATTGCCGTCTGATTGCCGGGTTTGATGTATACCGACGTGGCGGCTCTTCCGTCCGCATAGCCCTTAGGCATATTCGAATCGCCGGGGAACGCCCATATGCTTTCCATATCGGTAAGATCGGCCGCGAATTTGCAAACTATCGTCTTTTCGCCCGCAACGGTTTTACCCTCAATCATGCTTTCCGTTGAAAACGGAGTGCTTTCGATTTTTCCGTCTTTCTCTGCAAACCAGCCGCTATGAACAAAATCATATCCGCATTCAACGAAAAGTTTCACTGTTTCGTTCGCTCTGGAATAGATCTTCTTTTCTTCGCCGGAATATATTTTGTAATTAAGTTCAACTACACCCATAATATACCTTACGAAAACCGTTCCCTCGCACGGACCGGGATTCTTTATAACGAGTACCGAACTATCTGATGCGTCAAGAAAAACGAAAGGAGAGAAAGAGTCCGTTTCAAAAATAACGTTCCCGTCTTTGAACTCGCAGTCGAGTCGTTCGACTATGTTCTCGTTCTTGATGTGGAAAACAATATATTCTTCAACGCCTTCTATGGGCGCGGGTACGGACACTTTGACTTTCCCGTCGGGTTGAACCTTTACGCCGTCGGATTCTACCGAAATGTCGATGACCGACATTTTTTCGTCGGCGAGCAACTTAAACTCTACGGGCAGTTTGTCAATCGTGCTTTTTACGGTTTCTTCTGTCATTTCCACTTTTTCGGTTATGAGCTTTGCCTTTTTCCCGAAATTTCCGCCGGTAAGCGTAACTCCCATGCTGCTTTTCAGTTCATTCGTTTTGTCGCCGCAGCCGTTGCAACCGCTGCAGCCTGCAAAAATGCACAGGCATAATGCGAACAATATCCCGGATAGGACGCAAAGTAGTTTCTTCATGGTTTTCTCTCCCTTTCTTTTTGTTCTTTCAGACTGCGGTTGGAAATTGCGATTCTAAAAATTGTGCCCGGGTCTTTCAGCGTTGCAAAAGGATTCTTCCCCCCCTGCGGTTGTGTGCCGGCAATCGGCTTACCGGCGTTTTTGGGCGTTTTTACGATTGCCGGTTTTTGGGAATTCTTTTGATTGCGCCGATGAGATCGGCAAACGATTTTTTCCTGATTGCAAACCAGAAGACCGAAAATCCGCCAAGTCCTGCGACCGCTGCCGAACCGACCGCAATCCCCGCAATCGCCCCGCCCGAAAGCCCGTCTTTTTTATCGGGAACGGAGGGATTTTCGCTGTCTGCCGGTTTTTCGCTGCCTGCCGGTTTCTCGCTGTCAGCCGGTTTTTCGCCGTCTGCCGTGCCGTCGTCCGAAGGCTTATCTTCATATACAGCCGTAAGGTTTTTTTCTCCCGATACCTTGAAGGTATAACTCTTGTCGGTGCTTACGATTTTTCCGCTTTCGTCTTTCCAGCCTTTGAATACCTTGCCTTCTTTCTCCTCTGCCTCTGCGGTTACGCTTTCGCCGAGCGCATAGAATTTGCTTTCGCCGTTTACTGTTACGTTGTACGTGCCGATTTTGGCAATTCTGAGGTCGGTGATTTCCTTTCCGTCCTTGTCAAAGTGCCTGCCGCAAGTTGCACAATCCTTGTGTCCTTTCGTTCCGAACACTTCCGTTGTAGCAGGGACTTCATCGATCCACTTTCCAAAGCTGTGTCCTTCGAGATTAACGGGCAGTTTCAGATCTTCCAGTGTGGTTTCCTGCTTGCTTTCATCCACAAGTTTTTTACAAACCGAACATTCATAGTGCGCCTTTACGCCGTTTTGCATACAGGTGGAATCCGTTTGTCCGACAAGCGTGCTGAAATCGTGCGGGGCTTCGCCCGATTTCCCGCCGCAGGTCTTGCACTCATAGAAGTGCATGT
>OIGD01002399.1_pt1 | contig 14592 bp, 13 predicted proteins | sample 1582211 | NCBI WGS metagenome assembly OIGD01 (sample SAMN04414078, study PRJEB24778) | human gut metagenome | material: faecal | host: Homo sapiens
CGTGACTGGACTTTCACCAGTAAGATTAGTGCCATGCTCGGCACACTAGAAGAAAAGCGGTCTGCCTTCCGGCAAACCGCTTTCTCTTTTTCAACTATTCAGAACCCGCCAATTGAAATCCGCGCATACACTTAATGGCTCCGATATCCTCCATTGCGTTTACCATGCGGTAAACGGTTGCAACGCCGATTTTTGGATCTACCTTTGATGCCTTGAAATAGATTTCCTTACAGCAGGAACAATCTTCCTCAAGAATAATATCCAGCAGCATCAGCCGCTGCTTGGTAATCCTACAGCCTGATTCCTTCAGTTTTTGAATAATCATTTCTCTCTGCATCATTTGGCATCTCTTCTTTTTCTATTTTGCTGACACAGTTTTCTTTGCGTCAAATTTTAATGTGTTACTCTCCTTATAAGGACGGAACAGCAGATAAATAAATCCGATGATCAGTAAGAATGCTACAACGGTACCAACACCGAATGTACCAACTGTGATCAGTGTACCGATCTGGTAGATACACAGGGAAACAATGTAAGCTAAGATACACTGATATCCGATCGCAAACCAGAACCACTTCACGTTGTTCATCTCACGCTTGATCGCACCCATAGCTGCGAAACATGGTGCACATAACAGGTTGAACACCAGGAAACCATAAGCGGCAACCGGAGTCATAACCAAAGACAGTGGCTTCCAGATTTCGGAACCATCTTCTGCAACTTTTGCGAAACCGAATAACTGTCCGAACGTAGCTACAACGTTCTCTTTTGCGATCAGACCGGATACAGCAGCAACTGCCATCTTCCAGCCGTTACCAGCCTTGGTCCAGCCAAGTGGTGCGAAGATCCATGCGATTGCAGAACCAACTTTTGCAAGAACACATTCTGCCTGGGCAGCCTCAAGAGCAGCACCCTCTAATCCGTCGAAATCAAGCATTCCAAAGGTTCCGTTGCTCCATCCGAAGTTCATTAAGAACCATAAAACAATTGTTGATAACAGGATAATTGTACCTGCTTTCTTGATGAAAGACCATCCACGCTCCCACATGCTGCGGAGTACGTTTCCAACGGTTGGCCAGTGATATGCAGGAAGCTCCATAACGAATGGTGCAGGCTCTCCTGCGAACATCTTTGTTTTCTTTAAGATAATACCGGAACAGATAATTGCTGCAACACCTACAAAATAAGCACTCCATGCAACCCATCCGGAATTATGGAAGAATGCACCTGCGATCAAAGCAATAATCGGAAGCTTTGCTCCACAAGGTACGAATGTTGTTGTCATGATTGTCATCTTGCGGTCACGGTCGCTCTCGATGGTACGAGAAGCCATGATACCGGGAACGCCGCAGCCAGAACCAATCAGCATCGGGATGAAGCTCTTGCCGGACAGACCGAATTTGCGGAAGATACGGTCCATGATGAAGGCGATACGAGCCATGTAGCCGACGTCTTCAAGGATAGCCAGCAGGAGGAACAGCACCAGCATCTGCGGCACGAAGCCCAGCACTGCGCCGCAGCCGCCGACGATACCATCAACAATCAGACCGCTCAGCCAGCCTGCGCAGCCAACGCCATCCAGCCAAGTCTGGAGGTTACCCTGCACGATTTCCGCAACGAACACATCGTTCGTCCAGTCCGTCAGCAGGGTACCAATCGTCGTCACGGAAATGTAATACACGAGGAACATGATGAGCGCGAAAATCGGCAGCGCCAGCACGCGGTTGGTCACCACGCGGTCAATCTTGTCCGAAACGCTCAGGCTGCCCTTTACCTTGCCCTTCTTCACCGCGTTCTGCATCAAGGTGTTGATGTAGGCGTAACGCTGGTTGGTGATGATGGACTCGGCGTCGTCATCCATTTCCTTTTCGCAGGAGGAGACGGCTTCCTCAATGCCCTTCTTGACATCTTCGGACAGCTTCAGTTCCGCAACGACCTTCTCGTCGCGTTCGAACAGTTTCACGGCGTACCAGCGCAGGAAGCGAGGTTCAACCTTGCCGCCGATGAGGTCTTCAATGTGCGCCAGCGCGTGTTCCACCGAGCCGGTGAATACATGCGGATGTTCGCCCATCGTGCGGTTCTTGGCAGCAGCGGCAGCCTTTTCAGCCGCCTTCACGCTGCCTTCGCCCTTCAGCGCGGAAGTCTCGACGATTTCCACACCCAGCGCTGCGCTCAGCTTCTTCATGTCGATCTTGTCGCCGTTCTTGCGGGACACGTCGATCATGTTCATCGCGATGACCATCGGCGTGCCGAGTTCGAGCAGCTGCGTGGTCAGGTACAGGTTGCGTTCGATGGAGGTGGAGTCCACAATATTCAGGATGGCATCAGGCTTGTCGTTCACCAGGTAGTTGCGGGCGACGACTTCCTCCAGTGTGTAGGGGGACAGGGAGTAAATGCCGGGCAAGTCCTGAATGACCACATCGTCATTGCCCTTGAGCTTGCCTTCCTTCTTTTCAACCGTAACACCCGGCCAGTTGCCGACGAACTGACGAGAACCCGTCAGCGCGTTGAACATGGTCGTTTTGCCGCAGTTCGGGTTGCCTGCGAGCGCAATCGTAATCGCCATTTTCGGCGCCTCCTTATGCGAATTTGTCTTAACTAACCCCACCAGAGGCTCCGCCTCTGGACTCCGCAAGGGACTCTGTCCCTTGACCCTTTTTCGCGATTGCGTTGAGCGCGCTTCCATACTGTCTGTATGCGCGTGGAAGGCTTGGAACGACGCGAAATCGGGTTTTATCGTAAGGGAAACAGAATTACTGAACCTCGATCATTTCCGCATCCGCCTTGCGCACGCTCAGCTCATAGCCGCGCACGGTCAGCTCCATCGGATCGCCCAGCGGCGCAACCTTGCGCACATGGACTTCCGTCCCGCGGGTCAGTCCCATGTCCATGATGCGGCGCTTGACGGCACCTTCACCATGCAGGCGGACAACCACCGCGGTTTCCCCGACCTTGACATCCTTCAGGGTTTTCATGCCTTCTGCCTCCTTTTCCTCAGTTCACCAGCACACGCATAGCCATGGATTGGCTCAACGCAACACGGCTATCCTTGACAGCGCAAATCAGATTGCCGCCCATTTTGCTGACGACCGTCACTCTTTCGCCCATCACGAAGCCCAGCTCCGCCAGATGCTGACGCACCTCATCCTGTCCGGTGATTTTGCCAATCACGCCAGACTCGCCAATTTCCACCATGCCCAACGGCATCATGTTCCATGACCTCCTTGTGTCAGTCCTTTTGCGGATAGTTTATTCCAACTAATCCGGCGATTCGCAAGCGTTAGTTTAGCATAACTAATAGGCTATGTCAAGCGTTTTTCGCGTGTTTTTTTGTTTTTTGTCCACCTTTTTTCTGGTCTTTGCATCGTTTGCCCAATTCGGGGGAATGCTGACCAGCAAAAACAAAAGCCCAGAAACATGGGGGTAGTGCACGCCGAAGGGGTCAAGGGGGCGACCGGAAAGCCCCCCTTGGCGCGCCCGCAGGCGCGAAATCCCTGCGTTGTGGAAGCAGTCAACTCCGGTAGTGGCGACCGAAGGTTTCCAAAGGGCGATCGCAGACTTCGTCTGTTTTCATTGCCCTTTGGTCACCTCCGCAGAGGCGAAATCCCCTGCATGATCGTGCGATTCTATCAGAAAATGAAAACCGCAAAAAAGAGGTGCGAGAATGAAGGAATGGGCGGTCTGGATGGCGAACAAAATGGAGGAGCAATTGCTGCGGATGGAGCAGCTGCGGCTCAGTGAATTTGTTGCATATGAGAAGAACTGGAAGAAGCGTCTTCTGATGCAGTTTGTAGGCGGAATTGCAAGAGGATTAGGGACAGCGGTTGGGTTTACGCTTCTGGGCGCGCTGGTGGTGTGGCTGCTGCAAGGACTGGTGCAAAGGAATCTGCCGATTATTGGGGATTTCCTGACCCAGCTGCTGAACCTCGTGGAAGGCAAGGGCAGCGGCAGCTAAGAAGCGTCCCTGCCCGTAACTTCGCGCTTCCGCAGAAGCGCCCCAAGCTGCTCTATCCGCCATTTCCACATTGTCGCGTCAATAGGCGCGACCTGATTCCGCCGCTTCCCAAATCATCATCACCAGAAAGGGCTATCATCACCATGCGCAAACCCGTTTCCCAAAGGCTGCTGCCTCTCCTGCTCATCCTCCTGACCCTCGCGCTTGACCGCTTCACCAAAGCCCTCGCCGTCGCGCTGCCGGATGAGCGCACCCTCATTCCCGCCATTCTTCGTTGGATTTATGTTGAAAATACGGGCATGGCGTTCAGCCTGTTCAGCGGACAGTCGTGGATGCTGGGCGTGGTGTCCGTCATCGCGGTTATCGCCGGATGGCTCGTCCTCCGCCGCTATCAGCTCAGCGGATGGAGCAGAACCGCGGCGGCGCTGATGATCGGCGGCGCGCTTGGCAACGCCTACGACCGCTTGGCGCTGGGCTATGTCGTCGATATGCTGGATATCACCCTGTTCCCCTTCGCAGTGTTCAATATTGCAGACGCTGCGCTCGTCGTCGGCACAGTGCTGATGGCGTACTGCATCGTGTTCCGCACGGAAGATTGGAGGAAAATCAATCATGACGCAAATGATGCCTGACGCACTCGAATCGCGCACTATCTCCATTCCCGGCGACGGCCGTCGGCTGGATGTTGCCCTGTCCGAAGCTGCTGGGCTGACTCGCTCGCGGGTGACGGCGCTGATGGCGGACGGAAACGTCACAGTGGACGGGAAAGTCGAGACGAAATCCGGCGCAAAGGCGAAACCGGGGCAAACTGTCATCCTGATGATTCCCGCGCCGAAGCCCGCTGTGCCCGTCGCGCAGGAAATTCCGCTCACAATTCTCTATCAGGATGACGACCTCGCCGTCGTCCTGAAGCCCTGCGGCATGGTCGTTCACCCCGCCGCCGGCAATGAGGACGGCACGCTCGTCAACGCGCTCCTGCACCACCTTGACCACTTGAGCGGCATCGGCGGCGAACTGCGCCCCGGCATCGTCCACCGGCTGGACAAGGACACCAGCGGTCTGCTGCTCGTGGCAAAGAACGACCAGAGCCAACTCGCCCTCAGCCGCCAATTGCAGGAGCGGCAGATGGAGAAGCACTACCGCGCGCTGGTTGAAGGGAATTTGCGCGAGGACAGCGGGCGCATCGACCAGCCCATCGCGCGGAGCAAGAAAGACCGCAAGAAAATGGCGATTGACCCCGAAGGCCGCCCGTCGATTACGGACTGGACGGTGCTTGCGCGCGGGCGGAACGTGACGCTGCTGGACGTCCACATTCTGACCGGGCGGACGCACCAAATCCGCGTGCACATGAAGTCCATCGGGCATCCGGTCTGCGGCGACCCGATTTACGGGTCAGGAAGAGGCGCGAAAGTCCCCCGCCTGATGCTGCACGCGTACACGCTGGCATTTACGCACCCCAGGACGGGGGAGCGCATGACGTTCACCGCGCCGCTGCCGGAGGAATTTGTGCAGGGGCTGCGGGGGAACAGGGTGGAATGGGAGAAATAACGTTTCCTCACGGAAAGCCGGGGACGTTACAGCGTGTGATAATACTATTTCCATCATGAGAATGCGCCAGAATGGAAAAGCACGGACAGATGGCACGGATGAATTTAGAAAGAGCACAACTGGATAATTGCATAGAAAAGCGCCCTGCTCCGGAGATGTTCCAGAGCAGGGCGCGGTTTTTTGATTCATCACGAAAATCCGGGGAGCGTAATACTATTTCCAAATAAGAACGCGCCAAGATGTGAAGCAAATTTTTTATTCTGGCGAACGGGCGTGAAACACGGCGCAGCAGCACTACGCTCAGTAGAACGACCGAAAGTCAGAAGGGAAAAGGCGCGGGTGCATTTGGAAAGCGTATTATTCCACAACCTTCGCGCCGGCAGCGATCGCGTCTTCCTTGGTTCTGAAGAACTGCCAAGTGCTTTCCACGGTGGGGGTGATTTCCTTCTGGTCGCGGATGTACTGCGCCAGAATGTTACGCACCTGACCGTTATCGTTGCCCAGCGTATCGCCGGTGTACATATCCGTGAGGCTGTAATCCTCAGGAGTCAGACCAGCCGCCTGCATGAAGCCGGCGCCGCCGGTGAAGCGGTAGTTGTTCATCACCACGGAGAACACCTGATCAGGCGCCACGGGCTGCCCCTGATACTGCATGTTCTGGATGCGCTTTCCTTCAGGCGCATAGTAGTGGATTTCGTAGTACAAACCGTAGATTTCATCGGTGTAGTAGCCGCCGCCAAGGTAATCGGGGTTCGACGCACTGGTGTAGTTGGTGGTAGCATGCTCCAGCCACAGCCGCAGCTGTTCGCCGGTCATGTTCACGCGATAGAGCCAGTTTTCAAACACGTACAGCTGATACAGCAAACGCATCGGAACGTCGCCCGCAGGAATCAGGTCGCGAACCTCGGCGCCGCTGGTCAGAGGCGCGCAGATGGACAGCTGCGCAGGAACCGCAGACAGCTGCGCCTTGTTCAGCAGATCCATCAGCGCGGTGGGCTGCAGGGAGATGTTCTTATTGGAGAAAGCGCCGGTAGCAGTGCCCAGAGGCTGATCCAGATAAGCCTGCAGCTCCTCGTTGTAGGGAGCCAGCGCCGTGGCAACCTTCTGATTTTCCACCAGGCCTTCCTGATCCGCCAGGAAACGGTAGCCGTTTTCAGCCGTCACAGGGGTCACGGTCTTGGTCGCCGGGTCGTAGGCGAGCTTCATGAAGCCCAGGCCTTCGCCGCCGCCGCCCGCCAGCACGGGCACAACCTTGCCCTCGGCATTGAGGATGTCTTCACGGTAGTCGGTGTTATGGAAGTGACCATACACAACCGCGTCAATCCCGGTGGTCAGGTTAATCATTGCGCGAACCTGGTTTTCGTAGTCCGCGGGGTTGTTGCCATCGGTAGAAACAGCGTCTTCCACGCCGGAGTGCGCCACGACAATCACCACGTCGCAGCCCTCCTGCTCGCGCAGGATCGGCACGAAGTGCTCAACCGTGGGAACCAGATTGCGGAAGTCGATGCCCTCATAGTGGGACTCAACCTCCCAAGCGGGGATGTTGGGCGTATCCATGCCGATGACGCCGACCTTCACGCCCTCAAATTCCTTGACGATGTAAGGGACGCCCATCCAGGAATCCCACTCGGTGCCCTTCGCCACAAAGTTGGCGGCGGACATGGGCACGGAATGCTCCTCGCCGTTGTCGGGGCTCATCACATACTCAATCTGACGCTTGAGAATCGGCAGATCGTTGTTGAACTCGTGATTGCCCAAGCACCACATGTCGTAGTCCATCAGGCGCAGCGCCTTCATCATGGGATCGTCCTTTTCAGGCGCGAAGTAGGAGTAGTAATAGGTCATGGCAGATCCCTGCACGGTATCGCCGCCATCCACCAGAACGACGTTCTTTTCCGTAGCACGAACCTGCTCGATCATGGAAGCGATCATGGACAGACCCACGTTCGGAGAAGGCTCGCCAGTGGCGTAGTTGATGGGCAGCACTTTACCGTGCACGTCGCTGGTCGCGATGACGGTAATCATGATGGGATCCGCATTCTCTGCGAACGCCGCGCAGCCCACCAGGGGGAGAATCATGGTCAGCGCCAACAGAAGGGATAGGAGCTTCTTCATGATGGGCACCTCTTTTTCTTATTTCCCGCTCGAAGCAGGATTAAAATAATTATATTCCATATTCTTTCGTTTGTAAACAGCGCCGCCAGATGCAGATTTCGCCGCGCCAAGGAGTTGGTTTGTCGGCGAATGAATCCTCCGTCGATTCCAATTGCAAATACGGCGGAGGAACCGATTGAAAATCAAGTTTTTTGCAAGCCACAAACAGTACGAACGTCATTGTAGGCAGCGAGGCAAATTACGCCGGTGTGGTGACAATAATATATTTTGTATTCTGTAATTTATAGGTGGCAGGCAGAAATCAAAGGTTGTCTCGGAATTTTCTTCTGCGAAATAGGGGGGCGGCGGGGGAACGGGGTGGAATGGAAGAAGTGAATAGAAAATGCGCCGCTGCCGACGGGGAGTGTCGGGAGCGGCGCGTACTTTATTGTTTAGCTAAACAGACTAACAGCGTAGATGCCACCAATCAATCCACCAACGGCGCTAATGATGCCCAGAACAATACCCGCAGTGCCAAGACCCGTTGCACCGCCGACTTCTTTCGCCTTGCTGCGCCCGATGGCAGAAAGTACAATACCCACCACGCCGGAGATTCCGTAAAACCCAAAAATGAAGCATGTAACCAAAGATACGACGAACCCTGCGATTTGAAGCCCGTTAGTTTTCCCTTCCATGTTTCCGTATCCTCCTACTATTCGAGATTGATTTTCGTGCTTTCATTCCTTATCCCCAAGGAACTACTTCCATTATACCCCCCCCCGAAAAAATGTCAAGCATATTTTTAGCTAAATAGCAAATTTATTTCCGCAGCGTCCATAATTATCCACATTCTCCATAGCGTATCCCGTTTTCCCCACAAAAAAAACCTGCCCCCCGCCGTTGCCAGCAGAGAGCAGGAAACTTCCGTTTTTGGGAACGCTTACGCCTTCAATTACTTCAGTTCCGCGAAGTACTTGATGGTGCGAACCATCTGAGAGGTGTAGGAGTTCTCGTTGTCGTACCAAGACACGACCTGCACCTGATAGGTGTCGTCGTCGATCTTCGCGACCATGGTCTGGGTAGCGTCGAACAGGGAGCCATAGCGCATGCCGATGACGTCGGAAGACACGATCGGCTCGGTGTTGTAGCCGAAGGACTCGGAGGACTGCGCCTTCATGGCGGCGTTCACGGAGTCAACGGTCACGTCGCTGCCCTTGACAACAGCAACCAGAATGGTGGTAGAGCCGGTGCAGACCGGGACGCGCTGAGCAGAGCCGATCAGCTTCTTGTTCAGTTCCGGGATAACCAGACCGATCGCCTTCGCAGCGCCGGTGGAGTTCGGAACGATGTTCTGCGCGCCAGCGCGGGCACGACGCAGGTCGCCCTTGCGATGCGGGCCATCCAGAATCATCTGGTCGCCGGTGTAAGCATGAACGGTGGTCATGATGCCGGACACGATCGGATACTTGTCGTTCAGAGCCTTCGCCATGGGCGCGAGGCAGTTGGTGGTGCAGGAAGCAGCAGAGATGATCTGGTCTTCCGCGGTCAGGGTGTCGTTGTTGACGTTGTAGACGATGGTCTTCAGGTCATTGCCAGCGGGGGCAGAGATGACGACCTTCTTCGCGCCAGCCGCGATGTGCGCCATGGACTTTTCCTTGGAGCAGTAGAAGCCGGTGCACTCCAGCACGACGTCCACGCCCAGCTTGCCCCACGGAGCATCCGCCGCGTTCTTTTCGGCATAGATCTTGATTTCCTTGCCGTCCACGATGATGGAATCTTCGGTCGCTTCCACGGTGTGCAGGTTTTCACCGATCTTGCCGCAGTAGGAACCCTGAGCGGTGTCATACTTGAGCAGGTGAGCCAGCATCGCGGGAGAGGTCAGGTCGTTAATCGCGACCACCTCGTAGCCCTCAGCGCCGAACATCTGACGGAACGCCAGACGGCCAATACGGCCAAAGCCATTGATAGCAACTTTCACTGCCATTGGAATATACCTCCTTTAGTCGTTCAAACGGGGTTATACTATTTCCAGATAAGAATGTGCCAAGATGCGCCGCGAATTTTTCACTCTGGCTAACGGGAGTGAAACGCAGCGTAGCAGCGCTACGCTAAGTGGAACGACCGGACGCCAGAGCGGAAAAGACGCAAGCAGCTGGCACAGGCGAATCTGGAAAGAGTATCATTTCCCACCTCATATTCTACCCAATTTGCCGCCATTTTGCAAGAGGTTGCGCAGGATTTCCATCACTTTTGACACTTTTTTGACGCTTTTTTTTGAGAATTTCTCATCCGTTCCCCTCTTCTTCCCAATATGCGCCCCAATTCAGCTCGTCCGTCACATCGAGTTCCTTCAAAATCAGCTTGCCGTTCTCGTCCGTGATGACACTGCCGCCTTCATCATACACCCCATAGGAGACATACCCCGTGCCGCCCTCGCAGGTGATGAAGCTCATGCTGCGGCAATAGTCACCCTCCGCCACTTCATAATCGTTGAACACTTCAACGCCGTAGCGGTACACTGTGCCGTTGACACAGCGGAAGACGATTGTCGGAATGTCGCCCCTCCAGTAGAGGTTGCTGTCCGCGGGTGTCTGCACAACGCTCCATGTGCCGTGATACGGCTGCGCGCCGTCGCAGTCCGAGCCGTAAAATTTCCCGTCCGCGTCCAGCCGGAGATAATTGTCCCAGAACTCGCCGCCCGCCTCCATCTGCCAGCTGCCGACTAACTTCGCCTCTTCATCTGGCAGTTCCACGTCATCAAACACCACGTCACGCTGTGGCACGAAGCCGCGGGTGATTTTGCCGTCTACCGTCGCTTCGACGTACACATACGCCCACTGGTTATCCGGATGGGACAGTGCCGTCAGCTTCGTCCCGGCAGGCAGTTCCACCTGATGATATTCGCTGACGTTCGGGTCGTCGGTCAGATAGGTGCCAAACGCTGTCAGCATCGGCACATGCACGATTTCGTTCGTCGTCTCATCGCCGTGCTTGCCTAACTGCGCCCAGCCGAATCGGCTCGTCCGCAGGCTGACGCGGTACTCAATCAGCGACCAGTCGCCCACGGTGAGGTACAGCTTATAATCGTCGCCCGTGCTGACGGACGCTTTGCCCTTCGCCGCGCGGTAGGAGGACGTGTCCGGCGCGGAATACACGGCATAGGACTTCTTGCCGCTCTTCTGCCCCGAAACCACCTCCGGATACAAACAAGCGAAGTATTGCAGTCCTTCGCTCGCTTCGTTGATTCGGCGCACGTCGTCCGGCCCGCGTTTCGGCATGTTGTGGATGTTGAAGTCTTCCAGCGTGATTTTGGTCATCCACATGGCGCTGTCCTCGCCCAGCGTCACCCGATAGCCGTAAGATGCTATCCGCTCCACCTTCACATCGCCCATCTGCGCTTCCATCAGCGTGTAAAAGGTTCTCCCCTCATTGTTGTGCTGCAGCTCAAAATAGTACCTTTCGTCAATATCCGGGTACGCCAATTCAAAGCCGTTCTTCGTGCGTGTGATTTTGGGATAACCCGTCTCGTCCAGTTCCGACGGCTGATAGACCGCGGTCGTCGAGAAAATAGCGTCCTTCCAGCCGTCTTTCACCTCATCCACCGCGACCAGCTGATTGTGATAGCGACTGCCCAAAATGACGCGGGTTGCGTTGGTTTGGGACTTGTAGTCATCCGCCACGCAGGAATATTCGTCGTAATCATGCGTGTGTTCCACGATGTTCAGCGCCTGCCCTCGCAGTCCCCATTGGTTCGCGGACGCGGCATTCATCATCAGCGCCATCATCAGTGGCAAAATCAGCAGAATCCACCGTTTCTTCATCGCTCTCAGCTCCTTTGCATTATTGAATCGGCAGCGTCATTTGGCGCACGCTTCCGTCCGCCGTTGCCACCCAATTGCCGTATCTGTCCACCGCGCCATAGGGGACGTAGGTGCATCCGCCCTCCCCGTAGGCGAGATTCACCAGCGGCAGGGTCAACCCTTCGCCGTCCTCCTCTGTCGTGGACACGATATAGTCCACGCCGAAGCGCATCGTCATGCTGTCGCTGTAATTCAGCACAAGGATGCTTTCCGCCGAAATCCAGAAGTTGTCCTCCCCAGCCATCGGATTCTGCACCACGCACCATGTGCCGCCGTAGGGCTGCGCGCCGTCGGTGTCTGAGCAGTAGAAGCGCCCGTCCGCGTCCAGCCGAAGGTACAGATAGCCGATTTCACTGCCGGAATACAGATACCAGCTGCCGACATATTTCGCTGCTTCGTCCGGCAGTTCCACTTCGTCAATCACCACGTCGCGCCGCGGCACAAACCCGCACATCGGCTTGCCGTCCACCGTCGCTTCTACGTAGGCATATGCCCAGTCGTCGTTCACGCCCAGCAGATACCACATCGTCAGCTTCGTCCCGGCGGGCAGTTCCGCCTGATGGTACTCGCTGACGTGCGGATCGTCGGTCAGGTAGGTGTCATACGCCGTCAGCATCGGGATATGCAGGCGCTGGCTCTGGGTCGGCTGACCAATCTTTACCCAGCCAAAGCGGCTTGTCCGCAGGCTGACGCGGTATTCAATCAGCGACCAGTCTCCTTCGGTGCAATACAGGCGATACTCATCCCCCGTGCTGAACGACGCTTTCCCCTTCGCCGCGCGGGACGCCTCCGTACTCGGCGCGGCATAGACCGGGTACGACTGCTTGCCGCTTTTCTTCCCCGGAACATTCTGCGCGCCAATCCAGCCCACAGCGTCGTAATTCTCGTACAGCGCCATGCTGCTGTATACATCGCGCATCCGCCGCACGTCGCCCACGCCGCGGCGGGGCATATTGTGGATGTTGAAGTTTTCCAGTGTGACTTCCGTCACCCACATTGCGCTGTCTTCGCCCTGCGTTACCAGATAGCGGTAGGATTCCTGCCGCTCCACCTCCACGCCGCCCATCTTCGCATACGTCAGCGTATACGCCGTTTCGCCCCGGTCATTGCTGATGCGCTCAAAGCGATACAGTTCTTTCACCTTCGGATACGCCAACTCAAAGCCGTTATTGATGCGCGCGAGCTTCGGCTTCCCGGATGTGCTCTGCTCCGACGGCTGATAGACGGCAGTCGTCGAGACAATAACACTCTTCCAGCCGTCCGCGCCCTTTTCCGCCGCAATCAGCTGATTGTGATAGCGGCTCTGCATGATGATGCGCGCGCTATTCTCCTTCCGCGCATAATCATCCGCCAAATGATAATAGTCGTCATAATCATTCGTGTTCGACACAAGCGGCACCAAGGCCTCGGGCAAGCCCCAGCCGTTCGCGAAGGCAACAGGCATTACCATCATCATCAAGGGCAAAATCAGCAGAATCCACCGTTTCTTCATCGCTCTCAGCTCCTTTGGAGGTATTTCCCTACCTATATAAACGCATCAAGGCGCAATTTCCCTGCGAAGTGCCAAAAATCTTGAAAAATGTTCTGCCAGTTCATTCTGAATCCATCTTTCTATGCTATGATGGCGGACGCAAACAGAAAAGGAGGGATTGAAACCCATGCTACGGATTTTGAAACACCTCAGGTGGAAAGAGTGGCTGCTCGTCGCCGCCTGTGTAGTGCTGATTGTGGGGCAGGTGCAGCTTGACTTAGCCCTGCCTGATTATATGTCGGAAATCACCCGTCTGGTGCAGACGGAAGGCAGCCAGATGAGCGATATCCTGCTCGCAGGGGGCAAGATGCTGCTGTGCGCGCTGGGGTCAATGCTGCTGACGGTCTGCACGACATTCTTTACCGCACAGATTGCATCACGCTTCTCCGCTCGGCTGCGCGGCGAAATGTACCGCAAGGTGGTCGGCTTCTCAAACGAGGAAATCAACCGCTTCTCCACAGCCAGCCTGATTACCCGCACGACCAACGACATTTCGCAATTGCAGATGTTCTTTTCCTTCGGGATGCAGTCGCTGATTAAAGCGCCGATTATGGCATTCATTGCCGTTGGCAAAATTAGCACGAAGAGCTGGGAATGGTCGCTGCTGACAGGCGGCGTGATTGCGTTCGTGTGCGTACTGCTGGTGTTCATCATGCTCTACGCCGTTCCGCGCATGAAGAAAATGCAGGCGCTGACGGACAACCTAAACCGCATCACGCGTGAGAACCTGACGGGCTTGCAGGTCGTCCGCGCCTACAACGCGGAAAACTATCAGGAGGGCAAATTCGCCAAGGCAAACGAGGAAATGACCCGCAACAGCCAGCAGGCGAATATCGCCATGTCCGTCATGAATCCGGGCATGAATCTGGCGATGAACGGCTTGACGCTGGGCATTTACTGGATTGGTGCGGCGCTCATCAGTGCGATTGCGGTCACGTCGCCCGCCGCGATGATGGAGCGCATCGGGTTGTTCTCGGACATGGTGGTCTTTATGCAGTACGCGATGCAGGTCATCATGGCATTCCTGATGCTGGTGATGATTTTCGTCATGCTGCCGCGCGTGACCGTTTCCGCGGGCCGCGTCAATGAGGTGCTGGACACGAAGGCGCGCATTGTGGACGGCAAGGAAACGCAGGGCAAGCCCGGAATGAAGGGCGAAATTGAGTTCCGCGACGTGTCCTTCCGCTATCCCGATGCCGACGGCGACACCATCCACCACATCTCCTTCACCGCGCATCACGGACAGACGGTTGCCCTCATCGGCGCAACGGGCTGCGGCAAGAGCAGCATCATCAACCTGATTCCGCGCCTATATGACGCAACAAGCGGGCAGGTGCTGGTAGACGGCGTGGACGTGCGTGACTACACGCAGGACGCCCTGCGCAGCAAGATCGGCTTTGTGCCGCAGAAGGCGTTCCTGTTCGCCGGCACCATTGACGATGTGTTCGCCAAGGCAAAAAAGGGTGAATGACCATGAGCAGCTTCCATTTGCAGGTGGTCACGCCGGACGGGCAGGCCTTTGAGGGCCAAGCCCAGCGGGTGTTCTGCCGCACCATCACCGGGGATGTGTGCATTCTGCCCCGGCATTGCGATTATATGACGGC
>OIGD01002400.1_pt1 | contig 14585 bp, 11 predicted proteins | sample 1582211 | NCBI WGS metagenome assembly OIGD01 (sample SAMN04414078, study PRJEB24778) | human gut metagenome | material: faecal | host: Homo sapiens
AAAACGCGGTGCGCCGGGCGGGCGTAGCACAAACCCCGGCTGAGGAAAGTTTTTGCGGGATGGGGCGGTTTGGGATTTGGAAAAAGAGCGGCTATCGCGCGCCGTTGGTGGGCGGTAACCGCTCTTTTTGCCCTCCGGGCAAAAATTCGCTGGAGATTGATTGTAAATCGAAAAAAGACTGAAAAGGTTGTACTGACATAACAACAGAAACCCATCTTAGATAAGCGGTTGTCGGAATGAGGTCGGCTCTCTGCCTGTTACAGCGCGTTCAGAATGGTTCGGGCAATGATGCGGTGTCCCTCGTTGCCGGGGTGGAGACGGTCGGTGTTGACATTGCTGAAACAGGCTTGCGCGCTTCCGTCAAAGAGCGGGAACAGGCCGCTGTTGCGGTACAGGTCGATCAGCTCAACCGACCAGATGTCCGCCGCCTGCCGCTCCGCGCGGATGTATTCATCCAAGAAGTGCCCCGATTTGTTGGAATAGAGCTCGTTTGGCTGAATGTTCGTTCCGCCGAAGTATGCATAAGCCCGGTGAAGCGGGGTCATCAGGATGACCCGCTTGTCGTAGTACTGCCGCTTGATCCGCTCAAACACGCGGTTGAGCCTGCCGCAGAAGGTGGCGTTATCCATGATGAATTCCCGCTTGGCGCGGGTCGAGAATTCCGTGAACACACCGTCCGCATTGCTGTTGCAGGGAAACGGTTCGGAATGCACGGTCCAGAAATCTCCGATCGGAACGCCCGCATTGAAATCGTTGGTTCCGATGAACACAAACAGCGTGGTGAAGCGGGTTCCAACCTCCGCGTCCATCCGATCCATCTGATCAAACAGCCCCGTGGTCTGCGCGCCGTTCTTTCCGTAGCGGTAGACCGGAATTCCGGTCGCCTCATGAATAAAATCGATGTATGTTTTGGTCGCTCCGACCCCCTCGGTGATGCTGTCACCCAAAAAGCAGAATGCTTCTCCGATTTCTGTCATGCCAAAATTCTCCTTCTTTTTTTGTTCCGTACAAAGTATAGCATAATGTTGCTTTCAAATCAAGTGGTTTTCGGTCAAAAGAGCTGGAAAAACGGATTTTTTGGTTCTCTGTCTGCTGATATGCACCCCCAAAAGTTAGACGCATTTGGAGGTGCATATTTTTATGTCAGGAAAGCAGAAAAAGTACTCGTCAGAATTCAGGATTTGTGTTATAATGGATAGGTGAGAACACCGTCTTGGTTACCGTGAAACAGTACGAAAGTATTGTCATCTCGGAATGCGGGGGGAAAGTTATCCATCAACATCCATCTCAAAGCCGCTTTCCGAAGCCACTTGAATATTTACGACGAAAACGGGCAGTTGACCGATCAGGCATTCGCGGTATCGTAAAAGCTGTTGGCAGACGCACAACTTTGCCGATGTCAGAAAGCACAATAGGGGATACAGATTTTTGTGAAAAGAAGCCAAAGCGCAAAACATCGTTCCGATGCGTCTGCCAAGCGAAAAAAGAGCGGAAAGCAAAGAAAAATCCTCAGAACCATCTGTTTCTGAGGATTTTTTGGTGCGGGCAAAACTTTCGGCAAGCCGAAAGCGGACTTGAACCTCCATGAAATTGCTTTCACTAGAACCTGGTGGTTGCGACACCTCGGTGACAAGCAATCTGTCCACACGAATTTTATGTGTTCAGTATACCATAGAACTCACGAAAATGCAACTGCTAAGTCAAAACAGAATGAACTATCACAGAACTTTTTCCAGTACTTCTCCGATATCCCCGTCAACGCAAACCGCTCTGTCTGCAATTTCGTCGGGACAGAACACCTCGCCGCGATTGACACAGGCGTAAGTCGCGCGGGGATTTTTCGCGGTCATCTGCCAGAAGGGATACTTGATGATGACGGGCGTATTATACCCAACGCCGAGTTCGAGAAACAATACCTTTTGACCCTCACGGGTGCGCAGAAAGTTTGCATACCGCTCCGCCGCCGCATGCCAGCCATCGTCCTCGACAAACCTGTCGTCCGAACGAAGATTCATGGTCAAGGGCTTTCCGCAGTGCGGACAGCGCGGGATGAGCGCAGACGGAATTTTCATGTCCTTTTGCTCTGCGACCATTTGCCTGATAACCGCTTCATTGTCCCATGTCTCCTGACAGCAAGGCTCGCTGCATTGAAACAGTCCGTAGTCGCCCTGCGTGTAAAACAGCCGCTTTTTGTCGAAGCCCGCCTTCTGAAAGCAGTGGTCAACATTCGTTGTGATGACAAAACAGTCCTTGTCCTTCACAAGACGGAACAGTTCTTCATAGACCGGTTTCGGCGCGTCCGTATAGCGATTGATGAGGATATACCGACTCCAATAAGCCCAGTGTTCCTCCGGTGTTGCATACGGATAAAACCCGCCCGCATACATATCGTGAAAGCCGTATTTCGCCTCAAAATCAGCAAAATATTTGTGAAACCGCTCGCCGTCGTAGGGAAAGCCCGCCGAGGTCGAAAGTCCTGCGCCCGCACCGATGACAACCGCGTCGGCTTCGTCAAGTGCGGTTTTCAGCTTTGGTATCTGCACCGAGCAGTCGGTTGTAAATTTCGTAATCCTCGTTCTTCCAAACATCAAATATCACCTTGATTCCGCTTTTCGTTTCTTTTTTATAATCCTTTACAGCCTGTATTGCGATTTCTGCCGCTCTCTCATTCGGAAAACGAAATTCGCCGGTGGAGATACAGCAAAAAGCAATACTTTTCAAATTGTTCCCGTCGGCAACTTTCAGGCAGGAACGGTAGCAGGAGCGCAACAACTTGCAGTCTCTCTCCGTCAGCCGCCCGCCGACAATCGGTCCGACCGTGTGGAGGACATACCGGCACGGCAGATTGAATGCCGGTGTGATTTTTGCCTGTCCCGTCGGTTCATCGTACCCTTGCTTTGCCATCAGTTCCGAACAGGCGAGGCGGAGCTGTACGCCCGCGAAGGTGTGAATGGCATTGTCGATGCACCCGTGATTCGGGCAAAAGCAGCCGAGCATTTGATTGTTTGCGGCATTGACGATGGCATCGCATTTCAGCGTTGTGATATCGCCCTGCCACAGGTAAATATCGGGGCAGATCGGCGTAAGGGTAGCAAAGTCGGTCACGCCCTTTTGAAATGTTTCCTCGCGCAGATATTCGTCCTGCACCCGCAGAAACTCCGCGTCGCAGGGTATCGGCGGACGAACATTGAAAAGCGCACGGAGCAGGCGCTTTTGCGCCTGCTCCTCCTGCGGAACGGACAGATCCTCCCGCCGTTCCCTTAAAAGTGCGCGGATCAGATACAGCCTTTTTTCGCTTTGCATCCTGTCAGGCAAAGAAGAAGCCGGCGGTCATATCAAGATAATTCTGCCCCGAATACTGCGGATAGCGCGCGGATACCTTTGCCTTGAAATCTTCGGCGTTTTTGCTTTCCGCGGCAATGGTTTTCAGGTCTTCAAGGTACGCGATCTTGGTTTCCGCATCCTTGAGGTCCTCGGGCGTGTAATGCGAGGTCAGAATCAGGCAGTAGCTCTTTTCGATATAGCCGCGAAGTTGGGAAATGATCGCATCGGCGTGACCCAATCCCGCAACAATAGAGTGGCAGTCGTGACCGAGCATATGCGTATAGACCGCGTTGATTTCGGGAATTTCGATATCGAACGCCTCGTGCGTCGGATGAATGACAAATCCGATGCCGCCGATCGTTACTTTTCCCTCACCGATGATGTTTGTCACCTGATGTACGGTGTTGTCAAAGATGTCACCGAATGCGGCGGTGAAATTCGTGATCAGCGCCTTTCCGCCGCCGTTTTCGGAGTATTCCACCGCATTCTGCGTGGCGTACTTCGGCACATCGGGCAAAAATGTCGCACCCGCACCGTGATAGGCGACAAGTACGCCCTCGACCTTCATCCCCTTGAGGTATTCGGTCAGCTCGGAAATGTTGTCATGGAAGCATGGCGATTCGATCACGACGGCTTTGCCGTTCTTCTCCACGATGAAGACTTCATCGTCAATGAAATCGTTGGTTTTATATGCGTGCAGTCTTACCTTTCCGAAATCGTAAACGCTGACCTCACCCTTTGCGAGCTTTACCTGATGGAATGTGTTCTTGTTCATGATATGATCTCCTGTTTTATCTTTGATTTTTTGCTTCGGGGCGGATCCGTTCCCCTGCTTGCAAGAACAGTATACAACATTTTTTCGGGCTTGTAAAGTACGCACTTTTTTGTGCATCGGTAATAAAAAAGTAACTCATAGAAAAGACTTGAAAAAACGCGAATGTTATGGTATAATATGCGTGTAACACGCAAAATCAAATGCAACATAAAGGAGGGTATGATCATGCTGACAAAAGAAGAACTGCCCGTTTGCCCCGTGGCAACCACGGTACAACTCATCGGGAGCAAATGGAAGCTGCTCATTATCCGCAACCTGCGTGCCCGCCCGTGGAGATTCAACGAACTTCGTAAAGATCTCGAAGGCATCAGCCAGAAGGTATTGACCGACAGCCTGCGTGAAATGGAAGCGGACGGGATCATTACGAGAACCGTTTACCCCGAAGTCCCGCCGCGCGTGGAGTATGCGCTCTCGCCGCTTGGAGAGACACTCGGTCCGATTCTTGATGCCATGGCACAATGGGGGAACGATTATAAAAGCCTTTGACATATTTCGGATGTAAGAGAAAATCCGAATTGCGCGGTATTGCCCTTTCGGGATGGGGAATGAGATGGAATTTAAATACGTTCATAAAGGGGATCAGTTGGTATTCAACAACTATTATTCGATTCCGGAGGATCCCTTGCTGTTTATCTCGATGGCAGGGCGTACTACGCCCCGTGCATCCTATCGCATCAGCCGTCAGGATACATTTAAACAACATTTTTACGTTGTGGAGTATGTCGTTTCCGGAAAGGGGCATATTCAGTATGACGGGAAAGAATATTCGGTTGGCGCAGGCGATTTTTACTTGCTGAACACCGTTCACAAGCATTCTTACTATGCCGATGAAAAAGAGCCGTTTGAAAAAATATGGATCAATGTTTACGGGAGACTGATTGATTCCCTCTGTCAGGCATTCCGCTTCGAGCCGCTGCTGATTCGGAAGGTCAACGTGGAAGAGGATATTTTAAGGATTCATCAAATGCTCCAAGGAAAGAACTCGGATGAAGTGGAAGAAATGAGCGACCAATTCGGGGCTGAACTGACAAGGTTGCTGTACAAAGTCTATAACAGTATGAATGCCCGACCGACAACCTCGAACCGTTTGCGGATTATCAAGGATTACATTCGCAAGCATATTACGGACGGAATTACCGTGGAGAAAATATGCGAGGCCAACTATATCAGCACCGCTTCTCTGTTCCGGCTTTTCAAGGAAAATATCGGAGAATCTCCAAAAGAATATATCGGAAAGGTTAAAATTCAGATGGCGTCTACCATCCTGCGCAATACCGACATTGAAATTGCCGAAATCGGAAAACAATTGGGATACTACGATTATTCACATTTTTACAAAAGTTTTACCGCCGCAAAGGGACTGTCTCCGGTCATGTACCGTAAAAAATACCGATAGATGAAATTCGAATCCAAGGGGTGACTGTGAATTCTGCACAGTCACCCATCTCTTTTTGGCTTGGCGGACTTTGAAAATAAGAATCCCAAAAACGGAATCTAAAGTGAAATGAATGATTTTTACATAAAACCGCCTGATTTGAAAGATTTTTATATTTACAAAGCCTGGCTGAATTTGTATAATATAAATATAGAATGTGCAGCGGATTTGCCGATCGCCTGTCATATTCACAAAAATCAAATCTAAAGGAGAACTTTTATGAAAAAAGCATTCGCACTGTTTTTGGCAGCCTGTTGTATCTTTACCGGAATTTCGTTTGCGTTCCCGATTGTTGCAGATGAAGCGGAGACAGGAGATGCGGCATCGACAAAAATCGAAATTGCAACTGCGGAAGACTTTCTCAAAATCGGCAACGATGCGAACTTTCCCCTTGACGGAAGCTATTTGTTGAAGAATGACATTGCGATTACTTCCGAGGCATACGTGCCGGTTGGCACTTATGCTGCGCCCTTTACCGGTTCTTTCGACGGCAACGGAAAAACCGTAACCCTGAATGTTACCTATACCAACGCGCAGGCGAAAGCCACCGTTGCGGACTGTGCGTATGTCGGTCTGTTCGGTGTTGTGAAAACCGCAACCGTCCGGAATCTGAAGGTTGCAGGTTCGATGAAAGCGAACACCGTTTGCGGATGTATGGGAACCGTCATCGGTGCAACGCAGGGAAGCTGCACGGTTGAAAACGTCGTTTCAACTGTTGAAGCAACCTTCAATACCACCGGCGATCACAACGGGATGTCCTTTGTCGGCGGCATCATCGGCAAGGTTGACCATGACGGAACAGCAACCGCCTCTGCCACCACCGTTAAGGGCTGCATTTTCAGCGGTTCCGTAAAGGAAATTGCGACCGCGACCAAAGCAAAAAGTGCAGCCCACGACGAATATAACATTGCAGGTTCCGGCGCGGCAGGCGGAATCGTTGGAGCAACCGGTTTCTCCGGAACGAGCACGAGAGTTTTCGCAACTGTTACGATTGAAGCATGCGTATTTGACGGAAAACTCCATGTATCGCAGGGAAACCAGAATATCGGCGGTTTCCTCGGTATGACACCATGCTACGGTACTTCCGGTGAGACAGGGGTTATGGTAACCGTAAAAAATAGCGCGAACTACGGCACGATTTCCCGTGACCACTATGTAGGAGACCGTATGGCTGCATTTGCCGGTTATGTCTTTAACGGGAATGTCATCGGGTGCATTTATGATGGCTCGCTCAAAGAGGGAACGCTGATAAAGGATAACAAGACAGTCAGAGTGTCTCCTTTGGTGGGGTGGTATGGCAATCACGGTGCAGCCTCCTACATGCAAAACTGTATTTCTCTGGTGGCTGTGGATTCGACGCTTGAGTGCTACAGCAGAATGGCGAAAGACAAATGCATAAACAACTACGTTCCGTCGGATACCAAAAAAGCTGACGGAGCAACCAAGCTGACGACCGCTTCCACTCAAAAAGAGCAGCTTGTTAAGGAAGTGATGAACAAGACAGCCGATATTGAAGGAATGAAAGATCGACTTGTAGCCGCCGGCGTTGGTGATCTCGTTTCCCTCTACTTTGATTACAACAAGCCCACCGGTGCTACAACACTCGGCTATCAGGTTACCGATGTGAAGGACGGTGCTTATAACATTCGCTTTGTTTCTTTGATCGACTCTTTGGAATACGGCAAAATCGGCTATGACATCGTTGCAACCTATGAGGACGGCTCTAAGGAATTCTCAGTGGACTGCAAGACGGTTTATACTGCGCTCACCGCATCCGTTGACGCAACCGATGCCGCATATACGGTTACTTCCGGCTACTATATCATGGCGCTTGCAATTACCGGCATTCCCGTCTCCGTTGGCACCGTCCACTTTACCGTAACGCCTTATACAGTTACGGACAATGTGAAAACGCCCGGTTTCACCGTTGCGTTTGATTACACTCCGGCTTCCGCTCAATCCAATTAAGGGGAAGTATCACTATGAAAAAAACATATCAAAAAGCGTTTTGCGAGTTGCTTACCCCCCCCCCGACGCAGACATTCTGACAGTCAGTGAATTGAATAGCGGATATGGAGATACCGTTAGTTGGAATCTTCCATCGGTCGGTTAATTAAAAACGGTTCCGCAGGAACCATTTGTTGAGGAGAGTTTGAATGAAAAAATTGATTAGCCTTGTCATGGCAGGTCTCATGCTTCTTTCGGCATTTGCGCTCGCATCCTGCAAGGAAGAGCCGAATCCGAATCCAAAATCGGAGTCGAGCCAAACCGAAGCATCGGCAACGACTGCCGATAGCGGCAATCATCCGATTCCGAACAGAACGTTTGAGGGGAAAACCTTCACCATGCTTTGTCGGGAAGCCCGCGTCAATCAGTTTGATGTAGACAAAGATAAAGTTGCAAACAAACTGGATAGCGAGGTTTTCAGCAGAAACAAATTGGTTGAACAAACCTACGATGTCAACATCAAGATGATTACCTGCCCGGATGGTGACAGTAAGCACAAAGGGGTGGAATTCAATCAAAGACTGGAAACCTCCTCTTTGAGCGGTTGCACAGACTATGATGTGGTTGCCCCCGATTATTACTGGGGATGTGAAACCAAAGGGTATTTTACAAATCTTTTGGAGCTGCCCAATCTGAATTTTGAGTCTCCTTGGTGGTGGAGCGCATGGAACAATTGCTTTACCATCGGCGGCAGCCTGACCTCTGCGGTCGGTTGGCTGACTCTGGATATTGTTCAGGGGATGGAGGTCGTTTACTTCAACAAAACGATGGCTGCCGCCATGGAAGTTGATAATCTCTATGAGAAGGTTCGTTCCGGCGAGTGGACCATTGAGGAGATGAAGACCCTGAGCATCAAGGCTGCAAACCTGGAACAGGAGACCCCGGTTTACGGAACGATTCTGCACTACATGGGTATGAGAAATATGATTTACAGCCTCGGCGCACAGCTCAGTACCTACGATGAAGGCGGGAATGTTCAGTTTACTTTCAATACCCCTAAAAACCAGACGGTTGCGGATACGCTGCGCGCATGGGCATTTGACGGTGTGGGAGATGTTTTCTACTGCGCTTACAATGAGGTGGGGCATAACCTCGGCGTAAACGAGAATCCGACTGTAACTGCGCAGATGTTTGCGGAAAACCGTGCGCTTTTCTACTGCTACGGTATTAAAACCGCCGAACTGCTTGCAACCAACTATGACACGCTTGATTTCGGCATTTTGCCTGCGCCTACATTGAAGAGCGGCGATCCTTTGGTTTCTACAACCTTCGGTACTTCTTACTTTTCCATCGAGCGGGGAAGAAATGAGGAGCAAAAGGATTTCGCATCCTTTATTTTGGAGGCTCTGAATTATTATTCCTATACGATGGTGAAGGATGTTTACTACAAACAGGTGCTGAAGCTTCAGTATGCCGACGATCTGGAAGATTCGGAAATGATTGACTATGTCATAGAAAACGCTTACCTGGATTTCGCTTATCTGACCGATAACTATACCGGACATCTCCTTTCCTACATGGAGAAAAGCATTGTAGAGGGCACAGGTCTGGACAGCAGATGGGAGTCCATCAGCACAAAAGCGCAAACGAGGCTGCAGGACTATATTGACGGCTATAAAAAGTAAAGAAGGGATTAGGAAGGAATCAATTATGAAAAAAATTGCATTGCTTTCGATGGGGATTCTGTTAACAGTTATGATGGTATTCTTAGGCTCATGCAATCAATCGGAAAATGAGGAGCCGCTTGACACAGGCTCCAACACAAGCTCCGATACATCCGCTACTGATCCCGCTGTGGCAAGACTGACCGTTCCGGTCGAAAACTATTCTGTGGTTGGTCCGCGGAATATCGGCGAATTTGACAAGACCTCCGTAGCGGTAGTCAGAAACTATCTGAAGAAGGTTTCCGGCGCGGACGTGGTCTCTTATGAGGATGCTGTTGCGGGCGCGGAAAATGCGGAGCAGTACGAGGTCATTGTCGGGAATACCGGCAGAAAGGAATCCGACGCATTCCTTTCCAAGTTGGGGTTCAATCAGTATGGGTTTACCGTTACCGAGAAGAAAATTATTATTGCGGGCTGGACTTCGCAGACCACGCGGGCGGCAATTCAATTCTTCAACAATACCGCCAACGGATTGACGAAAGAAAATGCGGACGGAAAGAAATACTTTGATTTTCGGATTGGCGAGAGTCAAGTGAAAGATTATGACGCTTATCTTGACGGCTTTCCCAAATGGTCCGGGAAAATCAAAGGCGTATATGACAGCTCAGACGGTGCGTTTACTGTGGTATACAGCGGCGTGACAAGCGCGGATTTTGATGCGTATACCGCTACCGTCACGAATGCCGGATTTACGGCTTTGATTGAGAATACCCTTGGCAACAACCGTTATGCCACCTATGCAAACGGGGACAGACAGGTTCATTTCTACTATGTTGACAGCAAGAAGGAAATGCGCGTGGTTTGGGGTGCTAAGGATGTCGTTGCGTCCCTGCTGCAAACCGAAGTGACCGGAACCGTTACGCCTTCCGTTACGCAGATGAACATGAAGTATCTGCAAGCCTCCGGCGGCGGTGCCTGCACGATCTTTACGTTGCAGGACGGTACGTTTCTGGTGATAGACGGCGGTTGGGCTGATGAAGCGTCCCTGCTTTATTCTACCCTTGCGGCATTGAACGAGGACGCGAACGGAAAGGATGCGCCTATCGTGATTTCCGCATGGTTCCTGACGCACGGTCACGGGGATCATACCGGATGTATCTATCAGTTTGCAACCGAGTTCGGAGACAAGGTCAGGGTGAATGCAATCCTTTGCAACGATGTCGACGAGGCGCAGATGATGGATACCACCCACACAACGGATGTCCTCAGCCGTGAAAAGCTGCAAAGCAGAGTTCTCAGCCATATGACGGATGTGAACGGCAATAAGCCTTCTCTCATGAAGCTTCACACCGGTCAAAAACTGACCTTTGGTGGCGCACAGCTGGACGTTCTCTTTACGCATGAGGATCTTTTCGGAACAGCCCTGAAGAACTTCAACGACCTTTGCACGATTGTCAAGGTGACGTTGGGCGGAAATCGGTTTTTCATGACTGCGGATGCCTCCAATGTGGAGCTTCCCGCACTTCTCGCCGAACTTCCGTCTTCCGTTCTTGAAAGTGAATTCTGTCAGATGGGACACCACGGTGCAGACAGAGGGTACAAGCCGCTTTATGAGGCGGTCAAGGCAAAGTACATCCTCTATCCGAATTCCGAAAAAGATTACAACCGGGATATGTCGAACAGTAAGTACGACTGGTGTCAGTACGTCAAAGAGCACCATGACGAGCTGTATCTGGCAGATACCTATTGCTACACGTTCATGCTGCCTTACACTCCGGAAAGTGCAATCAAGTGGAACGCAAGCATCGAGAAGCCGAGCGATGCTGCCGCAGGCTCTCAGAAGCCCTCGTCCGGCTCTACCGGCTACGGCGATACGATTCCGTGGACCAGCGGTACCGGCTACGGCGACACGATTCTGTGGACCGGCGGTACTGCGCGATAACCGGCTGAGGGAACCCGTCCTACGGTGAAAATCCGGGATTTCGGTCGGCTTTCACCGTAGGGCTTCCGTAAAAAGCAGGCGGTCAAAAGACTGCCTGCTTTTATGGGGATTGTATTCAAAGGAGCAAAGTTGTATGAAAAACATATTTGTCGAAGGGCACAGAGGATACTGCGCAAGGTATCCCGAAAACACCCTGATTTCTTATGAAGCCGCCATTGATTTGGGCGTTGACGGCTTTGAATTTGACATTTGGCTATCCAAGGACAAGGTTCCGGTGCTGATGCACGACGGTGTTGCCTATCGTACCTGCGGCGTACAGAAGCACCTGCGGGACATGACGCTGGAAGAAATCAAGACGCTTGATGCCGGTTTTTACGGAAAGTTTGGAGAGAAATATATCGGGCAGGGGATTCGGGTTCCCACCCTGCAGGAACTTTGCGAACTGGTTCACCGAAAGCGTCCGGATATGGCTCTCGGCGTAGAAATCAAGGAATACACCGAAGAAACGGTTGACCTTGCGGTTGCGATGCTCAAACAGTATCATCTGTTCGACCGTGCCTGCTTCTACGCATTTGACGCTCCGACCATCAAATATCTGAAAGTGCAGTACAATGCCCGCACGATGGGCTATCCCGATTTTCAGATGAAACGGTTTGACTATGAGGAGGGCTACCGGTATTACGATGAAATCGGTTTGAGCATGGCAATTGCGCGCTCCGAAGTCGCGCCAATCTATTTTGGAAAGGGAATGCCTGTTCACCTGTACTGTGCCGACACCGAGGAAGATGTCCGGTTTTGCCTGTCTCACCCCGAATGTACCCTCATTACCGCGAACGACCCGGTCCCGTTGCTGAATCTTTTGGGTAGGTAATAGCCGCGTTCCGAAGCCATCTGAACATTTACGACGAAAACGGGCATCTGACCGATCAGGCATTCGCGGTGTCGTAAAATCCGTTGGTACCGAGCAGTTGAAGGCTGATAACCAAATGGTGTGGGTCGGCAGAATGAACAACATACGAAATCGGGCAACCGAGATTATAAATACTGAAATTATATACACATAAGATTTAAGCCGCAGCGGAAATTGAAATCCGTTGCGGCTTGTGGTTTTATTCAGTTGCTTCGCTTTCCACGGTGGTGGGCGGCTCGGTCTGAGCTGTCGTGGTGCTTTCCGGGGTTGCAGTTTCCGGCGCAGGATTTTGGGCTGTGTCGGGGGGTTCGGATTGTGCCGGAATCGGTGCGTGTGCCGAGGGTTCGGGTGTGGAGGTCTCACTCTCTGTCGGAGTGCTGCTCGGCGTTGTAGGAGTTGTAGGTGTGGTCGGAGCAGTAGGCTCGGTTGACGGTTCGGTTGACGGCTCGGTTGATGGTCTGGCGGTCACTCTGCGGTCCGGCGTTTGGGTATTGTTCTGCTGTGAGCCATCGGCAGCGACGGTGATAACATCTCCGCCCTGAATTGTGGCTGTGCCGGAGTAACAGCCCCACTGTGGGGTGATGGTCAGTTTGCTGTCCGCATCGGCGTTTACCGTAAAGCGCAAGCTGTCGGAGGTGAGCTGGTCGGTATAGTGGTCAACATCGGCAAAATTGATTTTGCAGTACCCGGTGCTGGCTGTGCCGGAAGGGGTGAGAGTGATAGTATAACTTCCTGCGGTGGTAAAGGTAACCGTGAATGTGCCGCTCTCGGATGCAATTTTTACAGACTCGTTTTCAGCAGATACATTGACCGAATAGGAGGCAGCTTGAATCTGCGTTGTTCCCGTTGAGGTGCTTGCGGTAAACCGCGCCCAGCTTACACCGCAAAGGCAGATGGCGCAGATGCAGATAGCAAGCATTGAGGGAGCGAGGATGTGCATAAGACCGTCCGAGCGTTTTTTCTTTGCTGCGTGCTTTGCACGGTGGAAGAATACGGGGTACACCTTCATTACATTTCGTTCGGTCACAAACGGAATAAGGCAGAGGTAAAGGCAGCGGAGTTCTCTGCGCCAATAGCGATATTCGTTGTAGTCTGCTGCACGGTGCATCTCGGTCAAAAGATGCTGCTTTTCACGGCTGAAATGGTTGACAAACTGTGCGAGTTTTAGAACGATCAGCAGAAAGGCAGATGCGATCAGAACGATCAAGAGTATCAAAGCGCCGCTATCGTTGTCCATAATGATGTATCTCCTTTCGATGGGATTTATGCAGGCAATCAAAAGACACAAGAATAACTTATGCCCTTTGATTGCCCCTCCGCCCCCAAAAAAGGGGGTGGAGAGGACTGGGAAATCAGGATTTACTGGGGAACGACGGTGTACCACACATCGCCATTGGTTTGGGTTTCAGAAACAACCTTGTAGCCGTCCGCAACAAAGTTAGTTCCTGCACCCTCAGCAGTATTGTTTGACGGGTTGAAGTTCACAAAGGTGCCGCCCATAACAATTATTTTTGCGGTGCCGTTCTTGTAGGCAGAGTCAACGCAGTTCAGCAGGAAGTTGTAACCGTAAGGCTCGCCGAACGCTTCGACAGCAAAATGACCTCCGGTGATGGTGAGGGTACCCTCTTGAACCTGTACCGCAGTACCACCGCCGTAATAGCTGCCGCCTGTGATGGTCAGATTTGCACCTTTACGCACATTGAGTGCATATCCGCCGTTCGCACCGGTATCAATTCCGCCATTTTTGCCTGCATTGATAGTGGTATCTGCATCAACAATCAGAGCGCAGAAGTTGGTATTATTGTTACCCATATCATCGGGAGAGATAATCTTAGCGTCCAAATTCAGTGTAGTGGGTTTGCTGATAGTAATGCGGTCTGCTTCATTGTCGCCGATATTATCGGTTTTGATATCCTTATTGACAGAAACGATACCGCCATTAGCCAAAGCCTCTTTCATTTCTGTAGCAGAAGCAACAGGATAACCTGCATCTTTATCGTACTGATTATTAAAGCTGTCGTTCTCAACAGTATCCTGAGTAGCAACAACGGTGATGGTGATGCCTTCAAGCGTCAGATCCTGATAGTCATTTCCGGCAGTGGTCTGCATTACGCCCTTGATGTAATAGGTTTCGCTCTTTCCATCATTCGCCGCCAGCTTGCCGGTGAAGTTTTCGATTGCGACCGCTGTTTCTGTTCCATCATCTGCCTTGGTTACAACATAAAAGTCGATAACATCCAACAGGCTCACGCCGTCCTTAGCGGTATCAACTACCTTGCCGTTGACGATGTTGTCCTTGTTGATCTCAGCCTTCCATTTCAGCGCCAGATTGCCCTTGTTGGCAATTCTGAAGCCCTCGGTCAGATAGCGGCAGCCCGGCTCCCAGAGAATCTGTTCGCCTTGCGCACCAGCGGCTTTTTGGAAGTTCAGTGTAGAGATATGAGAATCGCTGTTCTCACCGATAATATCCACTTTCAGATTGCCGGACACAATCTTATTGACCCCGGTGGATGCGGTGTCGGTGAACC
>OIGD01002413.1_pt1 | contig 14546 bp, 10 predicted proteins | sample 1582211 | NCBI WGS metagenome assembly OIGD01 (sample SAMN04414078, study PRJEB24778) | human gut metagenome | material: faecal | host: Homo sapiens
ACCGAAGCCGAGCCGGCCGCCAAAAAGCCCGCAGCCCGCAAGCCCCGCGCCAAAAAGGCGGATGAGGGCGACGCCGGGGCCGCAGCCGAGCCCGTTAAAAAGGCAGCGGCAAAGAAGTCGCCCGCCAAACCCCGTTCCGCTAACAAAGCCGTAAAGACCGATGCCCAAGGCTGAGAATAAGAAGGCGGCAGCAAAGCGCGGACCGACCCCGGCACAACACTTAACGGAGCTCGTGAAGGCCGCGGTTGACGCCGTGGCCGAGCGCCGTGCGGCAAGCCCCGCGGAAGTGTTTTGTCTGAGACCCGTGAATCCGGTACGGATTGTGGCGGCGTTTTCGGGCGGCCGTGACTCAACGGCCCTCGTGGATATTTTGGCGAAGCTTTACCATAAGCCGCATCAGACGCAGATCGCTGAAATCACGGTGGTGCACGTGCACCACGGGCTCTCCGTGAACGCCGACGCCTGGGCCGAGCACGCCAAAGCCATGTGCGAAAAGTGGCGTCTGCCGCTGAGGATCGAAAAGGTTTATGTGAACCGCCAGTCGCCCGCCGGCATCGAAGCCGCCGCGCGTGAGGCCCGTTATCAGACCTTGAAGCGCATTGCGCACGAAACGAATTCCGATGTGATCATGACGGGGCATCACCTTGACGACCGCATCGAAACCTTCTTCATTCAGTGGATGAGAGGCGCCGGTCCCGAAGGGCTTTCCGCCATGAGTCCCGTGCGCACGATGGAAAGCGCGGCTTTAACCGAGCGCCTCGTGCTGTCGCGGCCCTGGCTTGATGTGGCGCGCTCAGAAATCGAGAGCTACGTCAAAAAGGCGCGGCTCTCGTTTGTCGAGGACGACAGTAACGCCGACAACCGTTTTTTACGTAACCTCATCCGCAACAAAGTCTTTCCGGAACTGGATGCCGTAAGACCCGGCTGGCGCGCGGCTGCCGCGCGAAGCGTCACGCTTGTGGCGCAGGCCGCGGACGTCATGAAAAGCGTCGGAAGCGATGATGTGGCGCTGTGCCGTGCCGCTGACGGCCATTCGCTCGTCATTGCCAAGCTTCTGATGCTGCCGGTCGCGCGCCAGGCTCTGTGTCTGAGAAGCTGGCTTGCCGCTGAAGGCGTGCGCCCCCCGTCCAAAGTCCGGCTTTTTGAGGCACTGCGGCAGGTGAGGGAAACGCACAACGACAGCCGCCTTACGATCCGCTGTGACGGCCGCGAAATCCGCCGCTGGGGCGCGGACCTCGTTTTGCGTGACTGCGATCCTGTAAACCGCGATGTCTCCCGCGACATGGATCTTGTCTGGAAGGGCGAATCCGAGATAAGCCTGGGACTCTGGGGCGGGGTACTGCGGTTTATACCGTGCGAAGAAGGCGAAGCCGGCTTTGATGCTCAAAAATTAAAAGAGGGGCCTTTGTTTGTGCGGTCCAGACGTGGCGGCGAAAAACTCAAGCTCTGGGCTTTGCGGCCGAGCCGCAATCTCAAGCACCTTTATCAGGCTTTAAAGATCCCGAGTTTTGAAAGGGGGTCCTTACCCCTTCTTTGGCTCGGAGGCCGCCTCATTTTTGCCGCGGGGCTCGGAGGGGACGTACGGTACATTGCCGATCCGGAACTCATCCGGGAGCGCATCAAGCTTGAATGGGTGCCGGATAAACCGTTGCTGGGAGTCTGAGGATGGCAAAAAAGGCTGTGGCGTCCCGCATGGACGACCTCTTTAACGACATGATGCTCGTTGACTCGGGCGACCTCATCGCGGGGGTGGATGAGGCGGGCAGAGGCCCCTTAGCCGGGGCCGTCTACGCCGCAGCCGTGATTTTGAATCCCGATGAACCGATCGAAGGCCTCAGAGACAGCAAAAAGCTCACAGCGAAGCGCCGCGATGAACTCGCTGAAGAAATCAAAGCCAAGGCCCTCTGCTGGTGTGTGGCGGATGCCTCGGTCGAAGAAATCGAGGAAATGAATATCCTTAAAGCCACCATGCTCGCGATGCGCCGTGCGGTGCTGGGCTTAAGAATTGAACCCAAACTGGTGCTTGTGGACGGCAACCGCCTCCCGGAAGTTCCGTACCCGGCAAACGCCATCGTAAAGGGCGACGACAAGGTGGCTGCGATTTCCGCCGCAAGCATTCTTGCCAAGACAACGCGTGACCACCGCATGGATGAGCTCGATCTCCGCTATCCCGGTTACGGCTTTGCCAAACATAAGGGCTACGGCGTTAAAGAACACATCGACGCGATTAAGCGCCTGGGCGTGTGCCCTGAGCACCGCAAAACCTTTGAGCCGATTGCGTCGATCCTGGGCGTTGCTTCAGCCAAGGAAAAGCGCAAGGCCAAAAAAGGAGAAAGGCCCGCCTTTGAATTAAGCTGAAACCCAGTATTTATGAGGCCCGGAAATCTTGAGAGATCCGGGCTTTTTGTTGCTTAAAAACAACAAATGAAAACCAGTTCTTTATTTTTGGAAATGAGCCGTCAACCAGATTCCGTCAGAGAAGGGTATTGACTAATTCTTTAATTAAATCAATAGAGTAATATCAATACCCAAAAGATTTTATCGGCTGGAAAAGTGTTTTACCGTCTGATTTAACAGTAAAAACACGGTTAATACCTCAAATAAGACAAACAGATTATTTGCGCTTGCCGGAAAAAATCCGATACAGTCGCACTAACGGTGAGCCGACTCAGGCATCAAAAGGCTTGGGCGGCTGAATTCGCTAATTAAAGGAGAGAATTCCAAATGCAGAAGAAGTTGATTGCTGTTGCAGTGCTCGGCGCCTGTGTTGCAGGTTCCGCTTTTGCAGCGAACGTGGATGTGTACGGCCGTATTGATACGGGCCTTTCTTATGTTCATTACGATGAAACAGGGTTGTCTGATGCCAAGGATACCCTTTCGCTCGATTCCGGTATGTCCAGCGGCAACCGCTGGGGCCTGAAAGGTTCTGAGGACCTTGGTAACGGCTACCAGGTTGGGTTCGTACTGGAAAGCGGCTTCGACGCCGACACCGGTGCTATGAGCAAGGATGGCCTCTTTAACCGTGAAGCGACGCTTCGTGTGTCCGGCCCCTTCGGCAGCATCTACGCCGGTCGTATGGGTCGTATCGGTTCTGATGCCGGCTCTGTCGGTTTCTACGCGGGCAGCGTGAGCCCCTTTGGTTCGGGCTGGGGCAAGATGGCCGGTCACTTTGCCGTTACGGCCAACTACGATAGCCGCTACAACAACGCCTTAGCCTATGTTTCTCCGAAGGTTGGTCCGGTCACGGTTTACGCTCAGTACACCATGGGTAATGCTACTGAAAACGAATCTGGCGATAATCGTCTCTTCTCTCTCGGCGCTCAGGCTGACTTCGGTGCCCTCCAGGTGCTCGGTTTGGTTGAATACCTGAACAAGAAGAGTGTTGACGGCACGACCGTGTACGATGACAGCAAGTATGATGATTCCTACACCATCAACCTCGGTGGTTCCTACGACTTCGGTGTTGCCAAAGTGTTCCTCGCTGGTCAGTATTTCAAGGCGGCTCCTGACTATGCCGGCATGAAGGGTAACTACGCTGATGAGATCGGCAAAGGAAATGAATGGCACTTTTCCTTTGATGGTTTCGGTGTGAACGTTGGTGCCACGGCCCCGATCGGTGCCGGTGAGTTCCTCGTCAGTGCCGGTTACGGTAAGGGCGATTTGAACGTCGACACGAAAGATGCCAAGCTTTCTGCTGACGCCTACATCATCCAGGTCGGCTACACCTATCCGTTCTCCAAGCGTACGAACCTTTACGCTGGTGCCGGTTACATGCAGACCAGCATGGAAGACGGCATCACCAACACTGACGGCACGACCAGTGATAAGGACTTCAAGACCACCCAGGTTATGTTCGGTCTTCTCCACAAGTTCTAATCCTTTGATTAGACTTGCGTAGTCTTTAGCCCTAAACCCCTTCTTGGTTTCGGCCGAGGAGGGGTTTTCTGTATCTCAAATACGTGAGGCTTTCATCCATGGAATTTAAATCCGTCATTGCCGTCATTCCTGCCGCGGGCGTGGGCAGCCGGATGAAAGCTGATCATCCCAAGCAGTACCTGTCGATCGCCGGTGACTCAACGCCAACGGTGCTTCAGGCGTGCATTGCTTCGCTTTCTGCCGTCAGTCAGATTAACCGCATCGTGGTGGGCGTGAGTCCCGCCGACGGCTATGCCGCGGATCTTGACCTGGGCAAAGCCGAACTCTTCCGCACGGGCGGCGCCACGCGCAGTGAAACGGTTTTAAATACGCTCAAAGCAATCGGAACGGAGACACTCAAAGAGGCGCTCGTCCTGGTGCACGATGCCGCAAGGCCCCTCGTGGATCCCGACGACGTCACAGAGCTCATTGATAAAGCCAAAACCGATATCCTTAAACACGGACCTTCAGCCGGCGCTGTGCTGGCGGTCCCTGTGTCCGATACCGTTAAGCGCACCGATGCTGACGACGTCATCACTGAGGACATTTCCCGCGAGCATCTCTGGCGCATTGCAACACCGCAGGCCTTTGCCGGGCTGGCGCTTTTAAATGCACTTGAGAAACACCCCGACGTCACGGATGAGTCAAGCGCCGTTCGGGCCGCGGGCGGCCGCGTAAGCGTTGTTGCAGCGCAACCCTCGGTCTTTAAAATAACAAGACCCGCTGATTTAACTTTGGCCCGCATGATGTTTGAAAACTCTCAGAAGCCGATGCTCCCCGAAATCCGTACCGGCATCGGTTATGACTCCCACCGTCTGGTCGAAGGGCGTCCTTTGATTCTTGGCGGCGTCACGATTCCCCACACAAAGGGCCTTGACGGTCACAGTGACGCGGATGTGCTGCTGCATGCCGTCACGGACGCCGTGTTGGGCGCCGCCAACCTGGGCAACATCGGGATTTTGTTCCCTGACACCGATCCCGCCTACAAGGGGGCTGACAGCGGCGTTTTACTCAAAGACGCTTTCGCGCGTGTGCGCGCCGCAGGCTGGAAACTCGTGAACCTCGACGCGGTTCTCATTGCCCAAAAGCCCAAGATCAACCCACATCTCACAGCCATCCGCGAAAGCATTGCCCGCATTATGTCTGTGGATGTCAGCCGCATTTCCGTCAAACCCAAGACCAACGAAAAACTCGGGTTTGAAGGCCGGGAAGAGGGGATGAGTGCTTTCGTCACCGTCCTTTTGGCCCGCATCTAGATTATTAACCAAAGGTTTTGTTATGCCTGAAGTCAACCGCAAAAAAGTCCGTGCCATGGCCGCAGAACTCGCCCAGGCCCCCGAAGGCGAGATTCTTGAGCGCTTTAAGTCGTCAATGACCACCAGTGAATTTGAGGCCCTGCAGCGCGTCTGCCGCGACAGAGGCATTGCCGTTCCCGCCGAGCACGGCGAAATCACGCCCGAACCCGACCTTCCGCAGCGCATCATCAGCGCCGAGGAGCTCGCAGGCGTTGACGTAGCACAGGTAAAAAAAGCCACGTCCTTCGGCTGGAGTGAGGGAATTTCGCTTCTTGCCGGTGTCGGCATGGCAATCGGCCTCTGGAAGGGCGACATCTGGATTGCGCTTTTCTACGGCGTCGTGACGGCGGTTGTTCTCTACCTGGTGCTCCGTTATGCCCGTAAGACCTGGCTTGAGCTCGGCGAAGCCGCGATCACAGGCAAAGTCCCCGAAGGGAAGAAAAAGAAGTAACAGCCGTTTGTCTGCCGGAGACCAACAGCGGCTTACCCCCTTGGGTTTATGCCGCTTTTTTCGCGTCCCGCGTTTTCTTCAAGTTTGCTTTTTGCTGTGTTGAGACAAAATTCCTTCTAACTTGACACAACACGTCAAAACTAAGTAAAACACCCTAACAACATTCGCTTTTAAGCCCCTACATTCAGTCTCGAGGACAGAGGATTTTTCCCGTTGTATCAGTATCCTCTGCCGCTTCCAAACAACTTGCGGAAGGAGAGAGACAATGATGATTCGTAAGGGTCAGCTCACAGCGCTTGCGGCAGCCATGTTGCTGTGCGCCTGTGCTTCCACCAATCAGACCGGAATGAAGGACGGCACCTACACCGAAGTCGTCCCGGGCCACAACGCCCCGATGACCGTCAAGGTCACGATTAAAGACAACCGCATCACCGCGATTGACACCAGTAAAAACCTCGAAACGATCGGCGTGGGCAAAGTCGCCTTAAAGCTCATGACAGACAAGATTCTGAAGAATCAGTCCCTGGGTGTTGATGCAATTACCGGCGCTTCGCTTTCCTCGATGTCGCTTAAAGCCGCCGTAGGCGCCTGCATTGAAAAAGCGGGCGGCGACCTCAAGGCCTGGCAGAAAAACGTCGAAAAACACGCAACGGCCCCTGTGACGCTTCAGGGTGACGTGGTGGTGATCGGCGGTGGCGGCGCAGGGCTTGCCGCAGCGATTTCCGCGAACCAAAACGGCGCCAAGGTCGTGATTTTGGAAAAGATGGGCTTTTTGGGCGGCTCCACCAACGTTTCTGAAGGCGCCTTAAATGCGCCGGATCCCCAGCGCCAGGGGCCTCAGGGGATTGTTGACTCCGTGCAGAAGTTCTATGACCAGACGATGAAGGGCGGCCACAACGTGGGCGATCCCAAGCTTGTGCATTATCTGACGGATAATGCCCTTGGGTCGGTTCACTGGATGGAAAAGCTCGGCGTTCAGTTCAAAAAAGAAGTCGGCACTGCCACGGGGGCTCTCTGGCAGAGAAGCCACTATCCGACAACGCCGTCCGGAAACTCCTACATCCGTGTGTTTGAGAAGTACCTTGCCGAACACAAGGACTCGATTACGGTTCTGACCGACACGGCTGCCAAAAAGCTCGTATACAAAGACGGCCGCGTCACGGCGGTGATTGCAGACAATAAGGGGCGGCCTGTGACCGTGAACGCTAAAAACGCCGTGATTCTTGCGACCGGCGGGTTCGGCGCCAACATTAAGCTCAGGCAGGAAGTCAACACGGGCGTCTGGAAAGAAGTGAAGCTTGACAGCTCCATCGGCTGCACAAACCTCGCCAAGGCCGCGCAGGGGGACGGCATTGTCATGGGCAAGGCTGTCGGCGCTGACGTCATCGGCATGTCCGACATTCAGATTCACCCCTGCGGCACGCCGGGTACCGGTTTGATGGAAAACATCCGTACCTCGGGCAGAAACCGCCTGTTCGTCAACCTTGACGGCAACCGCTTCGTGAACGAAGGTGCAGCGCGCGATACGCTTGCCAAGGCCATTTTCGCGCAGAAGGACTCCACCTACTGGGTCCTTGTGAACCATCTGCGTTATCCGAGCCGCACGTTTGTTGACGCCAACGGCGCCACGATTGAAAACATGGTCGCGCAGGGCGCCGTGGTGGAGGCAAATACCCTTGACGAACTTGCCGCCAAGACCGGCATGAACGCCAAGAACCTCAAGGACGCTGTCGCCGGCTACAACGCCGTGGTCACCAAGGGCGCCAAGGATAAGTACGGTTTTGTCGCCAACAACAAGGCCGACCGTGCGATGACCGAAGGCCCATGGTACGCCTGTAAGAAGGTTCCGACCGTGCACCACACGATGGGGGGACTCCACATCAACACGGAGGCCCAGGTGATTGACACCGAGGGCAAGGTGATCAAGGGGCTTTACGCCGCGGGTGAAGTCACCGGCGGCATCCACGGCTCCAACCGCTTGGGCGGCAACGCCATCGCCGACGTCATGACCTTCGGCCGTACGGCGGGCGCCAACGCGGCCAAAGGGCTCTGATCCGTATAAAGTCTTGACTGACGCGTAAGCGGATCGGGCGGCAGGGTTTTACTGGACCTTGCCGCCTTTTTATCGGCCGCCGGCCCGGGCACAGAAAATGAACGGCCCGCACTTTCTCAAAAGAAGGCGGGCCGCTTGACGCGGGGAGAACCGGCAAAGCCGGCTCTTAACTTACTTGGCAGAGCCCCAGACGTCACCCCAGGTACCGGTTAAAGCACCCTGCGCGTAGTCCACGACACGGTTTTCAAAGAAGTTCGTGTGCGTGACCCCGAGCATTGCGTCAACCCAGGGCAGGGGATTCTTTTCACTCTTAAAGATGGGCTTCATCCCGAGGCCCATGAGACGGCGGTCTGCGATGTAGCGGATATAGTCCTCGACGTCCTTCTTGGTCAAGCGCTTCATTTCGCTTACGCCGAACGCCAGAGCAATGAACTGGTCTTCGAGGTCCACCATCGTTTCCGCAATGGAATAGATCCGCTTTTTGAGCCGATCATTCCAGAGCTTCGGATTTTCCTTGATGTACTCACGGAAAAGTTTCGTCATCGAGTCGGTGTGCAGCGTCTCGTCGGCAATCGACCAGCTGATGATCTGGCCCATGCCCTTCATCGCGCCGTTGCGGGTGAAGTTTAAGAGCATCACAAAGCTCGAAAAGAGCTGCATGCCTTCGGTGAAGGCCGAGAAAGCGGCAATCTGCGCCGCAAGCTCGTTTTCGTCGTTTAAGCACTCTTCAAAGAAGTGGTGCTTGGCAGCCATCGCTTCGTACTGCAGGAATTCGTTGTAAACGGTCTCGGGCATCCCGAGCGTTTCAATGAGGTGCGAGTAGGCGGCGATATGCACGGCTTCACGGCCCGCAAAGCTTGAGAGCATCATGCGGATTTCGGGCTGCGGAAACTGCGGCAGATACGTTTTCACGTAGGCCCCTGAAACATCAATGTCGCCCTGCGTGAAAAAGCGCAGGATCTTGGTGAGAAAGTCGCGCTCACTGTCGGTGAGCTTGAGGGTATAGTCCTTGACGTCCTCAATCATCGGCACTTCCGTCCAGAGCCAGTGCATCTGTTCGCTCTGCACAAAAGCGTCGTAGGCCCAGGGGTAGGAGAAGGGCTTGTAGTAATTGCGGGATGTGGTGAGCATTTTCGTTCAATCCTTTCTTCGGTTACCCTTCACAGGCAAGGCAGGTCGTGTCATCGGCGACGCTCTTCATGTCGATTTCGTCTTCGATGCGCTTACGCACGGCCACCTGTCCCACGCGGTCGGCTTTTCTCAGCTTATCGCTGCGGCAGTAGTAGAGGGACTTGAGGCCCTTTTTCCATGCCATGAAGTGGCAGGCGTGCAGGTACGGAATCGCGACGTCAGCGGGGAAGAAGAGGTTCACACTCTGGCCCTGATCGATGAACTTCTGGCGGTCGGCGGCCAATTCAATAATCCAGCGCTGATCGATTTCCTGGGCGGTCTTATAAACGGCCTTGATGTTGTCCGGAATATCGGTGCGGTGCTGAATACTGCCGTCGTGCGCCGTGAGATCCGCCCAGACTTCATCGGTGTCCAGGCCCCGGCGGGCGAGTTCAGCCTTGAGGAACCGGTTCTTCACAATGTAGGCGCCCGAAATCGTGTCCTGACGGTAGACGTTGGCGCGGTACGGTTCAATCGAGGGGCTCGTGCCGCCCATGATGAGGGAACTCGAGGCGTTCGGGGCCACGGCCATCGTGAGAGAAAAGCGGCGTGCAACACCGGAGTCGGCGGCATCGGGATTGGGCCCGCGCTTTTCGCAGAGCTTTTTGTCCGCAGCCATCACGTTTTCCTGGATGCGGGCAAACATTTCACGGTTCACGACTTTCGCAATCACGCTTTCAAAGGCAATGTTGTTTTTCTGCAGGTAGGCATGAAACCCCATGGCTCCCAGGCCCACGCTTCGTTCACGCAGGGCCGAATAACGGGCGCGCTCAATGGTGGAGGGCGCATGGTCGATGAAGTACTGCAGGACGTTATCGAGAAGCTCCATCACATCGTCGAAAAAGCCCGGGACGTTCTTCCACTCGTCGTAGTACTCGAGGTTGACGGACGACAAGCAGCACACGGCCGTGCGCTTGGGGTTCGTCGGCAGGAAAATTTCCGTGCAGAGGTTGGAGCCGTGAATCCTGAGGCCCTTATCCTTAAGCCATGAGGGCAGCGCCTTGTTCGCCGTATCGATAAAGACGAGGTAGGGCTCACCGGTGTGCATGCGCATTTCAAGAATACGTTGCCACAATTCACGCGCGCTCACGGTCTGAATGACCTTGCCGCTTGCGGGGTCTTTCAGTTCCCAGGAGTCGTCCGCATCCGGATCACGCATGCTCGCTTCAATCTTTTCCATGAAGGCGTCGGTGATGTTCACGCCATGGTGAAGGTTGAGCGCCTTGAGGTTGGGGTCGCCCGTGGGCTTACGCATTTCAATAAACTGAATCACATCGGGGTGATCAATGTTGAGAAATGCGGCGTAGGAGCCGCGGCGGGTGGAACCCTGGCGGTACGCAAGGCACGCGGCATCGTAGACGCGCAGATGCGGCATCACGCCCACGCTCTTATCGTCGGCGCTGCGGATGTCGACGTGAATGCCGACGCCGCCCCCGAGCATCGAAAGCCAGTTGACCTCGGAGAGCGTGTCCACAAGCCCCTCGGCGCTGTCGGCCATGTAGCTTAAGTAGCAGGAAACGGGCAGGCCCTTCTTGCTGCGGCCGAACGACAGAATAGGCGTCGAGAAACTCAGCCACTGGCGGCTTGCGTAGTCGTAGATGCGCTGGGCGTGCTCGGGATTGCTGGCAAAGGTTTCCGCAACGAAGGCCAGGCGCTCCTGAGGACTTTTTTCCTCCGGACGCATGTAGCTTTCACGCAGGCGGATCAGACCGAGCTCATCAAAGCGCTCATCACGGCTTAAATCGATGGTGACCGACATGGATTTCCCTTACCGATAACGAATAACTGGAAAACAACAGCTTGTGGTTATTCTTCATATTGACTACAGCATGCTGTTGTTTGACTGAATTTGAGGGGGCCATCTTAAACGTTCGGAGGCTTCTCTTCAATCGTACGGCACCTATCACGCCGCAATAAATTTTCTTATGAATCAGTCCCATTCGGGATATCCCTGACGGGAGAAAAGGCTATGACTGACATTTCTGTCAGAGGGTGTTTTATGTCCTGAAGGATTGTTTTCGCAGGGTTTCGCCGGTTGCGGCCTGCGAAGTTCGGGACGCACAGGTCTGATTCGAAATTTTTGCCTGAACATGCTGAAAGACTAGTTGTTTTTGCCTAGGTGGAGTAATGTAGCAGTCGGCGTGAACGCACATCCCCACCGCGTTCATTCCGCGAGACTTTGGCGGTCACTGGCTCACTTCCCCGAGACGGTAGTGCAGGCGTACTCCCTGCTACCGACCGCTTTCCGACACTTACCACACGAGGAAATGTCAAAATGAAACCCATGAAGTTCGCAGCCGTTGCCCTGGCAGCCGCTCTTGCCTGGGGCAGCGCCCTGGCGTGCACCACTGTCGTTGTCGGCTCTCAGGCGAGCGCCGACGGGTCGCTTCTCATTGCCCGCAGCGCCGACAGCTCGGCACTGAAAGCCCAGCACCTTCTGATTCACCCGGCCACTACAAACGCCAAAGGCATGTACCGCTCCGCGGACCACAACGGCGCGAACAAGTTCGAGTATCCGGTCGCGGAAAACGGCCTGCGCTACACGACGGTTCCCAACTGGAAGACGCAGATTCACGGCGCCACAGGCTTTAATGAAGCAGGCGTCGGCTTTTCCGGTACCGAATCCATTTTTGCCCGTGATGATGCCCTGAAGCTCGATCCCTATAACGAAGAAACCGGCATCACCGAAGACGACATCCCGGAAGTGATCCTGCCGCGCGCAAAGACCGCCCGTGAAGGCGTTGAGATTCTCGGGAAAATCGTTGAAACGATCGGGGCCGGCGAAGGCTTCGGCGTTGTTTTAATCGACAACAACGAATCCTGGTACTTTGAAACCGGCACGGGACATCAGTGGCTCGCGCAGCGCACCCCGAAGGACAAGTACTTTGCCTCCGGCAACCAGGGGCGCCTGCAGCAGTACGACCCGAAGAGCCCGGACTTTATGGCCTCGAAGACCTTGGTGCAGTGGGCCACTAAAAACGGCTTTTACGATCCGAAGAAAGACGGCGAATTTAATTTCTCCAAGGCCTATACGCGCGACGACTACCGCGACCGCGACTACAACGACCCACGCGTCTGGGAAGTGCAGCGCATTCTGACGCCGAGCCTCAAGCAAAACGTCGAAGCCGGCCGCACGTTCCCGGTGTGGGTTAAGCCCGATCAGAAGATCACGGTCTCTGACCTCACCGCGATCATGCGCAACCACTACGCTTCAGGGCCCCTTGCAAGCCACGACCCGTACACCAATGGGCTCAAGGGCGACAAGGAACCCTACCGTCCAATCAGCGTTTTTCGTACGTATGAATCGCACGTCATGCAGGTAAGACCGTGGCTGCCAAAGGCAATCGGTCAGGTCACCTACCTCGCGATGGGCATGGCGGACCTCTCCGTTTATGTGCCGGTGTATTCGGGCATGTCCGCTTACCCGAAGCACTGGGGTATGGGCACGGACAAGGCCGACAGCAAGAGCCTTTACTGGAAGTTCCGTAAGCTCCAGACGCTGGTGATGACGGACTATCCGAAGCTCGCACCGATCGTCAAGAAGGCTTATGGCGCCTTTGAAGCCGACCTTGCCAAGCGCCAGGCCGCGTTCGAAAAGGACTACGTGAAGACCGTGAAAACAAATCCCAAGGCCGCTCAGAAGGCACTGGACGCCTTCAGCATTAAGGCCATGACGGACGCTGAAAACCTCACCGAAGATCTGATGAACCAGCTCTTTACGGTGCGCACGGAAGACATCCAGAAAGTCAATTTCTTCGCGAACCGCTCAAAGAAGGACTGATGTTCTGAGTCTCTGTAAATAAGGCCCGCTTTTTAAGGCGGGCCGCCAAGCAAAAACGCCTGAGCGGACAAACCGATCAGGCGTTTTTTATAGGGCCCGTCCCGGCGGGAACGAGGCCCGTGTGCGTCACATCAGACAGATCAGAACTTGTAGACCATCTGCACGCCGAGGAGATAGGCGTCGAGCGTATCAAAACGGCCGGCCTTCACGCCGCCCTTATCATCTGCGTAAAGGTCACGTTCGCCGATACCGTGCAGCCACGCGGCAGAAACGTCCAACTGGAAGTCTTTGGCAACCTTAAAGGACGAACCCAGGGCGAGCCACAGACGGTCAGCATCCGGAATGATGGCCGTGCGGTACTGTGCCTCATCCACGGCCGAGGTTTCGTAACCGATCCCGGCACGCATCGTCCACCAGTCGTAGAAGCGCATGTCGGCGCCCAAGGAGACGAGGTAGGTGTCCTTCCAGGCGTTATGCACATTCTTTGGCATTGTCACCGGGCCGACAGAGTAGTTAATGTCAAGATCCTTGAAGGACGACCAATCCGTCCAGCGGAAAGTGGCATAGAGGCTCAGGAGGTCGTTCACATCCCAAGCGGCGGTGGCCATCAGCCAAGCCGGGGTGGAAAGAGAGACCGCGGCATCATGTTTTCCCCAAAGCGCTCCCAGTGTTGGGGGGTTCTTGGTCAATACTCCTTTCAGAGAATCACCGGTAATTGCCGTATTTCCCTGGCGTAAGTTGTTGACCGTGAAATCGCCCTTGGCATGATGATTCACCTTAGAGCGGTAAGACAAGCCAAAACGCAGATTATCCGCCGGCGTCCACATCATGCCGACGTTAAAGCCCCAGGCCCAGCTGTCGGCATCAACTTCACCGTCTACGGTCATATTGGCCAGATCATCCCTCATCTTCAGATCAGCAGCCGCGTACTGAATGGACATACCGGCGCCGAGGCTCACCTTCTCGGAAAGCTTCCAGGCAACGTTGGGGTTGAAGTCAAAGGTGAGAACTTGAGCGGAAATACCGCGTTTGGCAAGAGACCAGTTGTCGTCGTATTCCGTGCCCATGCCGAAGGGAACGGTCATGGCAAGGCCCACCCAGACGTTGTCTGTCGCCTGATGGCTGATGTAGCCGAAGGGAATGGGCTGAGTGTTGGCGCGCCCGTTTTCGGTCGTGCCGTCGTTACCCTTGTAGTCCAGCTCAAGGCCGATCGCGACAAAGCCTGCCTGAATCTGCGTGCCCGGATGCAGGGTCATCGTGGCGGGGTTGTAGAAAACGCCGGAAATATCGGTGCCGTCAACGCCGGCGCCCGCGTAGGCGCGGCCCAGGGACGATGCCGACTGCTCAGTCAGCATAAAGCCGGCAGCGTAGGTGGAAGAGGCCATTGCAATCAGTCCGGCAACGGCGACGGATTTCATCATTGTTTTCATTTTGTACTGGGATCAACCAACAGTCAGAAAAAATTCGAATCGGATTCTAGAGACCGAAAGAGCAGCTGAAAGCCCAAAAAATCAGGGGTTAACGCATAAAGTACCGTGTGCGGATTAGTCCGTTTTTTTAAAAATTAAGGTAAACGGATGAATGCCTTAAGATGAAATCAGTACCGCATGACACCTGAAGAGAATCAGGCAGATTTTCGAAAGAAGCAGAGGGCGCCGCGGCCTTTTGAAATCCTACAATGCCCGCACATCCCGTTTCGGGAACTTGGTTTCAGGAGTAAGACATGCAGGACTTTGACCTTTATCTGCCTACCCACATTGTTTTCGGCAAGGGGCGCGTTGCCGAGCTCGGAAAACTTACCACAGGGCGCGGTGAGCGCGTGCTCATCACAGAATTTCCCGCAGGAAGCCCGGGGCTTGAGCCCCGGGAGGAATGCGGGCT
>OIGD01002416.1_pt1 | contig 14540 bp, 15 predicted proteins | sample 1582211 | NCBI WGS metagenome assembly OIGD01 (sample SAMN04414078, study PRJEB24778) | human gut metagenome | material: faecal | host: Homo sapiens
ATTTACAAATTACAATATATATGATATATTCTATCTATAAACGTTGAAGAGAGAAGTAATATATTCGATTATTATTAGTGAGCTTGGTATAGTGAAAACAAGTTAATATAGATATATGAATAACACTCTGAGTCTTCTGAGGAACAAAGTAGAACAGAAGCGGTAATTCCGTTATAATATTAAGAGCATAAAATCTATGAACTAAGGTGGTACCGTTCAAATTGAACCCTTAGATTATAGATTTTTTATTTTAAGGAGGGATATTATGCTAGACGTAAAAGATATTTTAAGTGGTGATTATGTAGGAAAAAAAGTTACTGTTTGTGGTTGGGTTAGAAATCATAGAAAACAAAAAGAATTTGGTTTTATTGATTTTTCTGATGGTACATGTTTCAAACATTTACAAATAGTTTATGATAACAAACTAAAAGAATTTGAAGAAATACTAAAAATTAAAAATGGTTCTAGTATAGAAGTAACTGGTGAAATAGTTTCCTCAGTTGGTAGTGGACAAACAATAGAATTAAGAGCTACAAATGTAAAACTATTAGGAGATTGTCCAGATGAATATCCTATGCAACCAAAACAACATACTAGAGAATTTTTAAGAGAACAAGCATATTTAAGACCAAGAACAAATCTATTCCAAGCAGTATTTAGAGTAAGAAGTATAGCAGCACATGCAATACATACATATTTTCAAAATAATGGCTATGTATATTTCCATGCACCATTAATTACATCAAGTGATTGTGAAGGTGCTGGACAAATGTTTCAAGTAACAACACTTGATTTAAATAAAGTGGCTAAAACTGGTAAATTAGAATATGATAAAGATTTCTTCAATAAACCAGCAGCACTTACCGTATCAGGACAATTAGAAGCAGAAACATTTGCACTTGCATACAAAAAAACATATACTTTTGGTCCAACATTTAGAGCAGAAAACTCTAATACCAAAACACACGCATCAGAATTTTGGATGATTGAACCAGAAATTGCATTCTGCGATTTAAACAAAGACATGGATATAATGGAAGATATGCTTAAATTTATAGTCAAATACGTATTAGAACATTGCAAAGACGAAATGGAATTTTTAGATAAATTCGTAGAAAAAGGATTACTAAACAAACTAAATAAATTAATAAATAGCAAATTTACTAGAATACGTCATGAAGATGTTATTACTATATTAAAAGAAGCCAAAGTAAAATGGGAATTTGAACCGGCTTATGGTGAAGATATTGCAAAAGAACATGAAAAATATATAACTGAATATTTTGATGGACCAGTATTTATAACAGATTGGCCAAAAGATATAAAAGCATTTTACATGAAACAAAATGAAGATGGTAAAACAGTGGCAGCGGTTGACTTAGAAGTTCCTGGTGCAGGAGAATTAATAGGAGGAAGTCAAAGAGAAGAATCTTACGAAAAACTATTAAATAGAATTAAAGAACTAGGCATTGAAGAATCTGGAATGGAATGGTACTTAAACTTAAGAAAATTTGGTGGTTGCATTCATTCTGGCTTTGGAATGGGATTCGAAAGATTACTTATATATCTAACAGGTGTAGATAACATAAGAGATGTTATTCCATATCCAAGAACTCCAGGTAACTGCGAATATTAGTATAAAAATTAAAATATTGGTAAATCATATTAACAAGGAGGAAATATGAAAAAATTACTAATATTTTTATTTGCATTTATTTTAATACTAACTGGTTGTGGTAAAAACGAAACAAATACACCAAAAGGAGAAGTACAAAAATTATTTTCTGATTATACATCCCTAAGCAGTGATGTACTTATACAACTTGATTCTGTTATGGCTAGCGAAAACCTAACTGAATCACAAATAAACACATACAAAGACGTAATTAAAAGGCAATACAAAGATTTAAAATACAAAATAACAGATGAAGTAGTTACAAATGATAAAGCAGTGGTCACTACTGAAATAGAAGTATATGATTTAAGAAAAGTAATAGACGATGCTGATAAATACTTAGAAAGCAACAAAGAAGAATTCTATAAAGAAGGAACAACTACAACAGATACATCTAAATTTTGGGATTACAAATTAGAAAATATGAAAAAAATGACTGATAGAGTAAAATATACAATAGATTTTTCCTTAACTAAAATAGAAAATGAATGGAAATTAGATGATTTACTCGAAATAGATAGACAAAAAATACACGGATTATATAAATAAGATTTTAAATGATAAAAATGAGAAATTAGTTTTGCTAATTTCCTTTTTTTATGTTATCATAAAAAACAATTTAAATAAAAATGGTGATAAAATGAAAGAACATGGTTTAACTTTATTGTCTGAAGGACAAATTTGGGGAAACAGTAGTGAACCTCGATTAGAAGTAATTAGAAAATATGGAATAAAATCTGCAATTACAGATTTATGTGTTTTAACAGGTAGTTATTTATGTGAAGATACTATAGATGAAGATAGATCTTTAACTGGTAGAACTAGTTGGTTTTGGACTAGATCTGATGATGGCGATAATGATGTCATCGCGGTCATTAGGCGTGGTTATAGGAGCTTCAGTTGTAGGTATTATCGCCATGGTGCTGTTCGCCCAGCTTTGCAATCTTCTGTAATCTTTTCCCAAATCTTCCCGAACAGAGTGAGGGGATACAATGGAACAGAAGAAGTAGAATATGGAGAATATCCTCAAAATGCTGCTGATTCAAAAATGCAAAATATACTAGAGTCAGAATATAATAGAGGAATGAATAAGACAGGAAGAAGTTACACATTTGATTCTGTAAAATATAATGACTTTGATACGGGACTTAAACCTGTAACCTATGAAGAATACGAATATCAAGGAAAGAAATATATTCGTATAAAAGCTAACCCTTTTTGTGGCAATAAATTCAAGCTTTCAAATGGTGTTGAATATAGAGATGGTGATTATGTTTGGGTAGAAGTATCACCGGTTAAATGGTTGATAGATGATAAAACAGGAATATTAATTTCAAAAAAAGGATTGGTTTCTGGTATAAGATTTCTTAATAAAAGCACTAATTATAAAGGTGATTTTAGTAAAACAGAAATGAAAGAATATCTTGATAGATATATGTCAAAAGAGTTATTTCAAACTACCAAAACTAAAGAAACAGTAAATGAAGAAGAAATAATAAACCCATATAAATTAAAATTTGAACAAGTAAGTGAAGAAGAAATAATAAAAGGAGCAATAGAAAGTGGAATAGCAGTATTCCTACATGGCCCTTCATCAGAAGGAAAAAGTGCAAGAGTTAAACAAATAGATCCAGATTGTGTAATTATATATCTTCGTAATGCAACACCAGAAAGCTTAAATGGGAAAAGCGTATACAATCAAACAACAGGAGAAATGATAGATGTAAAACCAAGTTGGTTAAAGAAATTAGAAGAGAAATGCGAAAAAGAACCAGATAAACTTCATATAGTATTCTTTGATGAAATAACAAATGCACTACCAAGTATACAAGGTATTTCATTTAATATAGTATTAGATAGAGAAGTAAATGGTATTTGGAAATTACCAGAAAATGCAAGAATAGTAGCAGCAGGAAATGATATTGAAGATTCACTAGCAGCAAACCAATTAGCAGAACCACTATTTAATAGATTTGCACATGTATATATAAAAACGACCCTAGAAAGTTGGTTAAAATGGGCAAGTGAAAAAAATATACACCCAGCAATATGTTCATACATAGCATATAAAAATGGAGAAACATTAAGAAGTAAATACGACGGAAAAAAACCAAATGCAGATCCTAGGAAATGGGAAATGGCATCAAAAATGTTATATAAAACAGAAAAACCAGAAATGTTAAGAGCATTAGTAGGAGAAGAAATAACAAAAGAATTTATACAATTCTGTAGTCAACGAATGATAACACTAGAAGATGTAATAAACGAAAACTATAAAGACATAGATATTGAGGAGTTAAACATAGCAGAAAAACATGCAACAATAATGTGTTTATTACAAGTAGAAAAAGATAACATAGAAAAAGTAAGAGAATTTGTAAAAAAACTAGGATCAGAATATGTAGCAGTATTTGATAAAATGTGGACACATGGAGATGAAAATAGACTAGAAATTATTGCCGAACAAAAACTTAAGGAGTTGACTAAAACAATATGAGAGAAAAAAAAGAAATGTTATTATCATATGTAAAAGCAAATATAGCACCTATATTAGTTGATTTTATATTTGGTCAAGATTTAGAAGATTCAATTGTATTACCAGCAAATATTGACATAAAAGAATTAAATGGTTATTACGATGATATCAATTTTATGCCACCAAAATGGTTAAATCAAATATTAAATACAAATACTAGTAAATTACTAGTAATTGATAAAATAGATTCCATACCAAAAGAAGAACAACTAAAATTTTGTGAGTTATTAAAATATAGAAAAATATCTACATTTGAATTACCAAAAAATTGTGTAATAATCGTAACGGCAACTACAATAAATAATAAAAAAATAAATAACGAAATACTATCATTAGTCGCACAAATTTGAGGAATAAATTATGAAATATGATATAAGCACAATAAAAAGAAAAATGCTTGTCAAATATCCTTTTTTTGGAAGTGTAATCGCAAGTGTAGATTATAAAGAAAGTAAAGATATACCTACTGCCGAAACAGATGGAAAAACAATTTATTATAATCCTGATTTTTTGGAAAAAATAAGTGTAGAAGAACAAACCTTTATTTTTGCTCACGAAGTATGCCATATTGCTTTTAATCACATAGCAAGAAGCAAAGAAAAAAAACAACGATCATGGAACATTGCTACAGATGCAGTTATTAATCAATTCCTAAAAAAAGACGGACTAAAAATTGTAGATGGAGGAATTGATATTCCAGATGCAATAAATTATGATGCAGAACAATTATATGAAAAGTTATTAAACGAACAACAAGAAAATAATAATGTTTATAATGACACTCACAGTATGTGGAAAGATGCTGTAAAAAAACAAAAAGATAAACAAAAAGAACTTAAAAAGAAACAAGACGAATTACAAAACATGGGAGAAAAAAATGCTTTCAAAAAGAATCTTCAAGAGAAGAAAAGACAACTAGAAGAACTAAGAGATGCAATTTCTAAACAGGCCTTAAAAGCCGGAATGTTAACTAATAGTGATATAAGAAATATCACTAATATAGGAACTTCTAAACCAATAATTGATTGGAGATATGTTTTAAGAGAAGCAGTTAAATATGATGTCGATTGGTCATATAAAAATGCTACCATAGAAGACGGATTAGTAGTCGCTAATTTAGAAGAACAAGCAATACCAGAAACAGAAATTGTACTAGATACAAGTGGTTCAATAAATGAAATCCTACTAAAGAAATTTTTAAGAGAATGCAAAAATATTCTCAAACATTCTAAATTAAAAGTTGGATGTTTTGATACACAATTCTATGGTTTTACAGAAATAAGAACTGAAAAAGATATCGAAAATATGAAATTCATTGGCGGTGGAGGAACTAATTTTGATGTGGCTGTAAATGCTTTTTCAAAAAGAGTAGAAAATAAAATAATTTTCACAGACGGAGAAGCACCATTGCCAAAAGCATCAGTTAATGCAATATGGATAGTATTCGGAAATACTAAAATAAATCCTAAAGGTGGTAAAGTAATCTATATTACATCCGAACAATTAGATAGATTATATTCTTATGAAATAGAAAATTCTAGCAAAGCTAAACTAAAGGTGGTGCTAAAATGAAAGAACATGATTTAACTTTATTGTCTGAAGGACAAATTTGGGGAAACAGTAGTGAATCCCAATTAGAAGTAATTAGAAAATATGGAACAAAAGCTGCAATTACAGATTTATGTGTTTTAACAGGTAGTTATTTATGTGAAGATACTATAGATGAAGATAGATCTTTAACTGGTAGAACTAGTTGGTTTTGGACTAGATCTGATGATGGCGATAATGATGTCATCGCGGTCATTAGGCGTGGTTATAGGAGCTTCAGTTGTAGGTATTATCGCCATGGTGCTGTTCGCCCAGCTTTGCAATCTTCTGTAATCTTTTCCCAAATCTTCCCGAACAGAGTGAGGGGATACAATGGAACAGAAGAAGTAGAATATGGAGAATATCCTCAAAATGCTGCTGATTCAAAAATGCAAAATATACTAGAGTCAGAATATAATAGAGGAATGAATAAGACAGGAAGAAGTTACACATTTGATTCTGTAAAATATAATGACTTTGATACGGGACTTAAACCTGTAACCTATGAAGAATACGAATATCAAGGAAAGAAATATATTCGTATAAAAGCTAACCCTTTTTGTGGCAATAAATTCAAGCTTTCAAATGGTGTTGAATATAGAGATGGTGATTATGTTTGGGTAGAAGTATCACCGGTTAAATGGTTGATAGATGATAAAACAGGAATATTAATTTCAAAAAAAGGATTGGTTTCTGGTATAAGATTTCTTAATAAAAGCACTAATTATAAAGGTGATTTTAGTAAAACAGAAATGAAAGAATATCTTGATAGATATATGTCAAAAGAGTTATTTCAAACTACCAAAACTAAAGAAACAGTAAATGAAGAAGAAATAATAAACCCATATAAATTAAAATTTGAACAAGTAAGTGAAGAAGAAATAATAAAAGGAGCAATAGAAAGTGGAATAGCAGTATTCCTACATGGCCCTTCATCAGAAGGAAAAAGTGCAAGAGTTAAACAAATAGATCCAGATTGTGTAATTATATATCTTCGTAATGCAACACCAGAAAGCTTAAATGGGAAAAGCGTATACAATCAAACAACAGGAGAAATGATAGATGTAAAACCAAGTTGGTTAAAGAAATTAGAAGAGAAATGCGAAAAAGAACCAGATAAACTTCATATAGTATTCTTTGATGAAATAACAAATGCACTACCAAGTATACAAGGTATTTCATTTAATATAGTATTAGATAGAGAAGTAAATGGTATTTGGAAATTACCAGAAAATGCAAGAATAGTAGCAGCAGGAAATGATATTGAAGATTCACTAGCAGCAAACCAATTAGCAGAACCACTATTTAATAGATTTGCACATGTATATATAAAAACGACCCTAGAAAGTTGGTTAAAATGGGCAAGTGAAAAAAATATACACCCAGCAATATGTTCATACATAGCATATAAAAATGGAGAAACATTAAGAAGTAAATACGACGGAAAAAAACCAAATGCAGATCCTAGGAAATGGGAAATGGCATCAAAAATGTTATATAAAACAGAAAAACCAGAAATGTTAAGAGCATTAGTAGGAGAAGAAATAACAAAAGAATTTATACAATTCTGTAGTCAACGAATGATAACACTAGAAGATGTAATAAACGAAAACTATAAAGACATAGATATTGAGGAGTTAAACATAGCAGAAAAACATGCAACAATAATGTGTTTATTACAAGTAGAAAAAGATAACATAGAAAAAGTAAGAGAATTTGTAAAAAAACTAGGATCAGAATATGTAGCAGTATTTGATAAAATGTGGACACATGGAGATGAAAACAGATTAGAAATTATTGCCGAACAAAAACTTAAAAAAATTTATATCAGAAATATTGCCGAACAAAAACTTAAAAAAATTTATATCAGAAATAAATATAATATGTGATCTGATTTATTGTTTTATTCATGAAAAAATAATATAATTATATTGGTGGTTATATGAAAAAAATGAATGTAATTGTTGTATTCGATAAAAATTTAGAAAAAACACTAATGTGTAAAAGAACTAAAGAACCATATATAGGAATGTATAATTTGGTTGGTGGAAAAATAGAAAAAGAAAATGACGGATTAAATGAAGCATATAGAGAATTAGAAGAAGAAACTAATATAAAAAAGAAAGACATAGATTTAATTCATTTCATGAATCTTTCATATACTAAGTGGGATAAAGAATTAGAAGTTTATTATGGAATACTAAAAAATGGAGTAGAATTAATTGAGGAAGTAAATAAATTAGAATGGGTAAACATTAACGATAATTTTTTTGATATGAATAAATATGCAGGTGAAGGCAATATAGGACACATAATTGAAGAAATCAAAATAGATATAAAGAACAATAAATAAAAGCAAAGGACTAAATCAGTTCTTTTTTTCATATAAATATGTAGGTGGTTATATGAAAAAAATAATACTATTATTAATGCTCTTAATACCATTTAATATACAGGCCTTAGAAGTAAGTAGTAAAAGCGCAATATTAATGGATGAAGATACTGGAAGAATTTTATATAAAAAAGGAATAGATGACAAACGACTTATTGCAAGCACAACTAAGATAATGACAGCAGTTATTGCACTTGAAAGTGGAAAAATGGATGATTTAGTAACAGTTACAGATGATATATTAAAAGCATATGGATCAAATATATATTTATCAATTAACGAAGAAATATATTTAAAAGATCTAGTATATGGACTTATGTTAAGAAGTGGAAATGAACTAGCATGAACGGAATAGCAGTTGGAACTTATGAAAGAAGATTTAATAATATAACATCTTTTAAACCTTATACTTTAACATATTATTGGAAATTATATATATAATAAATGACATAGCATATTTATATAAATCTACGAGATACTAAAATAAAACTAGTATCTTTTTTTTATTAGGAGGTGATTATGATGTCAGTATTTAAAATAGAAAAAAATCAAAACTATACTGTTATGAGTAATCATCATTTAAGAGATAGAAATTTATCATATAAGGCAAAAGGATTATTGTCCTTTATGTTATCTTTACCAGATGATTGGGATTATTCTCTTGCAGGTTTATGTTCTATTAGTAAAGAAAGTAGAGATGGCATACGATCAATACTTAAAGAATTACAAGAACATCATTATGTTGAAATAGAAAAAGTAAGAGGATATAAAGGTTATTTTGAATATAACTATTTAATATATGAAGTACCACATTTTATTAGTTTAGAAAATGAGCAAAGTAATCCAGATATGGAAAATCCACACCTGGATACTCCAAATGTGGAAACAACTACACAAATAAATACTAATATAATAAATACTAAAAAACAAATAGATAAAGATGATAAAACCAAAATATCATCATTTTTTGTTGCCGAAGAACATAATAGACTAACATTAGAACTAATAGAAAGAGGGTATATAAATGAAGATGATATACAAATATTTTATTATGATAAGTTGTTTAATCAGTTATTAGAAGAAGATAATTCATATCAAGATTTAATACAAATAATACATTATATTGTGCCAAGAGTAGTTAAAAGAAATTTTAAAGACGAAGACGGTAATGTAATAGAAAATAAGTTTGGATATTTTAAAAATGCAATTATTAGCAATATAAATAAACTTAATATGAATATAGAAGATTTATGGGGTGAGGAAGAATTAGAAGATTTATATAATTCCAGTATGGAAAGATAAGCACAAAAAAATCGTCTCTAAACTAGCAGACGATCTACTTCTCAGTTGAAAATACTACATTACTGCATCAACTGAATCAAATTCACACGATACTACATATGCTATTTGATAAATCAATAATAACACAAAAATTGCCTTAATGCAACAAAAAAATCCAAAATATTCCACCTTTTTTGCAAAAATCTATTGACATTTCTCTTTAAAACTATATAATAAATAATCGGTAAGACCAAATATCTATTTAATAATAATCTTTGAAAGGGGGAATAATAAATGAAAAATAATGAAGAAAAGTTATATTTAGATAATGATGGCTATCAGAGATTACTTGAAGAAATAGATTTATTAAAGGCAAAACTTGCAAAAAATGGAAAAGAAAAAGGAGAAGCCTATTCTGGTGCAGTAGGTGACGGATGGCACGATAATTTTGCTTTTGATGAAGCCAATATGCAAGAAAGAATGATTTTAGGTCAACTTAAAGAATGTTACAAAAAATTAGAAAGAGCAGTAATTGTAGAAAGACATGATGATGAAACATTAGTTGATGTCAACGATATTGTCACAGTGGATATGATTTTCGGACCTGATGATAGTGAAGAATTTGAATTTAAATTAGTTGGTTCTGTAGGATCACACACTTCTGATAATAGTGGTATTCAAGAAGTTTCAATTAATAGTCCATTGGGTAAGTCAGTTTACCATAAAAAAGTCGGAGAATCAGCAAGTTATAAAGTTGAGAGTAGAGTCTTTAACATAGAAATTTTATCAAAGGTTTCTGAAAAAGATTTAGAAAGTGGAATTCAAAGAAAAAAAACTAGATAATATAAGGAGGACAATTATGAACAAATTTATTGTAAAATTAAAAGAAAAACAAAAATATAAAGAATTAAAAACTAGTGTTTGTTCATCAAAAAATGAATTGTTTTGTTGTCCCCTAAAAAAAATATTTTAAAGAGTATCAATTAGTTAACAATTTTAGCTTTTGATACTCTTTTTTTCAAATGTAAGGGTTTAAGGTGATAAAAATGAAAGAAGAAAAATTTCCAATTATAAAGGCTGGATATATATTTAATAAATTTAATGCTAAAGTAAATATTCCAGTAATATTAAATAAACAAGAAGTTGAAATTAAATATCCGTGTAGGCTAGATGCAATGGCTATAAATCCGGCGGCAGTTTGTTATAATGATAGTATGGTTTTTACTCCTGGTGAAGTGGTAATATCGCTAAAAAAATTTATAAAGGTTAAAATTACTGTAAAAAGTGAAAGTGGAGGACAATTGAATATCTCCAAACGAACAAAAAGAAAAGTTTTAGTAAAGCATTCTTACTTATTAATGTGTAATGCTTTAAATATCTTTCCTTCTTTGGATATAGATGTTGATGATGATGATATACCAAAACATTGTGGTTTTGGATCAAGCAGTTCTACAATATCTGCTGTTGCTTCTGCTATTAATGAACTATATTCGTGTCCAATTAATGATAAAGATTTAATTAAATATTTAGCATCTAATCACGGAGAAGAAATCTCTGACAATGATGAAGAAAATTTAAAAGTAGTTCAATGTATTGGCGGTGGTGCTACTAATGGGTTAACTGAGGAAGGCATTATAATTATTGCAGGTAAATCAACTGCTATTGCTAAAATGAAATATGAATCAGAAGTGTTAATAGGCTTTCCAAATGATTTTGTTCAAAAAGATGCTAAAGTATTAATGGAACTGGAAGAAAAAAATTTATGGAAGTTTAAAAAGACTGGCGAAGAATATGCTGAAAAAATAGCATACGATTTACTACATAAAGCATTACCAGATATGGCTAATGGTAATATAAAAGAATTAGCTGATGTTGTATTTGATTATAGATTTAATATGGGAAGTAATGAAAATTGTTCATTTGTTTATGACGGGTTAATGAATATTAGTGATAAAATAAGAAAACTCTATGAAAATAATGACTGTGAATTTTTAGCATTGTCTTCTGTTGGCCCTGCATTCTTTGTATTAGTAAAGAATGAAAATCAAAAAAAGGAATGTAAAGAATTTATGGAAAAATTAGATTTAAAAGTAATTGAATCATCTGTTTGTAATACCAAATATATGGTTTCTAAATTTTCTAATGCACAATGTTTTTGGGAAAATGAAAATGTTGGAGAGTCATTCAGAACACGAAAGCCATCAAAATATATTACGGATCAAATTGATGCTTTAAATGTCTCTGATAAAAAGTGTATCGATATAGGATGTGGTGGAGGAAGATATTCCAAATATTTACATCAAATGAAAGCAAATGTATTAGCAATCGATAAATATCAAGAGATGTTTGATCATAGTTCAAATATAAACTTTGTTCAATGTAAAATGGATAATATTCCTGTGGTTGAAAATTCATATTATTTAGCATTATCTATTGGGGTAATACATAATGCCATAACAATCGAAGAATATAAAAATTCATTAAAAGAAATTTATAGAATTCTTAATAAAGATGGATATGCAATATTATCGACATTTACAAATGATGTTATTACTAGTGATTTGATAAAAACTGGAAAAAATACTTATTTAATTAAAGATAGACCACCAATGGTATTGTTGAGTAAAGAACAAATACAAGATTATGTGTCTGAGGTTGGATTTACAATAATTAAAATAGTTGATGAACATATAACCGATGTTGGAAGTGGAGAAAGAAATGTTTATACAATCCTTATTAAAAAATAGTAATTATGTTGTTTCTAAAAGAAATTTTCTATCGGATTATTCAAGAATTGAATCTAAAAAAATAGATATGACATTGTCTGGAAAATTTTTATCTAGTTATGGTAAATTAAAAATAAATTCAAAGGAATTTGATAAATATCCATCACACGATGAGATTAATAAGTTAGAGCAAGAAATTAAAAATCACGAAAACATACAACAAGAAATAATTTTAGGTGCAGGAGCAAATGGCATTTTACAAAATATCATAAAACTGTTTTTTGTTAAAAGAGGAAATTTGGTTTTATCATCTTTATCTATTTGTTTTTTAGTATTTATTTTATTAGTATTTATTTGTGTAGGTATTTCCACATTTGGAGTATCCAGGTGTGGATTTTCCGTATCTGGATTATTTTGTTCGTTTTCTAAATCAATAAAATGAGGTATTTCATAGATTAAATAATTATATTCAAAATAGCCTTTATCTCCCCTTACCTTTTCAATTTCTACATAATGATGTTCTTGTAATTCTTTAAGTATAGATCTTATACCATCCCTGCTTTCTTTACTAATAGAACATAATCCTGCAAGAGAATAATCCCAATCTTCTGGTAGAGATAACATAAACGATAATAATCCTTTTGCTTTATAACTTAAATCACGATCTCTCAAATGGTAGTTACTCATAACAGTATAATTCTTATTTTTTTCTATTTTAAAAACTGACATTGTAACACCTCCATTAAAAAAAGCCAATTTCTTGGCTTACATATACAATTTATAATAATACTTTAAAATATAAGGTTTTAAAGTGGTTATATTATTATTTCTTCTCCTATAACTTGCGACTGCTTTTTTATCACTGCCACATCATTCGCAGAACCAATAGTAATACCTTTTAACATATCTTCAACTTTCATTTCTTCATTTTCTTCTAAATATATTTGACTACCTCCCATACTTGCTGCGTGTTTACTTGCTTTTACAATTTCATCCATTTTTAAATTACCGTTGTCTATGTTTTCCATGATAATTAATAAACTCATCATTTTTGTCATAGAAGCGGGTGCAAATTTTTCATTAGAACTTTTTTCAAATAGTATTGTTCCTGTAGATGCTTCTATTAGTATTGCACTTTTTGCATTACTAGCCATTTGTTCTTCTGCTTTTACTGGAATTATAAATAAAGATACAAGTATTAAAAAAACAAATAATATTTTTTTCATAAAACACCTCTAATAAAACTTATGAGTTGTGTCTTTTTATATTACAAAATACGCAAATTTTCAGTCAAAATATTATTTTATAAAAATTTACTATATTTATGTAAAAAGTGTATACATATTAAATAAAAGTATTGACGAACGTTTGTTAATACAATAAAATTAAAGCGATGAAGTTGATATTAATATTTGAGTAATTTATTTTTAATGATAAAATAAGATATAGTGGTGAAATGTATGAAAAAAGAAAAAGTAATAATTATTTTTATTGTTGCATTAATTGTATTAAACGTAATAATTTTAGTGAGGCGTGTTATGAATAATAATACTAATAATGTTAAAGATGAAAATAAATTTATTAATATTAAGACATATAATAAGGATAATTTTGAAAGGTATAAAAAGTATAGCGAGATTCATAGTGATATGTCTATTGATGAGGTTGTAAAAAATGTTAATATCAATATAGATTATAATTTCTATGAAACAGATTTTAAATCAATAAATAACTATACTCCTTTGGTACTTGTAAATAAGCATTATAATTTAGGAAATGATTATGTTCCAAGTGATTTGGAAAATTTAGGATATCCTTATGCTATAAATAGTGATATTAAGGGAAATAAAGAAGCGTATCAGCATTTTAAGGATTTATATAATGATGCGTCTAGTGTTGGATTGACTATTAAGATAATAAGTGCTTATAGAAGTTATGAATATCAAAAGAAACTTTATGAAGGATATTTAAAAAGTGATCCGGTTGAAATAGTTGATACATATTCTGCAAGACCAGGACATTCTGAGCATCAAACTGGTTATGCATTTGATTTATATAATGTTTTAAAATCTTATACTGATTTTGGTAGTACTAAGGAATATGAGTGGTTAAAAATAAATGCTCATTTGTATGGTTTTATTATTAGATATACTAAGGATAATACGAATATTACTGGATATAAGGATGAACCATGGCATATTAGATATGTTGGTATTGAGAATGCAAAGTATATATATGAAAATGGTATAACATTAGAAGAATATTTATTAAATAAATAAAATAAGAACAATCGTTCTTATTTTAATTTGCCTTTACAACCTTTTGATCCATTGTAATTGCTTA
>OIGD01002420.1_pt1 | contig 14494 bp, 11 predicted proteins | sample 1582211 | NCBI WGS metagenome assembly OIGD01 (sample SAMN04414078, study PRJEB24778) | human gut metagenome | material: faecal | host: Homo sapiens
GCTTGCCGAACAGAAGAAGATAGAGCAGGCGGCGTTGTCGAATAAGAAACGGAAATTCATCGGGATCGTGATTTGTCTTTATTCGGGATTGCGTATCGGAGAATTGCTCGCGCTTACTTGGGCAGATATTGACTTCACGAAAGGAACGCTTGCGGTGAACAAAACTTGCCACGACGGACGAGATGAAAAAGGGAATCTTTGCCGGATTACAGACTTGCCGAAAACAACTTCTTCCAAAAGAATGATTCCGCTTCCGAAGCAGTTGCTTCCCGTTTTGAAAGAGTATAAAAGGAAAAGCATTTCGGAGTATGTTGTGGAATCGGAAAAGGGCGAACCGCCAACCGTGCGATCTTATCCGACTGTATCAGCCGGGTATCCTTTTTGATTATGTTGTCGGCAACCCTCCGTTCAACCTTAAGTGGTGGATCGAGGGTAATAAAGAAATGTTGTCGCAACTGTATTATTGCGTAAAGGCTCACGAGTTTTTGAAGCCCTGCGGTATTCTTGCGATTGTCGTGCCGAGGTCATTTCTCTTGGATGACTTCTTTGACGGAACGATGGTAAGAGAGATGGAACAAAGATTTAATTTCCTCGGGCAGTTTGACTTACCGCCTACAGCATTTTCGGCAATGGGCGTATCGTCCTTTTCTACAAAGCTGCAATTCTGGCAGAAAAAGAAAGATGTAGAGGATACGTTAATGCCGTATTGCACCGAAAGCTCACCCAAACGACCGAGCGATCTTACTGAAAACATTGCAAAGGCAAAAGCAGAGTTATCTGAGAGCCGTATGGAGCTTCTTAAAGCTACGGCGCAGAGCAAACAGACGTCGGCGAGCTTTGCATATAAGGTGGATTTGATGCTCTATCAGATAAAGGTGCATCCTCGCCTTGCCACCGAGCACTCACGTTGCTGTGCTTACGTTCACCGCTTTTACACTGAAAAGCAACCCGAGAGTATGCCATATGAGGAATGGTGCCGCAAACGACTTACAGAGGAAAAGGTGTTGGCATATCTCAAGAACGTACTTAAAAAGCAGAACGAGCCACCGCAAGAGGATAGGATAGCTCTTGTCAAGCGAGACTACGATTTCGTTTATAAAGGCTACTCCTATGCTGCCAGACGACAACTAAGCGATAATATGAAAAAGCCCGTGCCGATGTATCTGTTAGCGTCCTCTGACGGTGACAACGGATTTACTCGTTTCTCCAAGCTGATACGCCGAAAGCAGAACGAGTATATAAAGCAAAATCAGCAGTTTGAGAATATGAGCATAGATGCTGATATAGAGCAATGGCTAAGGTCACTCACTATCTGGGACTCGGAGAACGAGGAAGAAATTAAACTCAATGAAATGCAATGCAGAGACATCAATCTAATGCTCCAAAAACGGTACGGATTATTACAATGGGAGCAGGGCTGCGGAAAGACGCTCGCGGGCATAGCAGTAAGTCTATACAGAATGGAAAAACAGCACATACATCACACCTGGGTAATATCCTCTGCGATCTCTATTCGCAACAACTGGGATGTTGTGTTGAAAAATTACAGCCTGCCATACGTTTTCTTTGAACACCTTGAGGACTTTTCTCGCATAAAGCAGGGATATATAGTAATAGCAACGCTGAATGCTGTGAGAACCTATCAAAAGCAGATAAAACGGTGGGTAAGGATTCACAATGAAAAGATACAGTTGATCTTTGATGAGAGTGATGAAATCTCCAACGCATCGGGGGCTACGACCAAGGCTTGTCTTGACTGTTTTCGCCGTTGCAAATACAAATTATTGGAGACGGGAACGAGCACAAGAAATAACATAGCCGAGTTTGCCCCACAGCTTGAACTGCTCTATAATAATTCTGTAAATATGATATCTTGGTGTGATAGAATTTACAAGAGAGATAAAGAGAGCGGGGAGCTATATTCACAGGAAAACGATTGCTTCGGTATGCCTATTCCCGCATATAAGCGCGGATATTCTTTGTTCTCAGCCTCGCATCTTCCCGAAAAGATAACGGTGTTTGGCATAGGGCAGAGAACGCAGGACATTTACAATGCCGATGTTCTCAGCGAAATACTCGGTAAGACGGTCATAACACGCACCTTTGAGGAAATTACAGGTAAGGAGATACGTCGTATCCATCAAGTACCCGTTAAATTCAGTGCTTCGGAAAAGGATATTTACCAACATGCAATGGAGAAGTTTTATGAGATGCGCTGGAATTATTTCCAGAGTACAGGGAACTCCCGTAAGGACTCCATGATGGCACTGCCTCAGCAAATACTGATGCTTCTGCGTATAAGTGCGGCGCCGAGCTCAATGGCAGAATACGTAGGCGACACTCCCGTGAAGATACAAAAAGTGCTGTCGATGGTTGAGGAATGGGAGGACGAGATCGTAGCCATAGGCGTGCGACATATCCCCGTCCTTGAGGAATATAAGAAAGCAATACAGAAAGCCTTTCCCGACAGACCGTTGTTTGTTGTAATAGGCGGTAAGACCAGCTTTGCTAAACGTCGAGCCTTACGTAAAACTCTGAAAGAGAGTAAAAACGGTATTCTGCTCTGTACTCAACAGAGCCTACCAAGCAGTGTGAATTTTGAGTATGTCAATAAGGTCATAATACCCGAGTTACATTATAACAACTCCAAAATGAGTCAGTTTTATATGCGTTTTATCCGCTATACCTCAACCGATTGGAAGGACATTTATTTTGTTACATATGCGGGTAGCATAGAGTCCAATCTGATGCAGATGGTAATGGCGAAAGAAAAGCTCAATCTGTTTATGAAAGGCCAGAATAAAGACCTTGACGAGATATATGAGAAATTCGGCGTTGACTACGATCTGCTTTCTATGCTCATGTACCGTGAGGCAGACGAAGAAGGGCGCTTTCATATACGCTGGGGCGAACAAAATATAGCTTAAGGAGTAAATGAGCAGATGGCAAAAATAAAAACACAACACAAATGGGATACGTGCATTCACGCATTATGTCCTTTTGGCAAAGGCTTTGCGCTGTGTAGCTACGGAATGGAAATCGGTGGTAAAGAATTATCCTCAAAGGATTTTCCCATTTGTATGGATAACGGAAAATGTCGAAAGGAGGAAGCTGAAAACGAGGTGAAAACAAAATGATCTATATCGGTTCAAAGGCGACTATTAAGATTTGATTGACGGCGAATAAAAAATTAAAATTTTATGCAAAAATAAACCTTTTCCGTCATATTTATGAGTAGAGCCAATAAAGGAGAATAAAAGATATGAAAAAAGAATCAAAATTAGCGGCGTATATGCGCGTGGGGAGTTATAGTCAGTTGCAAAACACTACCGAACATATTCCTGACATGGACAAGACTCCAAGAAAGTGTGCTATCTATAATAGGTACAGTGTGGAAGCTTCCGAACGATTAGCTGAAACAAGAGGAAAGCTTATAGCCTACTGCCAAGAAAATTTGGGCATCAGCGATTACGTGCTATTCGAGGAAATAGGTTCTGTACTTGAAAAAAGGGAAGTCTTTGAGGATATGTTGGATAGGATAAATCAAGGCGAGTTTACCGACCTTTTGGTTTGTCAGTTTGACCGATTATATAAGCCTGCATATGATTTAGATAAGTTTGTTGAAATTATAGAGGCATTACAGGAAAAAGTAACCGTTCACATATCCGAAGATGATAAAGCCATAGCGAAAAGACAAACGTAATAAATAAACGGCGGAGGAGCTTTTATGCCCCTCCGCCATCCTATTATCGTCTTATGAAATCCTTGACAAGCGCCGCTATCGTATCAAGCTGTTTATCGTTCAGCTTTTTCATATCGGCAATTATCGCGTCGAGCTTTGATGGGTTCGACGATTCCATATCAAAGAACTCGCTCGGTGTCACTCCAAGATATTCGCAGATATAGAAAATACCACCAAGCTTTTTCAGCGTATCAACTTCCTTTGCAACGATTGCCTTAGGGAGACGGAATTCGGGAATTCCGTAAACAAGAACGCCTCCCGCAGTGTGCAATGCCTCAAATACGGTGACCTCATATCCCTTCTTTGCAAGGTCTCCCGCGCAGGTAAGTCCGGACGGTCCAGAGCCGACCACGGCAATTCTGTGTCCGTTGCTTGCGGGGCGTGTAGGCTCTTCCTCGCAGAAGGTATTATGCCAATCGGCAACAAAGCGTTCAAGTCTGCCTATACCAACACTTTCGCCCTTGATTCCTCTTACGCATTTGGATTCGCACTGTGTTTCCTGAGGACAGACTCTGCCGCATACTGCGGGGAGAGAAGAGGATTTTGTGATGGTCTGATACGCTCCCTCAAAATCACCCTCTTTGATTTTTGTTATAAATTCGGGAATATGGATCTTAACGGGGCATCCATCAACGCAGGGCATATTCTTGCAGTTAAGGCATCTCATAGCCTCGTCGATTGCCTGCTCTTCGGTGTATCCGAGCGCAACCTCGTCAAAATTGTGCGCTCTCACCTTTGCGTCCTGCGTAGGCATTTCGTTCTTTTTAAGACTCATATTTGCCATCTTACTGTACCTCCTTGTTAAAAAGGTTACAGGTTTCCTCGTGCTTATGACGCTCGAATTCGCCGTACATTCTGCCTCTTGCCATAGCCTCGTCAAAGTCTATCTCATAGCCGTTGAAGTCAGGACCGTCAACGCAAGCAAACTTAGTGACCTTCTTGCCGTCAACGTTGAGAGTGAGTCTGCAACCGCCGCACATGCCGGTTCCGTCTATCATTATAGGGTTCATAGAAGCGGTCACGGGTGTACCGAAGGGTCTTGCCGTTTTCGTCTACTCTCAAAATGATAAACTGCCCCGGGCGTGCCTTGTTTGCAACAAGCGGCGCTTCTATCAAAAGCTGTATTACCGTAGGAGTTAACTCTTTTTTATCTACTATTTTGTACATATAAATAACTCCGTGTTTTTGAGAAGTGTTCAGATATATTATTATATCATATGAACGCTGATAAATCAATACAGAAAAGGGGATAAGTAAAAAAGTACTTATTTTTCTCCGTCCTGTTTTCTTTTTTCACATTCCCGCCTATAAAGCTCTTGGGGTGTGCAGCCAAAATATAATTTGAAATATTTTTCAAAATTCGCGTAGCTCTTATATCCAACGTTGGTAGCTACGTTTTTGTATTTGAGAGTAGGCGTGCTCATAATATACTTTCTTGCTTCTTCCATTCTCTTTGAAAGAAGATATGCCTGCGGAGACATTCTGATATTAGCTTTGAAAAGGCGGAACAGGTAGGATGTGGAAACGTGTATTTTTTTTGCAACGTACTGTACGGTTATAGGCTCGTAGAACGTAGTGTCTATGTATTGCTTTGCCTGACGGAAAATATAGCTACTCTTATCGGTTTTTATGGGCTGAATATTGTCAATCAGATTCTCATCGGGAATGGGGAATATTGCAAGAATAAAGCTTGAAAGGTAGGTGGCTTTTGCTCTGTCAAGAATGTTTTTAGGCTCGAACATCTGACTGAAATACCCGAAAATTTGTTCTTGAACAAGAGAATGCATATTGACGATGTACGAATCGTTGAATTTGTTACATACACGCTTCCAGAATTCCGACGAATACCATGGCGAAATTATCATCCAATATAATTTTAGCGGTTCGTCAGGATCGGAAATTATGCTGTGTGGCTCATTGGGGACGATTACAAAAGCAGAGCCCTTTTTTATAGGTTCACCGTTGAATGAGCCTTTGCCTTCTATTACAAAATGTATAGAGTATTCGTTTGTGATTCGGTTGATTATTTTACGCGTTGGCGGCCAGATTTCATAGCCGTTTATACGGGTTTTGTGTCCAAAGAAATTGATCCATACTCCAAAATGCTCGTGCGCATGGATATCTATTGTTTCATCCCACGGAATTCTGCTGAGTTCTGCGCCGCTTTCAGAGAAAATCTTGTAATCTGCTGTAATATGGTTCATATAAAGCTCCTTTCGGTGTTTGTAATTATTATATCATTTTATGAATTGAATTGCAATATCTTGTATAATAAAAATACCTTCAAAATACCGAAATCATAAGTCTTTATTGCTTTTTCCCTATTATCCATTTATACTAACCTCTCTCATATATCTTTTTGCTTTTGCAATGTATACTTATCACAACAGACTAGATTTGTTGGCGTTTTGTGCAAAAAATGTATAGCTTTTACTAGCGCAAGAGAAAAAGCAAAAAATATTCAATTAATGTGAGTTTTATGTCAAAATCTTGCAATGTCTCTTCGGTTTATTGACACGTGTTTTTTTTTGTGTGTTAAAATGGTCGCGGACGGGTGGAGAGTATTTGGATATCTCTTTTTGTTCCGTGTTAGCTAATTTTAAGGAGGAATTTATGAAATTATTTAAAAGCGTTATAGTGATTTTACTTTGTCTCATAATGGTTTTTGGCGCTGTATCGTGCGGTCAAAAGCTTCCCGAGGAAAATGTAACGGAGTCTATTGAAGAAAGCGGTACCGTTACAGAGGGAAATACCGAGTCTCCTGCGGTAAATTATGTTCTCAATCTCGTTGTCAAAGGAAAAAGCGATTTTGCCATTGTTTATCCTCGCCTTTCAAATGAGTCGGTAGCCGAGGCGGCTGAAAGTCTGGCGGCAAAGATTAAGGAATATACGGGTGCTGATATTAAGGTTCACGACGATTCACAGAAAAGTGAATATGAGATACTCATAGATTCTGCTGACAGAAAAGAGAGCCTTCAGGTCTACAATACTCTCAGAGAAAAAGACTACAAAATTCAGGTATTTGAAAAGAAGCTCGTTATATGCGGCGGAAATGCCGATGCGCTTAAAAGAGCACTTTCAAAATTTTCTGATAAAGTGATATATGCAAGAGGAAAGAAGGGCTCTACCGACAGAAGCATTGACGTAAGCTCTGCGGACGATTATTTCTTTGCATACAAGTACGCTGTTCCGCCTACGTTTACCGTGAACGGTAAATCTTTGAAGGAATATACGTTAATTTACGATAATGGATCGGTGTACGCCGAGTATGGCGCGCACGTACTTAAGAGAATGATTCTTGAGAAGGTTGGATACAATCTTGAGGTGTACGCTGACTGCAACGTTTCGGTAGATAACGAGATACTCGTCGGAATGACCGAACGCACGACGGGAACCGTGAATGATAAATCCTTTGTAATAGAGATGCAGGGCAACAAGCTGTGCGCTAAATTCAATGACCTTATAGGTCAGGAGCAAGCTGTTGATTATTTCAAAGACGAGCTCTTTAATGGGAAGACCGAGACTGTGAAATCGGATTTTTCAAAGACGGTCGATCTTACGCAGACACTTACGGGCTCGGAGAGAAGTATACTCGGCAACACGGGTGATATCCGTATAATAACCACCAATATATATCAAGCGGCAGATTTCTACGTTGAGAGAATGAGATTCCTTGATATGATATATTCGGATTATGCTCCCGACGTCATTCTTCTTCAGGAGGCGGGAATGGTGTCTTGGACAAAATCCGAAACGAAATCTATCCACGCTCTGCTCGCATCAAGAAATTATGAAACCGTGCTTGCGAATGCGGGTGCTGTCCGCGCCGAGCACGATGACATAGGAATCGACGGTACTAACGACAAGCACAACGCGACTCCCGTGGTATATAACAAAACCACTCTTGAGCTGCTTGACAGTGGGTATCACGTATACTCTCTTGAAAACAATTCACATTCAAAGTCGTATACTTGGGCACTTTTCAAGGTGAAAGCAACCGGAAAGACGTTTATTACCTTTTCTACTCACCTTATGTATACCCCCGACGCTTCGCAGGATGCGAAGTATGAGCAGATCCGAGTACAGAACTGCAGAGAGCTTATAGCAGAAATAAAGCCTTTGGTTGAAAAGTACAATTGTCCTGCCTTTGGCGGAGGTGATATCAACGGCTACATAAGCTCAGAACACTGTCAGCTTCTTATGAATGAGGGCTTCAAGCATGTAAGAGATATCGCCGCGGTACAGGATTCTCATTTGGGAACCTGCAGTCCTATGCACGCGCCTGACTCTGAGACGGGATTCTTCTTTGAGGACGTTGACGAAAACGCTGTAAGCGGTGAGATAGATTTGTTGTTTGCTTACGGCAATTCCTCAGCCTATGACGTTCTTGTCCACGATATTCTCATTCACGATTTTGCGATAGCGGCGAGCGACCACGCTCCGGTTCTTATCGACGTAAAGCTTAATTGAAAAAAGCATATATCATATTGAAGAAAGGAATTAAGTTATGAAGAAAATTTTATCTTTAGTATTAGCACTGATTTTCGTATGTCTTGCTCTTGTAGGCTGTAAAAAGGAAAATGAAGTTCCACAGGATACCTCTGTGGTAAGTGATACGGTAAGCACCGATAGTGAGTTTGCTTATGATCCGGTTCTTGACACACTTAATTTTGAGGGAATGGAGATAAACTTCCTTGTAAGTGATTTTGAGGACGCAGAAAGAAAGGAATTTTTCGGAGAAGAAAGCAGTGACAGCGTTGTTTCCGCCATATACCGCAGAAATAACAGCATAGAACAGAAATTCAACGTTAAGCTGCTATTTACAGAGACGTTCGGTGCGGATATTTTGCAAGACGTAAGAAATCTGTATAATACCAACGATGCAACCGTTGATATAATAGGTGCCTACGAGTACTACGGAATGGGACTTGCGGCAGAGGGAATGTTTAGCAATCTTCACGAGATAGAATATCTCAATCCTCAAAGCCCTTGGTGGAATCAGTCATGGAACGATACCTGCGAATATTCCGGTGCGCTGTTCGCGGTTGCGGGCGATATAAACACTTCGATTATCACAAAAACGCAGGTTACCTTTGTGAACAACAATCTTCTCAAGGACAGCTATCCTACAGATACTCCCGATCTTTATGCGGTAGTACGTGACAATAAATGGACTATTGAGTACATAAAGGAGCTCTCTAAGAACGTTTATATTGATAACGGTCTTGAAGCAAACCCCCGTGACCTGCTTGACAGATACGGTCTGGTTGTAGGTTCAATATCTCAGCCCTCTCAGGCGCTGCTTGCTGCATGCGGATATCAGTGGAGTGTTATGGGCGCTGACAACAAACGCATTCTCACTCTTGATACAGAGAGAAATCTCGATATATTTGAGAGAATACGGTCTCTCTTTGATGAAACTAAGGAGGGTATATTCGTTGCAAAGGATCTTCCCGGTGTTTACTACTACGCAACAATTTTCGCAAAGAACAATTCCATATTCTCAATGGCTCCTATGTTTACAGCGGAGAGATTGGCTGCAACCGATATAGACTATTCCATACTTCCTATACCGAAGTACGATGAGGCGCAGGAAAATTACTACTCCAGCACTCAGGATTCTCATACGTTCTGCGCAGTTTTCACAATGTCCGATGCAAAGAGTGCGGTTGGGGCAGTTCTCGAATATATGGGATATCTCTCAAAGAAGGACGTAGTTCCCGGGTATTTTGAGACCTTCTACAAGGCTAAGTACGCATCTAATCCCGAAACTATGCAGATGTTCGACAGTATAGTTGAAAGTATTCACTTCGATTTTATCGTGAACTGGTCAAGAGCAATAAATGACATTCTTAAAAAGGTAAGAGCTATCGGCTACGATCCTTTAAAGGAGCCGGTCTCCGAAATCGCTTCATTCCAGGATTCGTGTCAGAAATATCTTGATTCCACATACGATCTGATCGAGGCTATATACGGTCAGTAAGCCGCTCTGCATTAGAGGAGATAAATAATATGAAAGACCACAGATTAGAGGAGTATCTGTCAGGAAAGGAATTTGATTACGTTACGCCATTTTATTGGCAGCACGGTGCAGAGAAAAGGCAGATAGATATTCCCACAAGAGTAAGACAGCTCTACGAGGACGGAAACCGCTCTCTTTGCGTTGAGTCACGCCCTCATCCGAACTTCTGCAAGGACGAGTGGTGGAGTGATATGAAGCTCCTTTGCGCTACCGCAAAGGAGCTTGGAATGAAGGTTTGGATAATGGATACCAAGCATTATCCAACGGGATATATAAGTGGTTTTGCTGACAATTGGCCGCACCTGCGCTTGTGGAATATAAGTGAAATACATATGGATCTCATCGGTCCTGTTGAAGAGGGAATGGTGCTTACGCAGCTCCTTACCCCTACGGATGAGATAATAGGCGTGTATGCTTACCGCCGTACCGAAACGAGCGAGAAAAAGCTTACGACGGATTTTGTAGACCTTACTGATAAGGTAAGCGACGGTGTTATTTGGGTGGATCTGCCGGACGGCGTGTGGCGTATAATGACCGTGTTCAAAACACACAAGGGTGTTTCCGAGAGCTTTGTAAGCACGATCGATCCCGAATCCGTTCAGGTGCTTATAGACGAGGTTTACGAAAAGCACTATGAGATTTTAAACGAGTACGTGGGGAATACCTTCGTTGGATTTTTTTCGGACGAACCGAGATTTCGAAATCAGCAGGTAAGAGGTCGATTTGAATACGGATATTACGATAAGACAGTGGGACTTCCGTTCCTTGGACTTCCGTGGAGCAAAGAGGTTGCACCGATGATGAAAGAGGAGCTCGGAGCAGATCCGTATCCGTTGCTTGCGGCTCTTTGGTATGACACTGATGGATTTACCGACAAGGTGCGCCTTGCGTATATGAACGCTATAAGCAGTCTGTACGGAAAGCATTTTTCTGGAAAAATCGGAAAATGGTGCGAGGAGCACGGAATGCTCTATATCGGCCACGTTATTGAGGATATGGGCTGCCACGCAAGACTTGGAAACGGAAATGCCCATTTCTACCGCGCGCAGCTCGGTCAGGATATGAGCGGAATAGACGTGGTGCTATTCCAGGTCGTTCCGGGATTTGCTCATTTCGATCACAAGTCGGAGGATGCCTACTTATTCAATGACAGCGCATTTTACCATTACGTGCTTTGTCAGATGGGTGCGTCAAGCGCACATATCAATAAAAAAATGAACGGCAGAGCAATGGGCGAAATATTTGCGGCATACGGCTGGGTAGAGGACGTTCCTATGATGAAATGGCAGGCTGACTATATGCTTGTCAGAGGAATAAACTACTTTATTCCCAACGGATATGACGATTTGTTCCCGGATCCCGACTGTCCGCCGCAGCTTGGCGTGCGAATAGACCCACAGCTCGAGGCTTATCAGCACCTTACGCCCTATATGAACAGAATGGCACATCTTCTCTCGGGAGGAACGCATATAGCAAATGCTGCGATCCTTTATCACGCAGAGGCTGAGTGGATGAATGGCAAGGACAATTACGTTGATATGTCAGTACCGGCAAGAGCACTTTATGATAGCCACGTTTGCTACGATATACTTCCCGTCGACGCTATTTGCGAGGAATGCAGGGTAGAGGGTGAAAAGCTTAAGATAGCGGACGAGTCGTTTGACGCTCTGTTTTTACCGTACGCTCCGAGACTTCCCGAAAGAATGATAAGCGTTCTTAAGGATTTTGACAGAGCGGGATTACCAATATTCTTCGTTGGCGGAATTCCCGAGGGCTTTGAGGGAATAGGAAAATGCGTGAATGCGGACGAAATTCCCGCGATAATGCAAAATTCGGGATTTTACGATATACAGGTAGACGGAGAATATCCTCTGCTTCGCCACTATCATATAAGGAGAGGCGAGAGCGACGTTTACTTCTTCTTCAACGAAAGCGTTACAGAGGCAGTAGATACTACTGTGACCTTTAAGCAAAATGGAATTTGCACCGTTATCGACGATGCGGGAGGTCACGTTCACCGTGAAATGTCTGACGGAAGAGTTCGTATCTCGCTTGTGCCCTATGAGAGCGTTGTGCTTATCTTTAACGGTGAGGAAAACTGTGAAATAAGCGAGGCCAAAAGAGACGTCAGCGCAAAGGAGCTCAATCTTACGTATGAAATAAGAGTTGCGTCCCGTGAAGCAATGAGTGATTTTAAGCCCCTTACCGTAACGGATAAGCTGTTTAACATCACTGGAAGAAGCAACGATCCGCATTTTTCTGGAAAGATTCGCTACAAGGCAACGCTTTGTATAGACGAGATAAAGGACTACGTGCTTGATCTCGGAAAAGTAGGACAGGTCGCCTCTGTTCGCCTTAACGGAGAGGATATCGGCTTGCGTATGTGCGCTCCGTTCCGATTCGACATTTCAAAGGCATTGGTAAAAGGCGAAAACAAACTCGAAATAACAGTTTCAAATACGCTGGTTTACAGTGAGAGAGATCCGCTGTCACCCTCAGGAGTGATACCGCCGAGCGGACTTCTCGGACCTATCAAGCTTATAGAAGCGTTATGATTTAAAAAATAAAGAAAGGAGACAATTATGAAACTTTCAATCAAAAGAAGACTTGCGCTGTTTATGGCTATGATACTTCTCTTGCTTACAGTTCCTACGCTTGCGGTGAGCGCGGCTAACGAAAACGTACAGCTTATAGCGGCAAACGGATCTGTTGCGGGGACGTACGGAACTATAAGCGCTGCGCATACTGCGGCGATAAGCAAGAAGCTTGATTTTTACACAATTAAGCTTCTTAACGACGTCGTACTTGACGGTTCTCAGTTAAAGCTCGTAAATAAGCTTCCTACAACGTGGAAGCTTGACGGCAACGGAAAGAGCATTACTCAGCCATCAAAGGGAGAGATTGCGCTTTATATTACGGGTAATAGCGGAACAACAATGTATTTTGAAGACCTTACGGTAATATCGCAGGGAACAGGAGTTCTTTGCGAGGCAGGAACCTTCAACTTTGTCAGCGGAACCTACAAGATGACAAATCCGTCCGTTTGGGTAAACGCGGCAATCGAATGCAGACCTGTTGAAGAATACAAAGCAACGGTCAATATTATGAGCGGCTCGTATATCGGAGAAATTACCGTTGGCGGAAACGACGAGGGTAAGCTTCAGGCGGTAGTAAGGCTGTTTACAAGCAGTCCATTGGCAAAGGCAACGATGAATATCTACGGCGGATATTTCCTCGTTACCTCGGACAATGCCCCATATTTCTCGGATAACGTTATCTATGCGGGAAGTACGGCTAAGGTCTCTACGCTCAATATTTACGGCGGAACCTTTGAAAGCGTAAATACCAAATACGTCCTTACAAATGACAACAAAAATCTCACCAATATTTACGGTGGAAACTTTGTAGGCTCTGTTGTATGGGGAGATGGATCGGTTGCAGATCAGGCAGTTATCAATAATAACCAAACCGGCGCTATGCTGTTTGTATATGCGGCTAATATGATAGGCGGCGGCTCTATGATAGGTAACCGCGCAGCTGCTAATCCTGAGGAATGCAATATTCAGGGCTGGTACTATTATTCGGGTTCTCCCAGCGCAAACGGCGAGAGACGAGGAACCTTCTCTGAAAAGGAAGCGGGAAGCTTTAAGGAATACACTCCCAAAATCATCACGGGAGCGTCGCTTAAGCTCGGTGACACGGCAGGTATAAGATTTACTTCTACTGTATCGTCGAACGCTATAGCGAACATCAGCGCATATGCGGATGAGGGAACAAAGCTTTCCTACGGAATGGTAATAACGGGAGCGGATCTTGCAGGCGTAAGATACAATACGGCGGATACTCTTGCGGCAAAGGGAATTGCTTACGTTGATATCAAGGCGGAAAATCCCATTGAAACAAGCTCTGGCGGTGTGCGTTTCGGTGCGGGAATCAGCGGTATTAAGGCAGAGCATTACGGTACCAAGTTCAATTCTATTCCTTACGTAGAGGCGATTATAGACGGACAGTCAGTTCGTTTCTACGCTCTTTATGACGGACTTGAGCATTCCCGTTCCGTATCCGACCTTGCAAAAGCGGCGATTGCTGACGTAAAGAACGTTCAGGATACCGAATATGTAAACGCTGTCGGTAACGGAAGCTACAGTCCTTATACAGCGGCTCAAATAGCTTCGTTCAACTCGTATATCGTTGGATAAACCAGGAGGAAGATAATGAAAAAGATACTTGTACTTATGCTTGCTCTTCTTCTGTGCGTAAGTGTGGTGCTTTATTCTTGTGAAAAGAACGAAGAGCCGCAGGAAACGACAAATGAAGAGACAACCACCGCGGCAGAGAGCAGTGATATCACTGATACCGAAAACGGCGGAGAGTCCGGCGGAGAGTCCGGCGGAGAAAGCGGCGGAGAAACAGGCTTTCCCGAGAAGCCCGAGGAGCAGACTACTAATCCTTGGGGCGAGGCAGAGGAAGGCGCCGAGAGCGACTACACTAAAGAATATTAATTTAACGAGGTAAAGACTTATGAAAAAGATTATTGCATTAGTATTATCCCTTGTAATGACTATTTCCGTGTTCGGACTTATGTCCGTTTCTGCTGCGGATGACGAAGCAGAGCTTTACGAGGAGGGTAACCCCGAAAGACTCTTGATAGGTAGCTTTGAACAGATGTTCAATCAGGCAAAAGGCAATGCAAGCGGAACTTACATAGTTAAGCTCGTAAAAGATGTTGA